>JAEEGH010027747.1_pt1 | contig 11190 bp, 5 predicted proteins | sample 9134181 | NCBI WGS metagenome assembly JAEEGH01 (sample SAMN16246544, study PRJNA631951) | gut metagenome | biome: gut microbiome; feature: rumen; material: DP-attached | host: Bos | place: Iran: Karaj | collected 2018-10 | reverse complement strand
TCAGGACCTTGTACATCAGACCGCTGCCGGTAGCACGGACTTCCGGGTCACGGGCGGCCTTGGCGAGGAACTTCTCGCCTTCTTCCTTCGCGGCAGCGCCGGCGACGGCGGCCCGCTCGGTGGCCTCTTCCTCCATTTCCTTATAGAACTGCTCGAGGGCCTCACCGGCCTCCTCCATCGAGATGGCGAGCTTCTCCCCCTGGAGCATGGCCTTCAGACCGGCCACGAAATCGTCGAAATTGAGCCCGTGCACTCCGTTCTGGAGCAGGTTGCCGGCCAGGCTCATGCCGAATGCATAACTTTTCTTGTCCATAGTAGTCAATCAGATTGTGTGCAAAGGTACGAAAAAATCCCGCACGAGATAGGCTGATTGCGAAACATTTGCTATATTTGAAGTTAAGTAAATTCTGAAGCCACATGAAGAAGTCTGTTCCTGAAACTTCCCCCATGAGCCCGGAAGAGGCCCGTACCTGGTTCGTCGAACATTATTCGGCCTGCGCGGACCTGGATACGCGCCTGATCCCCGACCTGCATGCAGCCGGACCGGGCGAGATGAAGCGGGTGGAGTGCCCCATTGCGTTTGGAACCAAGGATTTGGATGTGCTTCGCCAGCGTTTCTCCTGCGAGGCGGATATCCTGCTGACGACGGCTTTCGGCATCACCGTTTCGGTCTGGAATGCCGATACGAAGGCATTCTTCCCGACTGGGGGTGGAAAACGGCCGGTCCTGGTGGAATGGAGCCCGGAACAGTCCCTGGAGGAACTGATTCGGAATCGGCAGGAACAGGCCGAGGGGGCAGCCCGTTTCGGGGAGTATACCTACGAGGACTGCGTCCGTGACCTGGGACCGGGTTTCTCCGCCTCTTTCGACGGGCCGGACGACCCGGAGGCCGAAGTGGGGGACGATGCCCTCGCTTTCCGCCTGACCGCCGCCAAGGACGGTTCCTTCAGGATGGTCTGCCGGTACCGCTCCGACCAGTACTCGGAGGGAATCCTGCAGCAGTTTGCGGACAGTTTCTCGGCCTGTCTCCTGTCCATGGGAAAGGCCGACAAGGTAAGTGACCTCGCCTTTGCGACGGAAAAGCAGGTGGCCGAGACCGATTCCTTCAATCCGGAACCCTTCCCCGGTGACCCGGACGTGACCCTCCTGGACCTTTTCCGCGAGAATGTCGCCCGGTATCCCGACCATCCGGCCGTCGTCTTCCGCGACACGACGCTTACCTACGCGGAACTGGACGCGTTGACGGACCGGCTCGCCGCCCACGTCGCTTCGGTCGTGAAGCCCGGCGGGGTGGTGTCCATCATCCTGAACCGAAATCAGTTCATGGTCATTGCGCCACTCGGCGTCCTCAAGGCCGGGTGCGCCTACGAGCCGCTGGATCCGTCCTATCCGACCGAGCGCCTTTCCTTTATGGTCCAGGATGCGGGCGCCTCCCTGCTCATTGCCGACCCCGGCCTGGAAGGCCTTATCAGCGGTTATGAAGGACCGGTCCTGTCGACAGACAAGATCCAGTCCCTGCCCGAGGGGAAGGCGAACGTTCCTGCGCCCGCCCCGGACGACATTTTCATCCTGCTCTATACCAGCGGAACGACCGGCGTCCCCAAGGGTGTGCAACTGTGCCATCGGAACATCTCCGTCTTCGCCCGGAACAACGACGCCGCCCTGGGTATCACGCAGGATTCCCATACAGCGGCCTACGCCAGTTTCGGTTTCGACGCCAATATGTGCGATTTCTCGACGGCGCTCGCAGCCGGCGCGTCCCTGTATATCATCCCGGAGGAGATCCGGCTGGACCTTCTCGCCCTGAACGATTATTTTGAACAGAACGGCATCACGCATCTGATGATGACCACCCAGGTGGCCACGCAGTTCGCCATCAACTTCCCGGAGAACAAGTCTCTGGTGGCCCTGTACACCGGCGGCGAGAAGATGGCCAGTTTCCCTGTGCCCAAGTTCGGGATATTCAACTGCTACGGCCCCACGGAGACGACGGCCTATGTCGTGAGCAAGCACGTGACCGTCCAGGAACCCGACGTTCCGATCGGGCGTCCGCTGCCGGGCGTCCATGCCTTCATCGCCGGCAAGGGCGGCTGGCGGCTGCCGGTGGGCGCCGCCGGTGAACTGCTGGTCTCCGGCCTGCAGGTGGGCAAGGGCTATCTCGGCCGCCCGGACAAGACGGCCGAGGTGTTCGTGGACAACCCCTACACCGACGATCCGCTCTTCAAGAATACGTACCGGACCGGCGACATCGTCCGCTGGCGTGCCGACGGTGACATCGAGTTCATCGGCCGCAAGGACATGCAGGTCAAGATCCGGGGCTTCCGGATCGAGCTGAAGGAGGTCGAGAGCGTCATCCGGGAGTTCCCGGGGATCTCGGACGTGACGGTCCAGGCCTTTGACGAGGAAGGCGAGGGCGGCGGCAAGTTCCTGGCGGCCTATGTCGTCAGTGATGCGCCGGTGGACATCGACGCCCTGAATGCGTTCATTTTGGAGCGCAAGCCCCCTTACATGGTCCCGTCCGTGACCATGCAGATTGAGGCCATCCCCTTGAACGTGAACCAGAAAGTGGACCGGAAGGCCCTGCCGAAACCCGAGGTCCGCAAGGCGGAAAAACCGGCGGTGGAAGCGCCGCTCAACATCCTGGAACAGGACATTGCCGCGCTCATCAAGGAATCCGCGCACATCGACGGCTTCTCCCTGATGGATCCGCTCGTCTATTCGGGTCTGACCTCCCTGTCGGCCCTTCGGCTGGCTGTGGAGCTGCACAAGAAATACGGTATCTCGGTGGACATGCACACCTTCGTCAAGACGGCGACCCTGCAGAGCATCGAAAACGAGATCCTCACCTCCCTGATTTCCGGTCAGGCCGCTCTCGGAGCGGGCGTCGCCTCGCACGGGACCGGCCCGCAGCCGCTGACCTTCCAGCAGGAAGGCCTCTACTTCGAGTGTATGAAGGCCCCGGCCGAGACGGTCTATAACCTGCCGGTCATCTGGACCCTCCCGGGCTTCCTGAATCCGGAGACCGTCCGGGATGCCGTCTTGAAAGTGATCCGGTGCCATCCGGTCCTGAATACCCACTTCGAGATGCGGGAAGGGAAGGTGATGCTCGTCCCGTGCGACCAGGAACCGGAGGTGGGCTTTTCGACCATCCCGGAGGAAAACCTCGCGGACTGCAAGGCCCATTTCGTGGAGCCGTTCAATCTCAGTGAAGGCCCCCTGTACCGCGCTGAAGTCGTGAAGGCGGGCGAGGGCCTGTACCTGCTCACCGATTTCCATCACCTGGTCTTCGACGGCCGTTCCATGGACATCTTCATGGCGGAGCTCTGCGCCGCCGTGGACGGCGTGGATCCGACCCCGGAAGCATACACCTACTTCGATTATGCCGCGGACCAGAAAGCCGCGGAGGAGGGCGAGGAATTCGCCGCTGCTGCCGCATTCTTCCAGGAGAAGATGGCCGGCTGCGAAGGCGCCAGCGCCATCCTGCCCGATCGGGAGAAGCGCGACGCTACCGGTGTGGTGGCCTCGTTGGAGATTCCCGTGGACGGAAAGATCGCCGAGCGCTGCCTGGCACTGGACATTTCTCCCGCCAGCTACTTCCTATCAGCAGCGTTCCTTTCCGTGGGCGCATTCTGCGGCAGTAAGAAAGTCTATATCTGCACGGTCAGCAACGGCCGTTCGGACCTGAATGTGTCCGATACACTGGGCATGTTCGTGAATACGCTGGCCCTTGCCGGCGACACGAATGTGGAGCAGGTGGCGGACTATCTCAAGGATACGGACCATCTCTTTGCCGAAAGCCGCTCGCACGAATACTATCCCTTCGCCAAGGTTTCTTCCGACTACGGTTTCCAGCCGCAGGTGATGCTGGCCTACCAGGTGGGCCTGCTGGAGGCCTACAAGATGGGTGGCGCCGAGATTACGTCCGAGAACCTTGTCACCGAGACGCCGATGTTCCCCGTAAGCATCTTTGTCAATGGCGGGGAAGCGGCCGAAAGCATCCTCATCCAGTACGACGAAACCCTGTACAGTCCGGAACTCATGCAGAGTTTCGCCGACACGATGGCGCAGGTGCTGCGCGGGATGCTCCAGGACGGCCCGCTGGACGGCATCGCGCTCATCGACAAGAAGCAGGAGAAACTCCTGGACGGTTTCAATGCCTATACCCTCCCAGTGGACACCACGCAGACCATCGTGTCCCTGTTCCGGGCCCAGGCAGCCCAGCGTCCGGACGCCCCGGCGGTGTGCTACGGAGACAAGACGCTTACGTACAAGGAACTGGACGATGTGTCCGACCGGATCGCCGCGCACATTGCCTCGCTGGGGCTCGGACGGGAAGACGTCGTCTCCGTCCTGATCGGCCGCAGTGAGAACATGCCCGTGGCTTCCCTCGGCGCCCTCAAGGCGGGGTGCGCCTACCAGCCGCTGGATCCTTCCTATCCCGAGGAACGCCTGAACTTCATGATCGGGGACGCGTCCGCGAAGCTGCTCATCGCCGATGCGCAGTACCGGCCCCTGATTACCTCCTATGACGGTCCCGTCCTGGACACCGCGGACATCGCCGCGCTGCCCGCGGGTCCTGTCCCGGAAGGCCCCGCTCCGGAGAACCTGTTCATCCTCCTGTACACGTCCGGCTCCACCGGTGTCCCGAAAGGCTGCATGCTGGAGCACCGCAACCTGGTGAACTTCTGCGCCTGGTACCGGAACTATTACGGCCTTACCCCGGAAAGCCGGGTGGCGGCCTACGCCAGTTACGGCTTCGACGCCTGCATGATGGACATGTATCCCGCCTTGACGACGGGAGCCTCCGTGTACATCATTCCGGAAGAAACGCGGCATGACATGTCCGAACTGGACCGTTTCGTCACGGAGAACGGTGTCACCCATAGTTTCATGACCACCCAGGTAGGCGTGATGTTCGCCGCCAACTATCCGGAGAATCCTTCCTTGAAGCATCTGTCCGTGGGCGGCGAGAAACTCGTGTCGATGGACCCGCCTTCCTACGCCTTCCACAACGGCTACGGGCCGACGGAGTGCACCATCTTCTCCACAATCTTCGATGTGCAGAAGAAGGAACCCAACATCCCCATCGGCCATCCGCTGGACAACCTGCGGCTGTACGTGACGGACACCGCCGGCCGCCGGCTCCCCGCCGGTGCCGTCGGCGAACTCTGGATTTCCGGCCCGCAGGTGAGCCGGGGCTACCTGAACCGTCCGGAAAAGACCGCGGAGACCTTCATCACCAATCCGTTCGCCCAGGAGTATCCCTATGACCGGGCATACCGGACCGGCGACATCGTCCGCTACCGGCTGGACGGCAACATCGAGTTCGTGGGACGTAACGACGGGCAGGTCAAGATCCGGGGCTTCCGGGTGGAGACCAAGGAAGTGGAGGCCGTCATCCGGGAATTCCCGGGCGTGAAGGACGTAACCGTCCAACCGTTCGACAATCCTGCCGGCGGCAAGTTCATCGCCGCTTACGTCGTGTGCGAGGGAGAACTGGACACCAAGGCCCTGTCTGCCTTCATCCTGGAGCGGAAACCGCCATACATGGTCCCGGCCGCTTTTGCGAAACTGGACAAGATTCCGCTGAACGTGAACCAGAAAGTGGACCGCAAGGCCCTGCCGGCGCCCGTGATGACGTCGGGCGGCGACTATGTCCAGCCCGAGGGCCCGACCGAGACCGCCCTGTGCGAAGTCTTCGCCGAAATCCTGGGGATGGAGCGCGTGGGCGCCACCGACAGCTTCTTCGACCTGGGCGGATCCTCGCTGATGGTGACGAGCGTGCTGGTGAGCGCCGAAAAGCGTGGCCTGAAGTTCTCCTACGGCGACGTGTTCAATAATCCGACGGCCCGCGCCCTGGCGGCCTTCCTGACCGGAGGTGCCGAAGCGCCTGCCGATGACAAGGATGATGTCACCGCCTACGACTATTCCGCCATCGAGAACCTGCTCGCGGGCAACACCTTGGAGGCCTTCCAGGCTGGAGAACGTCGTGAGCTGGGCAAGAACATCCTGCTCACGGGCGCGACCGGCTTCCTGGGCATCCACGTCCTGCGCGAACTGATCGAGCAAACCGGGGAGGACACCGTCATCTGGTGCCTCCTCCGGGGCAAGGGCGCCATCACCGCGGAGCGCCGCCTGTCGGAGATGCTGGTGTACTATTTCGAGAAGAACTACCGCCCGCTCATGGGCAAGCGGATCCGGCTGATCGAGGGCGACATCACGGGCGCGGACATCTTCGACGCCCTGCTCGTGTCCGGCACCCCGTTCGACCTGGTGGTGAACTGCGCGGCCAACGTCAAGCACTTCTCCCGCGGCGACGACATCCTGAAAGTCAATTACGTCGGCGTGCAGAACCTCGTCGGCTTCTGCATGGCCGCGAAGGCCCGGCTGGTCCAGGTGTCCACCATCAGCGTGGGTGGCATGACCGAAGGCTCCGTGCCCATCGTGATGGACGAGCAGATGCTGTTCTTCGGGCAGAATACGGACAACCAGTACGTCGTGTCCAAGTTCCTGGCCGAGCGGTGCATCCTGGAGAAGGTCGCGGAAGGCCGCCTGGACGCCAAGATCATCCGGGTGGGCAACCTGTCCCCGCGCGCTACGGACGGCGAGTTCCAGATCAACTTCAACTCGAACGCTTCGATGGGGCGCCTGAAGGCGTACCGGATGCTGGGCGGATGCCCGTATCCGCTGCTGGAGGATCGGATGGAGTTCTCGCCGATCGACCAGACCGCCCGCGCCGTCGTCCTGCTGGCCGGAACGCCCGCCGCGAACGTGGTCTTCCACGTGCAGAATGACCATATGCTGCCGATGGACGATATCCTTTCCCGGCTCCACAAGGACGACGGAAGCCCCCTGGACTATCTGGAGGTGGACGACTTCGTCCGCCGGATGGACGAGGCCAAGGCCGATCCGGAGAAAGCCCGGATCCTCTCCAGCATCATCGCCTATACGCAGGCCGAAGGCCAGGTCCCGATGGTGGAGAACGTGGCTTCGAGCGTCTTCTCCATGCAGGTGCTGCACCGGCTGGGATTCCGCTGGGACGAGACTTCCAGCGCCTATGTGGACATGATCTTCCGCATCCTGGACTCTTTCCGTTTCTTTGACGACTGATCCAATGGCCTCTTTCATCGACGGGATCCGCACGTTTTTCAAGGAGAGGAAGGGCTCCCGCCTGATCCTCATCCTCCTGACGGCCCTCCTGCTGGAGCTGGTCGCCGCCCTGCAGTATACCTATACCCGAAACCTGCTGATCAAGGAGGAAGAGCGGATTACGCGGATGGAACTGACGATGGAGTCCGAGGTCGTCCTCCATACCCTGGAGGAGGCGGAGCTGTCGATGTTCGAGAATGAATGGAGTGTCCGGGAGAGCCTGGCCCACCCGGATTCCCTGTTCGGCGCGGTCAGGCGGATGATCGAGAGCAATTCGAACGTCGCGGGCGCCTGTATCGCCGTCCTGCCGGATTACTATCCGGAAAAAGGCCGGCTTTTCGAACCCTATGCCCACAGGGAAGAGGGGCGGATCCTGGTGGACCAGATCGCCGGCCCCGACCACGACTATACGCTGGGACCCTACTTCCAGCAGGCGCTCCGGGAGGAGAAGGAATTCTGGAGCGATCCGTACGACTACGGCACGGACCCGGTCCAGCAGCTGATCACCTACTCGTATCCTGTCCGGGACCGGTCGGGCCGGCTCGCGGCCATCTGCGGCCTGGACATCGACCTGACCTGGCTCAGCGACACCCTGAACGTCCATCCGTACTATCCCTCCAGCTTCGGTTTCATGCTCACCCGGGACGGGCGGCTGGTCGCCGGCCCCCGGGAGGAGCGGGTTTCGCCGCGGACCATGGAGCATGTGGCGAGTCTGGTGATGGACCCGACCGTCGACCGGACCGTCCGGGGACTTCACCGGGTCAGTTGCATCGTCTTCCGGGATCCCGTCAGCGGGAAGGAGGCCTATCTCGATTACAGGGCCCTGCCGCGGGATCCGGGCTGGATCATCGCGGAGGTGTCCTACCGGGATGAGGTGCTGGCCCCGGTGCGCAGGATGATGTGGCGGATCCTGCTGATGTCTCTCGCCGGCTTCGCCTTCCTCCTCGTGATCATCCACCGTTTCGTCCGCAACGGAAAGCGGCTCTGGGAGGCGGATGTGAAGCAGGCCCGCATCGGGAGCGAACTCCGGATCGCCCGGAGCATCCAGGAGGAAATGCTGCCGAAGGCTGCCCTGGACCGGAGCGACCTGACCGCCCGGGGATCCCTGACGCCGGCCAAGGAGGTGGGGGGAGACCTCTTCGATTACTATATCCGGGAGGAGAAGCTGTTCTTCTGCATCGGAGACGTGTGCGGGAAGGGCGTTCCGGCCGCCATGGTGATGGCCGTCACCCATTCGATCCTGCGGATGCTTTCCGAGCAGGAGGTGGCGCCTGCGCGGATCGTCGCGGAGCTCAACCGCGAAGCGTGCCGGAACAATGCGTCGGGGACCTTCGTGACGCTTTTCCTGGGGGTGCTGGACTTGTCCACGGGCCTCCTGCGGTACTGCAACGCCGGTCACGACCGACCGGTCCTTGTCGGCGACTCCGTGGAGGAGCTGCCGGCCCTGGCGAACGTGCCCGTGGGCGTGTTCGACGATGTCACATACCAGGAGCAGGAAGCCATGGTCGCCCCCGGCTCCCTCCTGTTCCTCTATACGGACGGGGTGACCGAATCGATGGATGCCGGCCGGCGGCAATTTGGCCGGGAGCGGCTCCTCGCCGCCTTGGCGGCCAGTCCCCGGGAGCCGGAAGCCCTGATCCGGGCGGTCGGCGCCGATATCCGGGCCTTCGCCGGGGAGGCCGAGCAGAGCGACGACCTCACGATGCTGGCCGTCCACTATCATCCGAATGAAAACACAATAGGCTGATTTTGAAGGATATAAACATTTTTGGAATATGAAAACAACCGTACAAGAACTGGATGGAAGACTGGTCGCCGTCCTTGCTGGCGAACTGGACACCGCCGCGGCCGCGGAGACGGAAGCCGCGCTCAAGCCCCTGTTTGAAAGCACGGGAAAGGACCTCGTCCTCGACTGCGCCGATCTGCAGTACATCGCCTCGAGCGGCATCCGCATCCTGGTGAACCTGCTCAAGACGGCGAAGGCGAAGGGGGACCGGGTCGTCCTGAAGAATGTCAACGAGGTGATCCGGGACGTGCTGGAACTCACCGGGTTCGTCTCCTATTTCGTCTTCGAATGAAACGGCTGGTCCTGATCCTCCTCGCCGCCCTGCCGCTCTGCGCCCGGGCGCAGGAAAACGCGTTCACGGTCGATGCCGACTACCTCACGCGCGGCGAAATCCGGCGTGGCGGCATTTCTGTCGAGGAAGACGGGGATGCGCTTTCCTCGCGGTTCATCCTCAGCAGAACCCGTCTGGGAGCCACCTATTCCCGCGACTGGCTCACGGCGCGGCTGACCGCCCAGCACGCCGACACCTGGGGAAGCGCGGCCGGAAACGCCCTGTCCATGAACGAGGCCTGGGTGAAGGCGCAGTTCCCGGTGGGCCTCTTCGCCCAGCTGGGGCGCCAGCGTCTCTCCTATGACGACCAGCGCATCTTCGGCGCGGACGACTGGTCCATGACCGGCTACTCCCACGACGGCTTGAAGCTGGGATTCGAGCGGGCCGGACACAAAATCCACCTGTTCGGCGCCTATAACCAGAACGTGGACAACATCGACGAGGGCGGCACCCGCTTCAGCGGAGGAATCCAGCCGTACAAGTCCCTGGCCTCCGTGTGGTATCACTACGACATCCCGAAGACGAATATCGGCGCCTCCCTTCTCTTTGTCAATATGGGCCTTGAATACATGGATGTCGGGGAAGAAGGTGCCTATGGGACGTGCTTCCAGCAGCTCGCCGGCACTTTCCTGTCCTGGAATCCGAAGCATTTCGGGCTGGAGGCGTCCTATTACCACCAGTGGGGAAAGGCCTACGGGAACATCCCCCTGAATGCCTGGATGGCCAGCGCCAAAGCCACGGCCACGCCGTCGGAGCACTGGGCGTTCCGGGCCGGCTATGATTACCTGAGCGGCGAAGAGGATTTCCCCATCCCGGGCGGCGGGAACATCGGCCTGGTCCGGCACGAAATCGTCCGGGGATTCAACTCCCTGTACGGCTCGAACCACAAGTTTTACGGGGCGATGGATTTCTTCTATGTGTCGACCTATGTGAACGGATTCACGCCCGGCCTCCAGAATCTCTATGCGGGCGTTTCCTGGAGCCCGGTCAAGCCTTTGACGGCGGACGCCGCCTACCATTTCTTCTCCACGGCCGCTCCCGTCAAGGAAGCCAAGAAAGCCCTGGGACACGAGGTGGAGCTTGCATTGACCTGGACCATCGTCCCTACCGTCTCGCTCAGCGCCGGCTATTCGTTCATGCAGGGCACCGAGACGATGTCCATCCTCAAGCGCAGCGCCGACAACAACCGGCTGCACTGGGGCTGGCTGATGCTGAACGTGACCCCGACCTTCTTCAAAGGCAGATGGTAAGCTGAAAGATGACCGTCATTGAAATCATCGAGATCTTCGCCCTGGTGACCGGTGTCGCCTACGTCGTCCTGGAGATTCTCCAGAAGAACGCGATGTGGGTGGTGGGCATCCTCACCGGCGCGGCCTGCGCCTACAGTTTCGCCGTGCAGCGGAGCTGGGGGATGATGGGCCTGAACCTCTATTACATCGTGATGTCCGTCATCGGCCTCGTGCAGTGGCGGAAGGATGGCGCAGCGGTGGGGGAGGATGTGATCCATCTGCGCCCCCTGCCCAAGAAAACCGCCCTCTGGAGCGCTGTAGGCTTCGTTCTGGGCTCCCTCGTCCTCATCTGGGTGTTCCGCGCCCTGGGCGACGGGGTGTCCGAGCTGGACGCCCCCGCAACCGTTTTGAGCGTCATCGCGACCTGGTGGCTCACCCGTTCGTACATCCAGCAATGGATGCTGTGGGTGGTGGCCGATGCCCTGACGACGATGCTCTGCGTGGTGAACGGCCAGTACTGGATGGCGTTCCTGTATCTCGCCTACATCGCCTCGGCGGTGTACGGCTATTACCATTGGAAAAAGAAAGGAGTGGAGCTATGATCCTGATTGTCGAAAGCGGCGCCACCAAGACCGACTGGTGCCTGGTGGACGCCGGAAAGCCGGTCCGCCGCCTGCAGACCCCCGGTCTGAACC
>JAEEGH010027746.1_pt1 | contig 11191 bp, 16 predicted proteins | sample 9134181 | NCBI WGS metagenome assembly JAEEGH01 (sample SAMN16246544, study PRJNA631951) | gut metagenome | biome: gut microbiome; feature: rumen; material: DP-attached | host: Bos | place: Iran: Karaj | collected 2018-10 | reverse complement strand
ATAGCATTTGTAAATATTAGATGGTCTATAGCATGGAAATCAATTAATGAAAGGATATATTGAATGGCTCAACGAGAATAGGCTGCTCGAAAGGGCTTTGAATGTTGGCGCAAAAAGCGCAATGCCTAAAGAAAATCAGGCAGTTATCTTGGCAGGCGGAGCTGGATGCTTTGCCTCCACTACTATGGTTAAAACTTCTTCTGGCCACAAGGCAATAAAGGATGTTGTGGAAGGAGACATAGTTGAATCATGGAATGAAGAAACTGGACAGCTTGAATGGAATCCAGTTCTAAAGGTCAATGTATTTCCGCCTGTAAAAAGAATGATGCGATTGACTTTTGACAATGGCGAGGAAGTTATTTGCACAGAAGATCACGAATTTCTGGTTGATGGAAAATGGATAAAGGCTAGGGATTTATAACAATGATAATTTATAAACATCATAATAAGCCAGAAAATATTATATTTGATAGTATTGATGTAAAAGATATTATTAAAGAAATTACACATCTATACGCATTGTCTAATCCGATGTTTATTAAATTTGGAGATTTATCTTTAGCAGCTTTGAATATTTTTATAACTAACAATATAAACAAATCATTTAACAATAATAAACTTATTAAAGAATGCACTAAAACACTTAATGAAGTGTTGAAAGTTAATTATCAATGTAAACCATCAAGTAAATTTTTAAACTATGGATATTACATTGAATGTGGTCATTCTGAAGAAGAAGCAAAATTATTAGTTTCCAATATTCAAAAAACTCGTTCTAATAGATGTGTTGAATATTGGATCAATAAAGGATTTACTAATGAAGAAGCATTGATTAAAGTAAATCAAGTACAAAAGCAATATGCAGAAAAATCAGCAGAAAAATTATCTTTAGATTATTGGTTAAAATGTGGATTATCTTATGATGAAGCAATTATTAAGCAAAGGGAATATAATTTAAAAATTGCATCTTCGTCAAAAGAGCATTTAAAACAAATTAATCATAAATCTGATGAAGAAATTGAACAGATTAGAAAAGTACGATATAATACTAGAGATCCACAAATATGCGCTCTTCGTCATAATATTAGTATAGATGATGCAAAAGCAATTGTTAAAGATCGTATAGCACGTTCTACCTGTTGTGGAGCAAAAAATGGAATGTACGGTCATAAATCTCCATTAAGATCTGGTGCAGCATATAGTGGTTATTATAAAGACTTTTATTTTAGAAGCTTTTCTGAATATTGTTTTATTAAACTTCATGAAAGTGAAGACATACATTCAGCCGAAGATAAATTTAAAGTTGTTTGGAAAGAGGGAAAAACTTATCGACCAGATTTTATTATTGGTGATACAATCTATGAGATAAAATGTGACTATATGTTGGATAATGATGAAACAAAACTTAAATTGAAAGCTTTAAAAGAAATGTATCCAGAATATAAAATTATTCTTGTTCCTGCAAAATCTATTCCTAAACCCCCAAAAGAAATTGTTTTGAGTGATATTGAAAGTGGAAATCTGCGTATAGTTAAGTCAAAAATGGAAAAGTTTAAACAGTTTATGGAGAAATATAAATGAAAGTTATAAAAAAGGAATACATAGACTGGAATGAAGATGTCTATGACTTGGTCGTTGAAAGGGCTCATAGCTATGTCATCGGAACTAAATCTGACATCATTGTTCATAACTCTGGAAAAGGAATGGTCTTGAATGGCATACTCAACATTCCTAATGCCAGAGTGTTTGATGTAGACAAGTTGAAGACGGACATTCTCACGCTTCGTCCAAAGGCAATGGCTGATGCATTTCTGAAGCAAACTGGAAAGGACTTGAAGCAGATCAATCTTGGAAATCCAGAAGATGTGGCATTGATGCACAAGTTCGTCTCGGACAACAAGTATGACAAGAAAGTCATCAACCAGTTCTTCATCAGCAATGGAGATGTTTGGCCTGATGGCACTCCAAAGCCAGAGAAGAATATTCACAAGCCTAACGTAGTTTTTGACGTGACCCTCAAGGACGAGAAGAAGATGTTTGAGCTTTGCAATCTTCTTCAGTTCTATGGATGGGAGAAGAAGAATATTCATCTAGTATGGATATTGAACGACTTCGAGATTGCTTCCATGCAGAATCAGGAAAGGGAAAGAAAGGTTCCTCAGGACATCTTCAAGAAGACGCATATTGGCGCTTCAGACACCATGAGAGAAATCATCACAAACTTCGGGAAGTTTTCTGGCCTGATGGATGGAGAGATATGGGTTGTTCCCAACAAGAGGAATGTGGACAACGTCTTCGAGTTCAAAGGCAAGAATGCTCAAGGCAAGCCTGTCTTTGCCTTGAAGCTCTATACTGCATTGAAGGTCAAGGATGTTGGAAAGTCTTTGCTTGATGCCGATGCAGTCCTGTCTCAGACAGTCAGAAGGGACAACAGAGTTCTGTCCGACATCATTGGAGACTATGTGCCGACAGATGCCAAAGACTGGAAATAGAAATTTGCAACATTTTCTGGAGGAGGCTTGACAAAGCCTCCTCTTTTCTTTATCCTATACCTGTCAAGAGAAAGCAAAGACTAAGGAGGAGACAATGGCCATCAATGCTTGGAATATGGGAGATCAGGTGATTGTTCAGGTTCCCCAGGATGATGGGACGTTCGACACCTTTGATGGACAGGTCGTAGAAGTCAAGGAGAATGGACTGATTGAAGTCTCTCCATTCAAGGCCAATGCTGGCACGATTGATTGCAGGCCCGAGTGGGTATATCCCGAAGATTGGCTCTCGTAAAATTTTTTGAGAAAGATGATCTTTTTGCTTGCATCTTTGGTCAGCCTTTGATAGAACAGAGTTGCCAAGAGAGTGATGGAGCAATGATGCTCAATCAGACACCCGAAGGAGTTCGAAATGACCAAGATTAGCATGACCGTTATAAATGTTGCTTCCAAGAAGCGTCCAATTCTTGGCCACGCAGAAGCCGAGATTGCTCTTTCTCCTGTTGAAATTGCAGAAGCCCTTTACGGCTCGGTCTCCTGCTTCAAGAATAAGGATGGCTCCCGTAAGTGGTTTGGCCGCAAGAACATATACGGCTTCCATAGCGAAGAGGCTCCAATGCTTGCAGACTTCATTGAAGCCAACAACTTGGTCGAGCTTGAAAAGGTCAGGGTTCCGATAGAGAAGTCTGGGAGCTATGAATCCAAGAGGCTCCAAGTGATGCACTACATTGAATATGGCGACTAGAGCAATGGGAGGCGAGAGCCTCCCATTTTCAGCACATTCAAGGAGGATGCAATGAAGTTGGTCAAGAATTGCCGAGTGAAAGTCCTGTTTGGCAATGAGTGGATTGAGGGTAGGTATCTTTATCGTGAAGTTGGAGAAAGCGAATCCATGTCCTTCAAGGATGGCAAGCTTGTCTCCCAAGGCGTGGTCAAGTATGACCGTAGGCATGTGCTGTTGGACAATGGCATTCAGTATGCAACCAGCAAGAAAAACATCTATCCTATCAAATAGCCACAATGAAGATTTTTCTGGATGATTGCCGCATGGAGCCTCAAGGATGGACCAGGATGCTCCATGCGGCGTCTGTCATAGCTATGCTTGAAGAATGTGCTGGCAATGGCCTAAACGTTGAAGAGTTGTCTCTGGACAATGATTTAGGGCTGGATGAGCCAGAAGGCAGAACAGTGCTTGACTGGCTGGAAGAGAGAAGGCATTTTGAGCCATCATTCCCTTTGCCTAGTCGCATTCTTGTCCATTCGGCCAATCCAGTTGCTAGGCAAAGAATGAATGCAGTGATTGAACGGCTCTATCACAAATAGAGCTTAGATGGCTTAGGACATGCTGCAGGACAATGCAGAAAAGTTTACGGAAGACTATGAAGTAATGACCTCTAATGGATGGAAGCCATTTCATGGCATTAGGAAGACAAGAAAGGACAGTCTTCGTATATGCTTCCAGGATGGCTCTTCCATTGAATGCTCAAGGATGCACAAATTTTATGAAGGCGGAAAGTTCATATATGCCTTCAACATCATCCCAGGAGATGTCATCTCAGAGAGACAGGTGGTTGACATTCAGTGGGCAGGAGAGCAGGACCTCTATGACCTGCTTGAGGTGGATGATGGACACCACTATACGGCTTCTGGAGTTGAAGTCTCCAACTGCGCCTTCGTTCCTAAAAACAAGTGGGATGACTTCTTCAAGTCGACCTTCCCGACAATCTCTTCAGGCTCAACTACGAAGTTGATTATTGTCAGCACTCCAGCAGGAAAGAACCACTTCTATCAAATGTGGGTTAGGGCTCAGAATGGAGAGTCCAATATGCATCCAGTAGAGGTCAATTGGTGGGACGTGCCAGGAAGAGACGAGAAATGGCACCAGGAAATGTTGAAGACGATGAATGAGGAGCAATTCGAGGTGGAGTATGGCAACTCGTTCGACGTCGAGACGAATGCATTGGTGTCGAAGTCGACCATCAGAAAGATGGAGATTGAAGTCAAGGAGCCGATAGAGGCTTCAGATGCAATCAAGATATATGAAAGGCCAATTGAAGGCCATAGCTACATATGCTCAGTTGACGTTGCATCTGGAGTTGGCAAGGACTCTTCCGTCATCTCCATCATCGACATATCAACGGATCAATTCAAGCTGTGCTGCATATATGCCTCAAACAGGATAGACTACTACTCGCTTCCATCATTGATAGTTTCCATTGCCAGCAAGTATAATGAAGCAAAGGTGCTGGTGGAGTCGAATGACATTGGAAGCACAGTGCTTCACATGCTCAACTATGAGTTGGAGTATGACAACTTGGTCAAGACGTATAGGTCAGAAGGACGTCCAGTTCTTGGACAAAGAACGACATTGAAGACAAAGCTGTCAGGATGCTCCATTTTGAGGGAGATGTGCGAATCAGGAAAGCTGATTGTGCCTGATTCGATGACGTTGAACGAGCTTGAGCATTTTCAGCACTCAGGAGAGTCATTTGAGGCCGCTCAAGGATACCATGACGACAGAGTGATGACGCTTGTCAACTTTTGCTACTACACGACGACTAGAAACTTCCAGAAGGAGTTTGACCGTAGCGTGCTAGGAGAGTTTAGGGATGCAGCAAACGAGTCCGTAATGGAGACGTTGGCTCCTGTTCCCCTCTTCTCAGGAAACAATTGGGGAGCCGACGACGTGAAGGAAACTGAAAGATGGCTTCAGTAGTAGCTTGACAAGATATGCTCAGAATGATAGATTGACTTTGCCAACAATGAGAGGAGAGCATCTTCTCAGGAAACAATTCAGCTAGTAGGAGAAAGCTATGCTTAGTAACGAAGAACGCAAGCTTATTGGTTCCTTCAACCCCATTCATGGCACCAGCAAGGAAGTTGCCGAACACTATGCAATCAATGACATCTACTGCGATCCTGATGAACGAGCCTTGCTGAAGCCTCTCTGCGACAAGGGCTATGTCTTCTACGGTGGCAGCGACTTCTACTGGCATCTTACCAAGGCTGGGTTTGCCGAGTGGAAGACCTACAATGCAGAGCTTCCTTACCCAGACAAGAGCTGCTGGTAAGCCATATTGAAGCAGGACTTGATTCCTAATGCTTCATTATGAAGCAAGCATTCTAGAGCTGACTCCAGTCAGCTCTTTTAATGTAGCTGCTGAAATGGAATTTCTACACCTTTGCAATTGCTTTCATTTTCTTAAAATCAATGCATGGAAGATTGTTCCATTTAAGCGTTCCAATTGCATTAATCAATGAAACATCTTTTGGCTTGTCGCTCATGACAAGGCTGACATAGCAGTCTCCAATCTTGGTGAATATGGCATTTTCTTCCTTTACGTTCGTACGTTTCATGTCGTACAAGGCGTACTTGTAGACTTTGACTGGGTCCTTGCTTATGCTGGACATGTCTTCATATGATGGATCTTCTGGATCATCTCTCTTGGAACGCCAAGTATATTCTTTGATCACGCCTTCCATGTTGTGAGCATCTTTGTTGATTTTATCCATGTATGGCTTAAGGAGCGTTTCCAGCTTCCGTTCAGGCACTCCAAGAATTTCCATTGCAGTGGCCATGCTGTACGGCCTTGACTTGCCATCTTCACCTTGAATCCAGCAGACGCGGCCACCTTTGGTCAGTTCTGGAACGCTTGCCTTCTCTTCGCCTGACAATTTGGCTTCAATGACCTTTTCATCTCTTGCCATAAACCTAATGTCTTGTGATCTTCTAAACTCATATCCAACAAGTTTTGGCTTTCCTGCTTCCGTCAGATATTGACTTGATGGAAAGGAAAGAATATAGTCTTTAAAAGTTTTCATATTGCCATAGATGTGATTAGTTATTTATCGGAGGAAGCAATGCTGGAAGATAGCTAGAACATAGATCTAAATGTGTAAGCCGTTAAGGCCTCCTATATTTTTGCAATGGTTTTCATTTCCTTCCATTCAATGACTGGGTATCCTTCGTCCTGAAGGGTTCCAATTGCATTCGTCTTGGAAGGATCCGTCTTTGGGTTGATTCCAACTATGAAGCAGACATAGCACTTTCCAATCTTGGTGAATACCGTGTTCTCGCTCATTCTGCCATTTCCTTTGGCGATGCAGTGCCTTGCATAGTTGTAGACCTTTGCTGCATCCTGACTTACTGCCGACATTCCTTCGGAAGAGCTGTCTGGACTGCTTGACATGGCCCTCTTGGAGTATTCCTTGAGATAGGCCTCCATGTTGTATCGGTCAAGATTGATCTTGTCTACATATGGCTTGATGGACTGCTTCAACTGGGGTTCATACATGCCAAGAGCCTTCATGGCGCTGATCTTGCCATGTGGCCTAGCCTTGCCATCCTCTCCCTGAATCCAGTATATGTGGACAATCTTCTTCTTTGAGATTTCAGAGACAAGGGCATTGTCCCAGTCTGAAACTTTTGCTTCGACCATTCCCTCCTCTCTGGCGGAGAATCTGATGCCCTGCTTTGTCCTCCATTCATATCCAACCAGCTGAGGCCTTTTGGCTTCTGCAAGAGATTGACAGGACGGAGAGGAAAGGATATAGTCTTTAAAGGATTTCATTTGTTCAATAGAAGACAAAATATTTACGAGGGAAGCATATATGTCGGAAGATCTGTCCAAAATGAGCAACGAAGAGCTTGTCAAGCTCTATCATGAGTCCAAGGCCAAGTCCGTGGTGTTCAATCTCTCTCAGCAGGCCAAGAAGATTCTGCTCAACTCCTGCTATGGCGCCATTGGCAATGCCTACTTCCTGCATAACGACGTTCGCATTGCTCGTGCAATTACTTTGGCTGGCCAGGCCATGATAAACAAGTCTGCAAACGAGACCAATGCCTGGCTAAACGGCGTGCTGAAGAACAAAAAAGCTGAAGACTACCGCGTGTATTCAGATACGGACTCGAATTATTTCGATCTGAATGACGCCTTGAACGTCTTTCTCAAGATAAGGCCAGATGCAGACAGGCAGGCCAAGGCCGACTTTCTGGACAAGTTCTGCCAGAAGATGGAGTCCGACTGCCTTTCTCCCCTGTTCGACAAGGTGAAGCAGGAGATCAATGGAGAGGAGGATGGTGGACTGCATATGGACAGAGAGGCCATTGCAGTGCCAAATGACCATACAGGAAGCTGTGGCATCTGGATTGCAAAGAAGCGGTATTATCTTCTTCTGGACGACATGGAAGGATTCAGATACACGGCAAACAATGGAGAGCCTCATGAAAAGATAATGGGACTGTTCTCAGTGACCTCTTCGTGTCCAGAGTTTGTCAAGCCATGGTTCAACAAGGTGCTTCACGACCTGACGGCCGAGGGCGTCGAGCGTGCAAGAAAGACCATTTCCGAGTTCAAGGAGATGTTCTTTGCCAAGCCCATCTCGGAAATCTCGTTCCAGAAAGGCGTTTCGGACATCGAGAAGTTTCTTGATCCAGAGACGAACCTTCCATGGGAAGGAGAATGGCTGGACAAGGAGTCTGGCAAGACAAGGAATGGTGGTTGTCCAATCAATGCCAAGGCGGCCATCTACCACAATGCCTTCATTGATGAACTGAATCTTGGAAAGAAGTATCAGAAGATCAAGTCTGGAGACAAGATGAAGTATGCATATCTCAAGGAGAATCCAAAGCACTGGACGGTCATTGGCTTCCTTGACGACATTCCAGAGGAGTTTGGACTGAAGGACTATGTGGACATTCAGACGCACTATGAAAAGATATTCTACAAGCCAGTTGAGGACGTCTTCACGGCCTGTGGACTTGACATAGAGCCAAAGGTGGACATTTCTTCGTTTTTCTAGAGGAGTTAAATATTTCAGCTCAACAATTGATGGAATGAAGATGCTGTCCATTATTGCCATGATTGTTTTCGCCATATGGGCGCTGGTAATGTCGGCCGTCAGCTATGGCCTGTACAATGACAATAAACGACTGGTTGTCAAGAATCAGCTCCTTACCGAGCTGTATGACGTTTCCATCAAGAATGTTGATGCCTTGGAAAAGCAGATTGACGAGCAGAATGCAAAGATAGACAAGTTCAAGAGCGAGTCGATCTCCTTTGAGCTGCAGGTGAATCAACTCAACACCGAGGTCGAGAAGTTGAACAATCAGAAGGAAGACTTCATACACATGAAGCTTCCTTCCAATTCTGAAGGACCAACGACATCCGAGGAGGCAATGGAATGGCTAAAGGAACAGTCCTCTGCATTCTAGTTCTTGGACTATCGCTCTGCTCCTGCGCCAAGCAGCAGGAGAAGATTGTCTATGTAGACAAGCCTGTACAGGTTGAAGTTCCGATAATGAAGACGCCAGAGTTCGTCAGGCCTACAAAGCCAACGGACTATGTTGCAAGGATCACGAAGGACTCCAGTCCAAAGGAAGTCGCAGAAGCATACGTCAACACACTAAGGGAATGGAAGTCGTACGCAAGGAAGCTTGAAATCCTTGTGGAGCCATACTTCAAGAAATAGGCCATGGACATTGAACCTAAAGACGTACTGGAATTGATGAAGGCAATTCCAATGATGCACTCGGAAGTCGCTGGACTCAAGGCTTCCATTGTGGCAATGGAAAAGGACCTTGATGGGTTCAACAAGGCCATCAATTCCCTTGGCACGTCCATAGACAGGGTTGACGGCCATGTGGGCGACGTGTCTGGACTCAAGTATTCCGCGCAGTCCATACAGGACTCGATGCACGACATCCTAAGCAAGTTGAAGGACATTTCGGAAAAGTATCGGGACGTCATGGACGCCATCAAGAGCATTGACAGGTCTGAAGATGATCGTCACCACAAGTTGATGCGTTCAGTCTATGAGATAGAAAACAACATCAAGGACTCCTTGAACCGTCAGGAGTCTCACGAAGCCGCTCTGCATTCCATGTCCAACACCTTGGACAACCTCTCCAAGCGTGGAAATGCAATGGAGAAGGCGGCGGCAAAGCCAGAAAACCAGGAAACGATGTTCGAGAGGATCATCAAGGTTGCTCCAAACTTCATTGCAATTCTGACGTTCCTTGGATACATCGTATACACTTTGATAGAGCATAAGCTGATGGGGAAGATGTAGATGGAGGAATTGCTGAAGAAGGAAGAAGGCCTTACCTCGTGGAGGTTCAAGCTCAACAGGATTTTAGGCCGTATTGCTGGACTCCTGAAAGGTTCCGAAGGAAAGAGCATTCTTGCAAGCTCCAATGGCCAAGTCTACTGGGAGCCAGTCAAGGAAGAGCAGGAGATTGAGGACAGAAGCGAAGTTGACGCCTTGACGGTCAATGGAGTCCTCAATGCCACTACGGCAGTCGTTACTGGTGGAGCATATTTCAGATGCAACATAGAGACCAGCGGAAATGTCATCGCTGGAGGCCTTTCTGCAACCGATGCAATAGTCCTGAAAGGAAATGGACGGACTGAAAGCATATATGCTTCAGAGAAGGGCCTGACGCTTGGTCCAGCGACATTTGATGACAAGGTGGCCGAACTGCCTTCAATGCTTGTTCTTGGAGGAAAGGCCACCATCGGCGCAACGGCTTCCAGCTTCAGCATCTATGGCAAGGCCTGTCCCATCAAGTTGAACATAGAGACAGGTGGAGCTGAATTCCCCTACGGAATCACGGCCAAGTCGGTCAACTTCACGAATGGAAGCATTGATGCAGAGGAATACTGCGGCAATGCAGCCAGTGCAGGAAAGCTGAAGACGGCCGTCAAGATTTTTGGAATCGGCTTTAATGGCACTGCTGATTTATCTGGACACATCAAGGACTGCACTGGATTGACGCTTTCCAAGGGCTCCAAGATGACATTTGTCCATGGCATTGGAATAATGGGTGCAGACTGGCTGTCCTGCAATGGAGATGTCTTGGAATGGACCAGCAGGTTCAAACCGAGAAGCTTCAATGTAGAGAGCGAGCACTATGCCGCATGGTATCCATGCAGTGGAATGATGGAGAATGGCGATGTAGTGTCTCTGGACTTTAGTTTCGAAACTGAGATGTATGCCAAAGTGAATGCCGAGAAGAAGCATCCATTGGGCGTGGTGACGACAGACTATGCCATGTGCATCGGAACGCAGGACTCCAAGTCCTATCCTGTCTGCTGCAAGGGTCGTGTAAAGGCCAAGGTGGAAGGAAAGGTGAAGAAGGGAGACAGCCTCACGGTTGGAAGCATAGATGGCGTTCTAAGAGCCATGAACTCCAAGGACAAGGCCTATGAAGCATGGGCCGTTGCATTGGAAGATTCGGACAAGCCAGATGTAAAGCTGGTGCGAGTGCATATCATTTAGAAAAAAGAAAGGCGGCCAAGGCCGCCTTTTGTTTAACAGTCATTAATAAAAATTATGACTGCACTAAAGTTCCATCCAAATTATATGCTGGAGAATAATACCTTTCCGTAACTTCTCCATTGATTGCATCGTTTGTAGTCAAGTCAAAACTTAACCTAAAGTAGCCATTGCTGATGTCTTGCTGAGTAATTTCATAGTATATCTGATAAAATTCTTGACCATCGTGACCGCCATTAAGAATACTGTCTATATCATTCATTCTTATGTTATAATTTCCATTACTATAGCCAATGTCTTCTGATGAAATTAACTGGACATTAATATTTCCAGTATTTCCAATAATAACATCATATTCAACGTATTCGTGTAAAACATTATTTGTGCCATTGCTTGGAGATGAAACATTTCTGAATGCTGTCACT
>JAEEGH010027741.1_pt1 | contig 11191 bp, 13 predicted proteins | sample 9134181 | NCBI WGS metagenome assembly JAEEGH01 (sample SAMN16246544, study PRJNA631951) | gut metagenome | biome: gut microbiome; feature: rumen; material: DP-attached | host: Bos | place: Iran: Karaj | collected 2018-10 | reverse complement strand
ACGCTTCTGAACAAATTTTTTACCTAAATGATATATGCCGAAGCCCGATGCTGCACTAACCACAGGCAAACATGACTATTCATAAACAAACCCCGAAATTATTGTTCCGGGGTCGAGTTCTTGGTTGATTATATTCAGGATTTATTTGTCTATCATGCGTGATTTCAATACAATGTGACTGAATCTCACAGGTTAAAGGAAATTACAGGCTATCGTTTGATGTGAATCTTCTTCGTAATATTCAGCCTTCCAGTAATGTGGGTCATTCAGTTCCAGATACGAAATACCTGGTAAATCCGTTTTTACAGGTGCCTTAAAGCTGTACTTAAGAAACACCATTATTGAATCTTCATACTTCCAGCCCTGATACGTTTCATTTATTTCGTTACCGGCATCAAGTTCATCTTGCAGAATCTTTTTCATTCTGTCAGATAACGCTTCAATATGCTTATTGTCTATCTTCGGACCCATGCTAACCTCTTTTTCTGCAGATTCCGTATTCTGAGAAGAATTGTCAGCCGTATCTTTTACTGGTTGAACCATTTCGCTTTGAACTTCCTGATTCGTCTTTTGTTTCTTAAACTTGTCAAAGAATTCCATGCGTATTCCCCTGTTTATGTATTCTATAGTCGTATTTCCTGATAATTAAATCTACTATGCCTGTTCCAATTATAGTCCTCTAATACCATTATTCTTCATCGGCTCTATAATCATGAGCGCAACTATTGCAATAATATCGCCCTTCAATTCTAACTCCGCTGCTTAACAGATCTGTTTTTTCATTACTATCTGTTGTTCTGATAATGCAACCGCACAAAGAACATTTTTGATATTCTTTTCCTATTTCAATCGGCCAAACAGTTATTGTTCTATCGTTAGAAGATCCTTGGCTGAGTTCTATTTTGTCAGGTGTAGCTTTCTCGAGGTATTCTCCCAGTTCCTGATCAAAAGCCTCGAAATCCTCGATCCCTTCACCACTAAATGAATAACTAATTGAAATCAAATACTCCATATACCTATTATTTCCTTACAGTCCATTTTGCTGATAATTTAACTATTCAAGAAGATTTTTCTATTAATTCCTCAAGCAACAATTTTATTCTTTCTGTCTGTTCTTCTTTTGGTGACATAAATCTGATGTGTTCTATTTGATACTCCAATTGTCTAATATATTCTTCACTTACATTAGGAAGAGCTATATAAGAGATGATTCTTGATACATCAGAAATGTCATACTCGCCATCGATATATTTCTTATATAAATCCGTCAAATCATCCATAATCCCGTCATTTCAGCTGATAACATAATCTAATAATTCTCCATGTTTTATCATTATGTACAATCATATGAAGAATAATGCATTCTGACTAATTGCAATTGAAATCTCCTGAATTCTTTCTTGTTTTTGATTTGAAAACATAAAAATGTATCTGTAAATATAATCTTAATCATTTCATTTGAATAAAAAGCATAAAATGGTTTATCAGAAACTATATTCCTATCAGCGACACAAGTAGAGTCATCATTATCTATTTCATGTCTACGGGACCAATTTCTTCTACATTCAATAAAATCAATAATTGTCCCATCACAAAACTCAATGTTCTTTTCGTTGATGTATTTTATTTTCTTATAATTATATTCTTTCATTCTTTACCGCCAGTGCAGCCTACTTTGTATTTGCCATTTTGGTATTCACCACGAAACCTTCTCATAGTATTATTTCCTGATAATTATCATAACTGGGGTTTCGCCAGAAACCCCAGTTATTCATATATCTTTCCCATATATAATAACTTTGCCATTTCGTTATAATCCATTTTTTCGAACTCCTCGTTCCCGTACCTGCTGCTCCAGTCTTCGATCCAACTGGCTATGCTCTGCAAATACTGAGAAACCGTCGTATTCTCCCACTCCTGAGGGTTTTCCTCAGAATCTTTAGCAAGCAGATTAAGACACTTAATAAATGAGTCTTTGTCGTACACATTTGCTATTTGATCTTGCAAACTCATCTTATCCCTCCCCTGTAATCATTTACTGTTAATTATTCTTTCTAAACCAAAATATCAAACAACTTGTCTTTCTTTGCTGAATCAACCGCTCCAGATTCAAAATATTGAGGATTATAAAGAACAGTGCCTATTTCTTTTCCTGATAAGCAGAAGTGCAGCTCTGTATTCATGTCCATTTCATCGATTCTGGAATACACACGCTTACTTTTACGAATAAATCTATCGGTCATAACACTTCGAGGTATTATTCTTTCTTTACCATGGTACACCACTTTTATCTCGTCATATTTTTCTGGAAAGGCAAGTTCTTTGCTGTCCAGCATAATAAAATTAACAGAGTATTCATTATCTTTCTTTTCAAGCACACCTTCATCAGTCAACTTTTCACATACAAGTCGGCAATCATCCTGATTGATTCCCAGAACACCCCGGAACTCTCCATCATGCCAAAGTGTATTAGACATCTTATAAGGATCAACTCGAGAACACCATACATCGCTGCCACCAAAATCCCAGCCGCAAATTTCCCTGCCATTCTCATAAACTGAACATCCAATTCCATGGAATACGTATGTAAGATTTCCTATCGTTATCTCATTTCCATGTGAGACTACATAATCATGCAATGTAGATACGTCAAAAACATCTTCATTACATACGTCATTAAGATACTTAACAAGATCACGACATCTTTGGGTAACTATATCAAGATATTTGCAGAGAATCTTTTTATTATAATTTACAAACACTTCCTGATGATTAGACTTTTCATCCTGCCATGGCTTCCCAAAGGTCTCAAGTCCTAATTCACCGCTGATACATAGTGTGCCTTGAATATTCTTAATCTGCTTACTTATTCCGGAATTAGTTGTTAATGTAATGTCATAATCAGGATGCTGTAAAATTATTCTTCCATCTTCTTCAACAGAAACGACCTTAAACGCCCCAATAAAAGTAGGATTCATATTCCCGCCATTGGGATCGCTTAATCTAAAGAATGGCGCCTCTGTTGATTCATGCAGATTTTCGTAATTAATGCAGAGACAGCCTTTAACAAAATCTCCCGGTTTGATTGTCTCATAAATGCCATATTCATGTTCAGAATAATGATCATAATAATAGTCATTTATGACGACTGGCAGTAAAACATCCGCTTCGACATCAAGGACCAACGCAAACGTTTCCATATCGAACTCATCTGTATATCTGCAATCAATTATCTGATATGTTCTCAACATAATTAGTATGTCCTACTGATGATTTTCTTAAATATTCACTTTCTGATAAACCCAATTACATAACTCTTCCATATCCGCAACAGCATTTTCACATAACAACTTATACTTTTGCTCTCCAAAATACTCCTGTTTCGAAATAGTTATTTCTTTTTCGAAACATTCCAGCTCATAGTCTCGAACTTCTTCGGTAGAAATAACATATAAGTTTTTGCGCGAAAACGGTCCCTTAAACAAACACCATTTGCAATTTCCCTGAAAAGATTCTAAAGCATTCGACAATGTCTGTATTGAAGATTCTGATTTCTCGGTTGGGAAGATGCAGTATGTGCTCGGAATTCGATCATAGATATTATCCGGGTAGAACATCGACCCTTTCATTTGAATTACGTAAAAAGCATGCTCTACTATGTAAGGCAGTCTGCTTTTCAGCTCAACTTCTTTATAATCAATAACTATTCTAAAAGGAAATATCCCGCAATTATCTTTTTTCTGGACTTTCCTCATCCTGAGACTCGTCTTTAATACAATTTCATTATTTCGCTTACCTATATCAATCCAACAAGGAAAATACCCTTCCCATAAAGTCAATATGCCAATTACCTGTTCAAATGACATCGTTCTTGTCTTAGGCAACACCTGAAGTCTCATAACATCGTCATATGCGTTAGGCATTTTACCAGGCTCAGCACATGGCTCAACAACAAGGAGCGAATCATATGGATTCTCGATTCCTAATTCGCTTAATACCAATATGAAATGTTGCTTAAATTCTTCCCTGTTCATCTTAAAGTCACTTCTCGGCTCGTTAACTGTTGATTAGTTTAACAAATACAATCATGCATTATACAGTTATAGTGCCATTCGGCTTTATCAAGCATCATTTTATCACCCCACTGATCGATAATATGCGCACGATCATTCTCATTACCACCATAATAAACATCAGTAAGATCGGCATCTCTGAAATTATAGAGTCCAATTATCTCGATACTTTTGGGAATGAATACCCGCTTAATATTTGTCGAACCGGTAATACCATACTCTTCTATTATTCTGCACCCGTCAGGCAATATCAAAGTCTCAATATACGGGTTATCAATAGAACTATCACATACCATTTTCACTCCATCTAACACGCGGTAACAAGAATCAGTAAATTGCGGTGACATCCTTATCAGTTCAGTCATGTCTTTGGTATATAATCCGCCTTCAATCAAAGAAAAATATTTATTATCCTCTTCAATGATTATTCTTTTAAGATTTCGCATGCATTCGAATGTATCACCAGCTATATACTTCAGATCTTTCCCATTAATCGTATTGGGGATAATCAATTCTGTAATATCTGCACTGTTACACCCAGCATATCCGAACTTTTCCCGGATGCTTCCTACAAGGGCATATGCATCCTCTTTATTCTGATACAAGAAATGAACCTTTCCGCCATCAGAAATATAAAAACAATCTTTAGAAACTATATCTCTCATAATTATTAGTATTCTTTACTGCTGATTATCTATACTAAGCACTCGCGAGAATCAGTAGTCCTATCTAAGTAATTTTATCACACGGTTTGATAAGTATCTTCTTATTTACTGTCAATCCTGCGAATCACACATTCGATTGGTTTTCGCATAATGGAAAACATCACTGTACCAACTTATCCTTGAGGCATCAGTCTTCAAGGAGGTGCGGTATCTTGGTTACAAAGCCAAAGCTTAATCTTGGTCTTACGGCGTACGAAAACCTGTTCAAGGACGCAAATGGGCTTGCAGAAACAAAGCTACCCAAAATATATGATATTCCGATTGAGCTGATAGATGACTTTCCTGATCATCCTTTCAAAGTACGGCAGGATGAAGACATGGATCTTCTCGTGGCAAGTATAAAAGAGCAAGGTCTTATTACTCCCGCGACTATTAGACCTAAGGGTAACGGAAGATATGAGATGGTTTCAGGACACAGAAGGAAAGAAGCATGCAAACTTGTCGGTCTTGCCAGTATTAAAGCTGATGTGCGTGAGATGACACATGATGAGGCAATTATCCTCATGGTTGAATCAAATCTGCAGCGAACGACGATCCTTCCAAGTGAGAAGGCATTCTCATATAAGATGCGTTTGGAAGCGCTAAAACGTCAGGGCAAGCGGACAGATATAACCTGTCGACCATCGGGCGACAAGTCAAATAGGAGGAGATCAGGAGAGCTCTTAGGGGATATTGTCGGTGAAAGTGAACGGCAGATTCAGCGGTATATTCGCCTTACAAATCTTATACCTGAACTTCTAGAGCTGGTAGATGAAGGAAAGATGAGTATGCGTCCGGCAATTGAACTTTCCTATATCGACAAAGACAATCAGGCAATGCTGTATGACCAGCTCGTGGCTTGTGACTGTACTCCCTCGCACTATCAGGCAATAAGGATCAGAAGAATGTCTGAAGAAGGTGTTCTTTATAAAGCATCTATAGAAGAAATCATGTGCGAAGAAAAGCCCAACCAGAAGGAAAAGATACACATCAGATACGATAAGATCCGTGATTATATCCCCAGAAATATCTCTTTCGAGGAGACGACGGAATATATTAAAGCGGCGCTGAAGTTCTATCAGGAGGCACACTTCAAGAAATAGGAATGTCCTATTTGGAGATTAAAAGCAGTACATAGTCTCCAATAACCTTATATTTCTAGTGTATATCATTCTATAAGTCGGTATCGCACGACAAAAGTACGACATTCATACGACAGTATTAGTAGGGGAAAACAAAGAGTGACATGCTCGCTAATAAGTTGCTATATCTTGTTATAAGTGTTCTTTATATTCCTGAATTCTGGTTGAAAAACACTGGCGAAAATACTTAAAAATGTGCGATTTTACTGTGTTTCTTAGGTTTCATGGAGTTTTGTCGTGGTAATTGTCGTACCAAAGCATTAAAACAGCCCATCTAACACGAGGCTAAATGGGCTGAAATGCTTGAATTTATTGAGTTTGCCGACTCAGACCGATTATGGAACCGATAGTCTTTTAGTCCAAAGGACGCATCGTAGGGAACAGCAGCACGTCCCTTATGCTGGGACTATCTGTCAGCAGCATTACGAGACGGTCGATGCCGTAGCCGATACCGCCCGTAGGGGGCATACCGAGCTCGAGAGCATTGAGGAAGTCCTCGTCGGTGTGGTCAGCTTCGTCGTTGCCGGCTTCAGCTGTAGCGTCCTGGGCAGCGAATCTTTCGCGCTGGTCGATCGGGTCGTTGAGCTCGGAGTAAGCGTTGCACATTTCCCATGTGTTGATGAAGAGCTCGAATCTCTCTACCTTCTCGGGCTCGCCCTTCTTCTTCTTTGTGAGAGGGGAGATGGCGATCGGGTGGTCCATGATGAACGTAGGCTGGAGAAGGTTCTTCTCGCAGTATTCCTCGAAGAAGAGGTTAACGATGTCACCCTTTGTGTGCCATGTCTCATACTCGATGTGGTGCTCGTCAGCAAGCTTTTTCGCTGCGTCGTCGCCGTCTACAGTATCGAAATCGATGCCTGCATACTTCTTGATAGCGTCGTTCATTGTAAGGCGCTCAAAAGGTTTACCGAAGTCGATCTCGAGGTCGCCGTACTTGATGAGCGTTGTGCCGCAAACCTTCTCAGCTACATAGCGGAACATGGACTCTGTGAGTTCCATCATGCCGTTGTAGTCTGTGTATGCCTGGTAGAGCTCCATGAGTGTGAACTCGGGGTTATGGCGTGTATCCATACCTTCGTTACGGAAAACTCTGCCGATCTCGAAAACTCTCTCAAAGCCGCCTACAAGCAGTCTCTTGAGATAGAGCTCCAAAGAGATACGGAGCTTCAAGTCGATATCAAGAGCGTTGAAGTGTGTAAGGAACGGTCTTGCAGCAGCGCCGCCTGCGTTTGTAACGAGAAGCGGCGTCTCAACTTCCATGAAGTCTCTGTCTGCCAAGAAATTACGGATTTCCTTGATGACCTTTGATCTCTTCTCGAAAGTCTCCTTAACCTGGGGATTAACGATGAGGTCCAGATATCTCTGACGGTAACGGATCTCTGTATCCTTCAATCCCTGATACTTGTTCGGGAGCGGGTGGAGGCACTTGGCAAGGAGTTTGTAGGACTTGGTGAGGATGGATACCTCGCCCTTTTCTGTCATGTAAACTTCACCCTCAACGCCTACGAGGTCGCCGATGTCGAGGTTCTGCCATGCTTTGTACTCTTCCTCGGGGAGGTTGTCGATCTTTGTGAAGATCTGGATCTTGCCCCTTCTGTCGTAGAGGTCACAGAAAGATACCTTACCCATGCCGCGCTTGGACATCAGACGTCCTGCTACTCTGACTGTCTTGCCGGCGAAAGAATCGTAATCGCCGGTGATCTCGATAGAGTGGTTCGTGACGTCGTATGTAAGCTCTTCATAAGGATCCTTGCCTTCTGCCTGGAGAGCCTTAAGCTTCTCCATACGGAATCTGGTCTGTTCCTGGATCTCTTCTGCACTTAAAGGTTCTGTCTGAGGTACGAATTTCTTAGCCATAGTTACTCTCTAATCTTTATGTTTTCGTGATGTGTAGTACAAGTATTACTTCTCGATCTTGATGATCTTGTACTTGATGATGCCGGAAGGTGTTGAGACGGAAACTGTCTTGCCCTTCTTCTGGTTGGAGATTGCTCTGCCTACGGGAGAGTTCTCGGAGATTCTCTTCTTCTTGAAGTCGATCTCGGATTCACCAACGAGCTTGTACTTATATTCCTGCTTTGTAGCAGTATTCTGGAGGGTTACTGTGGAACCCAGGGATACCTTATCTGTGGAAAGGTTGGAATCGTCAACAACTTCAACAGCCTTGAGGATAGCTTCGAGCTCTTCGATACGTGTCTCGTTCTCTGCCTGCTCGGCTCTCGCTTCATCGTACTCGGAGTTCTCTGAAAGGTCGCCCTGAGCCTTAGCGTCTTCGATTCTTCTGGCAATCTCGCTTCTCTTGCCTGTCTTACGCTCGGAAAGCTCGTTCTGTAATTCGTCAAAGCCTTCCTTGGTAATTTGCTTCTTGATGATTTCGTCAGCCATTTTCTGTCTCCTTAAATAGATTTCTATCGATATTTTAATTATCTAGCTGTTCTGTCGTTTTCCTTCTGGATAACGTCGTGCGCGCCGCCCTCGATGATGGATGTAGAAGATACTACAACGAGGCGAGCCTTCTGCTGGAACTCTTCGATGGAGGAAGAACCGCAGGAGCACATTGTTGCCTTGACCTTTGCAAGGGAAGTGTCTACGCCGTCCTTGAGGTTACCAGCGTAAGGAACGTAAGAGTCAACGCCTTCCTCGAAAGCCATCTTGCCGCCCTTGCCGCCGTCGTCGTAACGCTGCCAGTTACGTGCGCGGTTGGAGCCTTCGCCCCAATATTCCTTAACGTATGTGCCGCCTACTAAGAGCTTTCTCGTAGGGGACTCGTCGAATCTTGCGAAATATCTGCCGAGCATGAGGAAGTCAGCGCCCATAGCGAGTGCCAATGCCATGTGATAGTCGTGAACGATACCGCCGTCAGAGCACAGAGGGATATAAACGCCTGTCTCCTGGAAGTACTTGTCACGAGCCTCAGCAACTGCGAGTACAGCGGAAGCCTGGCCGCAGCCGATACCCTTCTGCTCACGTGTGATGCAGATGGAGCCGCCGCCGATACCGATCTTGATGAAGTCTGCGCCGCAGTCAGCTAAGAACTTGAAGCCCTCAGCGTCAACAACGTTGCCTGCACCTACGATAGCGTCAGGATAGTTTTCCTTGCACCACTTGAGTGCTCTTTCCTGCCATACGGAGAAACCGTCGGAGGAGTCGAGGCAGAGAACGTCAGCGCCTGCCTCAAGGAGCGCGGGAACACGCTGCTCGTAGTCTCTTGTATTGATTCCGGCACCAACGATGAGCTTCTTCTCAGAGTCCAGGAGCTCGTGCGGGTTAGCCTTGTGGAATTCGTAATCCTTACGGAAAACGAGACCAACGAGTCTTCCCTCAGAATCTACGATAGGGAGCTGGTTGATCTTGTTGTCCCAGATGATATCGTTTGCTTCCTTAAGGGATGTGCCCTCAGGAGCAGTAACAAGCTTCTCGATAGGAGTCATGAACTCTTTTACCTTGGTATCGAGTGAGAGTCTGCTTACACGGTAATCACGTGTCGTAACGAGACCTAAGAGCTTGCCCTCGGCCGTACCGTCTTCAGTAACGGCTGCAGTGCCGTGACCTGTTCTCTCATGGAGTTCGATAACCTTCTCGAGTGTATCCTCGGGAGAGAGGTTGGAGTCGGACTCAACGATGCCGGCCTTGTACTTCTTGACGCGGCGGATCATGTCGCACTGTGACTCGATAGACTGTGACTGGAAGATAAATGACAGACCGCCGCATCTTGCGAGTGCGATCGCCATACCGTCGTCACTTACAGCCTGCATAACTGCAGATACCATAGGGATGTTGATCTTAAGGCGTGACTCTTCCTGGCCCTTCCTGTACTTCGCGACAGGCGCGGAGAGGTCCACCTGATCAGGTGTGTTCTTTTCTGTTGTGAGATTAGGTACCAAAAGGTACTCAGAGAATGTTCTTGATTCCTGTTCGAAAATCTTTGCCATCTACTCCTCATTCCTCCTTATTATCAGCGGGCTCAATGTCCGCATTTATTGCTTCATCAATTGTCTCAGCTGCCTCGGGTGCAGCGAACTCCTCGAAAGAAGGATCTTCCACTACGGGAGCTGCATATGCCTGTTCGGGCTCTTCAGCGGGTTCCTCTGCGGGCTCTTCAACGACGGGCTCGGGCTCAACTACAGGTGCAGGTGCTGCTACGACCGGAGCGGGAGCGGGCTTCTCAGCGATCTTTCGTGAGGGAGTAGCCGAAGCGTTCGGAGGAGCGATAACGTCAGCGGGCACTGCGTCGCTGTCATCAAATCTCGCACCGCACTTAAAGCAGAACGCATTGGAGAGGTTATTCTCAGTTCCGCAAACAGCGCACTTCTTGAGACCTCTTTCGCGGAGGATCTTAATGTACAGATCGTCTATCTCGATGTAAAGGTTGGAGATCGATTCGCACCTGGCATTGATGTCCTTCGTAACGTCAACGTTGACATCCTTGTACTGTCCATAGTACAGATGACCGATCTCGTCGTAATACTTACGGATGGTATTCTTCTTCTCATCGATCATTTTCTGGAAGTTGGAAATGTTCTTTCCCTTAGCATCCTGGAATATAGGCATTGATAAGTTCCTCCTTAAAAGATTTAAAGAAGATTATACAACAAAAGGGGGCGGAATGTCATTATATATAATATTTTAGGATTTCTTGATATTTGCGCCCGGTTTTCGCGCAGGTCATTTGCGCGGGAGGGGGTCTAAGCGAGCGGCTTACGGATAAGAGTCGCTTTTTTCGCATTTTTATCCGTAGTGTTTTTGGCACCGCGGTGGAGATGACGTACTAAAACGGCTTTTTTCGCGATTTAGTACGTCATTTTGGCGCCTTCGAAATGAAAAATACGGGTAAATCAGGCGTTTTTCACGATTTTACCCGTCTTACAGACGTCTTCACGAGGAAAAATACGGATAAAACCAGCCATTTTCGCGTTTTTATCCGTCATGCATACTACCTGGCAGGAAATCCGACGTACTAAACAGCCATTTTTCGTGATTTAGTACGTCATGCACGCAGACATGAAAGAATAACGACGGGTAAATCAGCCATTTCACACGATTTTACCCGTCTCACACTTGTTTTCGCGAAAAAACAGACGGGTAAAACAACCCCTTCACGCGTTTTTACCCGCCACCCGCGCAGCAGTCACAGGCCGCCCGCCACCCGCGCAGCAGTCACAGGCCGCGCCACCCCGCACCCCACAAAAAAAGGCCGCCCCGTGATGGAGCGGCCTGTAAGTTTTTGGGAAACGCGGCTATCAGATCTTCTGAGCCTTGATCTTCCAGATGC
>JAEEGH010027737.1_pt1 | contig 11192 bp, 7 predicted proteins | sample 9134181 | NCBI WGS metagenome assembly JAEEGH01 (sample SAMN16246544, study PRJNA631951) | gut metagenome | biome: gut microbiome; feature: rumen; material: DP-attached | host: Bos | place: Iran: Karaj | collected 2018-10 | reverse complement strand
TTAGTTGAGCGGGATAGCGGAGAACTGATGACTGGAAGGCTGCGGTACTACTTCCTCGAGTTACCAAATGTGAAGTCCATAACTCATAAATCCTCCGATTTGGAGAAGTTATGTTATGCCCTACACAACATGACAGCATTAAAGTCAAGGCCTAAAGAGATGCAGGCTGAGATCTTCGAGCTCTTGTTTAATTCCGCGGAAATAGCTAAATTTACACCGGAGGAAAGAATCAAATACGAACACGATATGACCACTGATAGGGACATAAGGAACCAGATAGCATTCAGTAGGGAGGAAGGAATGAAAGAAGGGATAAAAGAAGGAATGGAGAAAGGAATTGAGCGAGGCGCTTCCGATGAGAGGATGCGCATTGTGTCTGTCCTTCGCTCGGAAGGAGTTCCCGAGGACATAATCTCCAAATTAGAAAGATAATCCTGCATAATCATCTTATTATTAACAGTTTAAGTAAAACGCATGGAATTTTTTCCATGCGTTTTTCATTTTCATTTGAGAATGAGGTTTTAAAGAAAAACACTACGGAACGGATTATTTCGTATATTCGTGAAAAGAATCACCGCTTATCTACTATCATTTTTATAACATGAAAAAGACTTTCTTTATTGTAGTTTTGGGGCTGCTGGCGGGACTTGGCGCCAGGGCGCAGTACATTCCGCCGGTGGAGGAAGATGTCAAGGCAAGGATTGCCGAATGGCAGGACCTGAAGTTCGGTATGTTCATCCATTGGGGCGCCTACAGCCAGTGGGGCGTCGTGGAATCGTGGTCTCTGGCTCCTGAAGACATTTCATGGCAATACAGGGCAAGGAGCGAGAGGAACATGGACTACTTCGAATATGGGAAAGCGTACGAACACCTTAAGGACACCTTCAACCCGGTCAAGTTCGACCCAGGGAAATGGGCTGACGCCGCCAAGTACGCGGGCATGAAGTACGTCGTGTTCACTACCAAGCACCACGACGGATTCTGCATGTTCGACACCCATCAGACTGATTACAAAGTGACTGACGAGGGTTGCGCTTTCCATTCAGATCCCAGAGCGAATATCGCCAAGGAAGTCTTCGACGCTTACCGAGCCAGGGGCATCAAGGCAGGGGCATATTTCTCAATTCCCGACTGGCACAGCAATGATTTCTGGTGGAGAAGGTTCCCTCCGAAGAGCACCAGGGCCAATTACAAGGCTTCAGAGCATCCTGAGAAATGGGCCGCCTACCAGGACTTTGTCGCTGCGCAGCTTAACGAGCTGACTTCCGGCGAGTACGGTGACCTCTACCTGATGTGGTACGACATGCCTGTCACGGACGACAGCAAAGAGGCCCAACACGACTGGGATCGTTTCGCCAAAGTCGTGCGAGGCAACCAACCAGGGATGATCATGGTCGCTAGAGGCCAGCACACGATCTACGAGAACTACCAGACTCCCGAGCAAACCATTCCTGAAAAAGCTCTTGACTTCCCTTGGGAGTCCTGTGTCACAATGACTTACAGTTGGTCCTACAGACCAGGGCTGGAATATAAGTCCACCAAGACCCTGCTCACCATGCTGGTACAGATCGTCTCCCGCGGCGGCAATTTCCTCTTGAATGTCGGCCCAGGCCCCGACGGCACTCTCGAGGACACCGCCTACGACCGCCTTAGGGAAATCGGCGACTGGATGCAGGTCAACTCCGAAGGAATATACGCCACGAAGGCCGTGGAGCCTTACCAGGACGGTCAGGTTTACTACACCGCTAAAGGTGACTATGTGTACGCGTTCTATATCCCCGAGGAGGGTGAGGAAGCTGTCCCGGCTGTGATTAAAGTCCCTTCATTCAGGGCAACTTCCTCCAAGGGTGTCCAGTTGATGGGCGCCAAGAAACCGCTGAAATGGGTCACTTCGCCCGAAGGAGGAATGGTCGTTACGATTCCCGAGTCCCTCCGCAAGAACCCGCCCTGCGACAACATCTACTGCCTGAAGATCAAGGTCAAATAAGGTGAGAAACTAATCAATATCTTTACAATACTTTCCCTGAGATTGTTGTGATGCGGCAATCCCAGGGATTTTTTTTGTGCCTGTCAAACTGTCTCGGTCTGATCAGGAATCCCCATCGCATATCGTCTTGTTAATAAAACGGTTGAAAAATAAAAAACATAAAAAACAATTGAATCTTTTTATAAGAAAAAATCTTTATGTAACTTTGAAAGAATTATGTGCCGTCCTTTTTGGGGGCGGCGTGAGCATTTTGAGTAAGTTATTGACTATTAATTATTTATTAACTAATAACAATTGTTTTTTATGAAAGAAAAAGAAACTTACAGCGCTCCTGAAGTGGAGTGCATTGTCACCATTCGAGAGATGGTGATGCTCGCTGGATCCGGTACCAACCGGTCCGACAATGGTTATGATGACGGGAATGATCTCGGTGAAATCTAAAAGCGATTCTTGATTATGAAAAAGATTAGTTCTATAATTCTCGCGGGACTTGGCGTATTCGCCCTCGCTTCCTGCTCGAAAGAGATCCTTCAGACTCCCGAAACCCCTGAGACTCCCGAAGTCGCCAAGAAAGAGGTTACCCTCACCTTTACCGGCAAGCGCCCCCAGCTCAACACTGAGACCAGGACCGAATGGGATGGTACCACGATTGTTTGGTCCGATAAAGACGCGATCCGCGTAGGTTACACCTATGACGGCGCTTGGATGGGACAGACAGATGAGGGTACAGCTATGTTCTATGCCTCTGACGCTGTGGAGATTGATGCAAGCGATGCCGCTATCGGAACTTTCACGGTACCTGGCACATTCACCAGCCCGGGTCCTGGCGAGTACGCTTTCTACGCCTACTATCCCAGCTCCGCCAGAGCAGGCACTTATAACACCGCACCTGACGCTCCTGTAGTGTCTGTGGTTGTTCCCGCCTTACAGACTCCTCTGGCTGACAGCTTTGACAAGACCGCTGACCTGATGATTGGAACCTCAGAGCCCGAGGAACTTGACGACCTCCCCGAGGACCCGATCGGAATCAACTGGAAGCGCGTTGTCGCCCATGGCTATTTCACCCTCAAGGGTCTCCAGGGCATCGAGGAGGGCGAGATCGTGCAGAAAATCGTCTTGACCGCTCAGGAAGGTGCAAACCTCGCTGGAGGTTTCAAAGTCTCTACTGAGGACGGCTCATTTGTGGCCAACACCGACGTTTCCAATGAAATCACCATCTCGGGTCAGAACCTTGCGTTCGTGGCCGATGGCGATGCTTCCAATCTCCCCTTCTGGATCAGCGTCATGCCGACTACCCTCACCTCTCTGAAAGTTGAAGTTCTGACCAGCAAAGCTGAATACACAAGAGAGATCACCGGAATCAGCAAGACCCTGAAAGGCAACGCTCGTAACGTCTTGGCCATCAACATGTCCAGTGTTGAGAGAGAGGAGATCGAAGAAATTCCATGGGTCAGGACGGACATCGCTGACATTACCAGCGAAGACGTGTTCGTGATCGTTGGCGAAAACGCTGATGGCACCTTCGCCATGCGCAATGATAACGCCACCAACTCCGGCCCTGCAGCTTACCCTGTCACGGTCGATGAAGACCAACTGGCCGTCGCACCTATTGATGAGATCCAGTGGACCTTGGTGAAGTCTGGAGACAACTACAACTTCTATCCTGCCGGCAGTACTTCAACATACCTCTACTGCATCGCCAACAACAACGGCCTCAGGATAGGTAAAAATGAGACAGAACCTGACAGCAAGAATTTCGTTCTAGATTCTTCAGGCTATCTGAAGAACGTTGCCCAAAGCAGATTTGTAGGTATCTACAACTCTACGGACTGGAGAAGCTACACTTCCATCAACAACAACATCAAGAACCAAACCTTCGCTTTCTATGTGAAGAATGGTAGCGGAAGCACAACTCCTCCGACACCTCCTACCCCAGAGGAATCTTTCACCACTGTCGCTGAGCTCAACGCTTTAGCCACTGCAACTGAGACCGAGGTGACCGGAACCCTCACCGACGCTATTGTCTCCTTTGTTCCTGATGCGAAGAACGCGGTCATCAAAGACGCCACAGGTTCAGTTCTCTTCTTCAAGGACGGCCACGGCCTGCTGCAGGGCCAGACCTTCTCAGGAGATGTCACCGTGACGGTCAAGCTTTATAACGGGACTGCCGAGATTATCGCTTGTGACGCAGAGTTCACCGGCTCTCAGGCGAATGTCGATCCTGTCACCTACACCCTCGACGATCTCGTCGGCAATCTTTCCACTTACCAGAATGCCTATTCAAAGATTGAGGATCTCGAAGTGACTGCCGTCAGTGGTAAGAATGTTACCGTGAAGAATGGTACCAAGACCTATGCGGTATATTCCGCAGCCGCAGACGCGACATGCGCTGTCGGTGATATCATCACCGTTACCGGAACTATCTGCCATCACGGATCCAACGATCAGATCAGGGCCTGGAAAGCTACCGACATCGTCGTTACAGGGAACACCGGTGGTGGCAGCACTGAGGAGAAGACAGCCACATTCGTGTTCAACACTGACGCTGGCCTCAGCGCCCTAGGTATCGCAAAACCCGCGGCTAGCGCTGGTACAGACCTGGGAGATGATGCTTACACGAGAGAAGATATCACCTTGGTAGCCACCGATGGAGGTACCCATACCCGCGTATGGAACACCTCCGGAAAGACAGATCTTAGGATTTATTCAAATGGCACTTTGACTCTATCTGTTGACTCAGGAACAATCTCTAAGATCGTTTTCGCAGGTAACGCCGTAAATGCGTTCTCCACAAGCGCGGGATCTTTCGATTCAGGCACTTGGACAGGTTCCGCTGAAAGTGTAACATTTACAGCCACCGGAACTGGTAAAATAAGCACTATCACAGTCACCTACGAATGAAGTGGAACCGGAGGCGGAACCTCCGGGGAGGGAAACCTCACAGCCAAGGTAACAACCGGCTCCGCTGAGAAGAGTGCGAGAGGGGCGACCCTCTCCGCCTCCTTCTCGGGAGTCACAACCGAAAACGCGGCCCAAAACGTCGGTTTCAAGTACCGTCAGAATGGCTCAAGCACGTACACCGACGTGTACGTCAATGATGCGTTTGTCGGTTCGGGAACATATTCAGCTGAGATAACCGGCCTCTCCCCTTCCACCACGTACTACTATAAGGCTGTGATGGATGTGATAGATCCCGCCACTGGCGAATATGTCACTATCGAAGGCCAGGAATTGTCCTTCACCACAAATGCCGAAGCTTCTGTGACCACAGGCTATATGTCTTGCTACGAAGTTCCAGAAGTCAGCCTTGATGGTACCGGTGATAGCGGTTACTACTCGGGTAAAGATGACTACTGGTATCGCTACAACACGACCAATTCGATGAGGGCCATCGCGACCCACACCTTCAAGAACAGCAGCGGCAAGTACGTCAGGAACTACACCGTGATGCTTGACGGCAACAAGAAAGCCCCTGTCTGGACCGCGCATGCGATGCACAGCTCCACCTGGGCGGACAACAAAGTGAACAGGAACGAGAGCTGGGGATATGACCCCGCTTTCGATGATGATTGGCAGCAGTCAGGAGTATCCGGCTATAGCAAAGGACACCTTGTCGCATCCAATTATCGCCAGACGACCGTCCTACAGAACAAGCAGACTTTCTACTACTCCAACCAGGCCCCACAATGGCAGACCCATTTCAATGACGCCATATGGAACAATTTGGAGAATAAGGTGAAGGCTGCCGCACCGACCGGAAGAGACACCCTATACGTTGTCACCGGAGTCCTGTATGAGGGTACTCCGAAATACGTTTCGGGGATCCAGATCCCAAGCCACTTCTATAAGTGCGTCATGATGTGCACCTTCAACACATCCGGGACTATCACTGCCGCGAGCGGTTGCGCCTATGTATTCGATAATGAATACATTGACGAAACCGATCCTGACGACGAAGATTCCAATAAAAATCCTACGTACAGGACTACCATTGACAGTATCGAGCAGAGGGCAGGATTTAACTTCTTCCCCCTCGTCCCAGAAAGCCTACAAACCGCCGCGGAAAGTTCAACCGCCACGATCTGGTAAAGCCAGCCGTTCAGGAATATCCTAACACAGAAAAAACGCATCCGAGACTCGGATGCGTTTTTTTTGTCACCCAAGCCCCCCGGTTGGTGAGCCTGTCGAACCAACTGAGCCTGTCGAACCAGTCGCAAGTCCCGGCCCTTAAAACAATAAAAAACAAACACAAAAACCACCTAAAAACTTTATAAACCCAGAAAAAATACCTAAATTTGAAAGATTTTGTATCGCTGCCCAAAAAGCAGTCAAAAACACACCCTAACACATTGTGATAGAAAGAAAACAAAGAATATAAAAAACAAAAAAAGTATTAAAAAATCGTAACAAAATGGAAAAGAAAGAAACCTACAAAGCCCCTGAGATGAAGAGCATCGTTCTCCTCAAGGGAAGTGTGTTGATTATGACATCTCCGGGCGGCTATCACGAAGGTGGTGGCGGCAGCTATGGTAATGACGATACCAACGACAATGGTGATTATTAATAGTGCGACTATTATGAAGAAGTTATTCAATTTTGTAGCACTTGCTGCTATTGCCGCGACGTCATCTGTTTCCTGCCAAAAAGAAATGGCAGCTCCAGAGCAGCCGGAAATTACTGACAATAAAGAAGTTCAGATTAAGGTTACCGCTGACCCCCAGGCACTCGCCGGTGCTGAGACCAGAACCTATATCAGCAACAACACAATTCTCTGGGGAACCGGAGAGTATATGAACCTTTGCGTCACCTCCACAGCCGGTGAAACCACTGAGAACAAGTGGGCTACATCAAATGAGGCCGGAGCCAACGGTCAAGAGAAGGCCACCTTTGTGTTCAGTGTTTCCCCGCAGACAGCTGCTTCTTACCTATATCAAGGTCTTTACCCCGCTTCTGCGGCAGTTGCATCTGATAATACTAATCCAGCCAACTATAAAGTTAATCTGCCTGCAACCCAAAATGCGTCAGCATCTTCCTATGATCCAGCTGCTTACATTATGGTCGCTAAACCGCAGGAATTCACTTCTGTCCAAGATGAATGGATGGCATCTTACCGTAGGGCTACCGCTTTGAACAAGATCACGCTCAAGAACCTTCCTGACGGTGTTTCTATCAAAAGGGTTGTTATCACTGCTCCAGATGGTAAGTATCTAGCAGGCGCACGGCATATCGACCTCTCCAGTGGAGAAAGTGGTGATATTTACTCAGGCGGTGGCCGTACCGAGTCCGTCGAAGTGAAGTATGAGACTGCTCTTTCGGGAACTAACGTCGATGTTTGGTTCACCTCCTGGGATGTTGAAGTCGCAGCCGGTGAGACTCTCTCCATCGTGGCTTACACAAGCGATGACAAGAGTTACACCAAGACCATTGTGGTACCCTCCGGAAAGAGCATCAAGTTCCAGGAAGGCTATCTTAACACACTCGGTGCCAGCTTCTCTGGCATAACCCCCGATGGTGTAACTGTCCTTGCGGCTGGTAATTATGTTGTTCTTGCCAAGGATGGAGGCAACTATTATGCAATGAAAGCAGCGACTGTTTCGTCTGATAAACGCATGGCTTCTGTTAATTACACTGGAAGCTTAGATTCATATTCCGGAGATGCTGATATGATTTGGGAGATCAGTAAATCAGGTGATTCATACATCTTTGCTAACAGTGGCAAGTATCTCGGATACAGTGGCAGCAATAATGAGGCTTATTGGAAATCTGTTAATGAATGGTCTAATTCTGAGTATTTGATTGACATTACTTGGAATGAGAGTGATAATTGTTATTATGCAACCAATCACAACATTACAAGTAGAAAGTTAGGTCGAAATTCTAGCTCTGACTGGTTTGCATTCTATACAAGTGATCAACAGAATAAACTCGTTTTCGTTCCTGCTACCGTTGATTCCCGCACACCAGTGACACTTTCATTCTCTGAAGACAATGTTTCTTTGACCACAGCAAATTACAACAGCTTCACTGGACAACAAGCTACCGCAGCCCCCACTGTCTCTCCGATAACTTACGCAATGACAGGAGATGCCATCGGTACCATAACTGAGGCTGGCGTTGTATCTCTGAACGGAACCCCTGGTACCGCAACCGTAACCGCCACCTTTGCAGGAAATGATTCTTATCGGCCTGCAACTGCTAGTTATTTGATCAGTGTTAGCGATGCTTCTGTGCTTTCTCTCTCATTCCCTTTCACTTCAGATATTGCTGGCTGGCCAACATCTTCTAGTTCATCGCAGGCCGGATCCTATACCTACACCCTTTCAGGTGCTGATTACTCGTTTACTCACACCAAGTCCGGAAATGGTATTTACTGCTCGTCATCATATCTCATGATTGTCGCCAATAATTTCCTGGGTCTTCCCGCACTTCCAGGTTATAAACTGACATCAGTATCGGCTCAGCTAAACGGTGGCGGTAATCCTTCGACAGCAGCTATAGGTAAAATTACTTCCGGGACTGCCGCTAATAGCCCAGTTGTTTCTGGGGGAGAGGAACAAACATTTGATACAAAAGGTGGAAGCAAAACGTTCACTCTTTCAGGAACCGAAGAGAATACAGTATATTATTTAGCAATAAGCAACAAGAATTTCCAGTGCACTGAAATTGTCCTTGTATATGAAGCATGCGAAGCTTCCGCTCCAAAGGCTATTTCATTCAATCAGCCTTCAGAAGGTGGCACCTTCACCGTATCAGTCAGTGGCAGAACTATTACCAGTGGCACAACTGTAGCGGCCGGTACAACGGTTACCCTCCAAGCGACTCCTGCAACAGACTACTCATTTAATGTTTGGACCGTAAACGGAGCCAGCGTAGCCGATGCATCTGCAGCAAATACCACCTTTACTATGGGTACTTCTGAGGTTACTATTAGCGCTTCATTCACCAGCACAAGTGGGGGAACTCCTACAACGAGTACTCTGACATTCACTGAAGCCTGCGGAGGAAGTGGAACAGCAGATGATGGCACTTCTTGGACTGTTGCTTCCGACGGAACAGAATCAAATTTTGATAATACAAAGGGTATTCATTATGGAACTAATAGTGCCCAAGTTCAGTACATTAAATTATCGACTTCAGGAATTTCCGGAACTATAACAAAAGTTGTTGTCAATGCGTCTACTGCCTCGGGCGTTACTGCGACAGCTAGTGTTACTGTAGGTGGTGCTGCCTTTGGCGGTACTGCCCAATCGTTAAGCACGACAGCTACTGATTATACTTTCACTGGTTCTGCTTCGGGCGAAATTGTTGTAACCGTCACTAAACCGAGCAAAGCGGCCAAGGCCATTTATGTTAAGAGTGTCGTAGTCACCTACACTAATTGATGTGAAACACGTGGCGGAGCATTTGGAGAATTCCAAATGTTATCCTAGAAATAAGAATTGACCGTTACTTATTTGCAGCGGCTCCAACAATGAAGTTGGAGCTGCTATTTTATTTGTAAAGAATGTCTCGTATAGTGCAATGAGAGCATTATTATGTGGCAACGCTTTGGCCTACCTGCGTGGGTCGTCGGTCGTGGCTGGGCGGACGCCCCTCTAGCGAACTTAGGAGAACGGACGTAGCGAGCGAAGGCCAGGCCGGCCAAAAGCGAGCGTGTGTCTGAGGGCCGACAGGCCCGAGTTAGCGAGCGGCCGAGCATGGCCGATGCGAGTAGTTCGGGCGACGTCTAGCGAGGGGCGTGCCGCCCGCCGCGACTCCTTTGCCGGTAGCGACGCAAATCGGGCAAGGTCGAATTATGATAAGGGTACCTTGCCCGACAATAATGCCTTAGAAGCAGATGTAGGGTCGATTGGCCAGGCAAGGTCAAGACACTATAATTCGACCTTGCCCGCTGGAGAGTAAAACCGGCCCTTCGACAAGCTCAGGGACCGCAGCAACTGCAGGGACCAGGAAAGGGCTTGCATTTGTCGCAGTAGTTGTGTACCTTTATATTACTGAAAATTAGCGACAAAGATCTTATGAGAATCTTACGGATAACGCTCCCCGTTCTGGCGCTGGTCCTGCTTGGATCCTGCACCGGAGGAAATCATGTGAAATACGCCGACAAGTACGGCTTCCTGCCAGATAACGACCCGATTGCCAATTCCGAAGCCCTCCAACGATGCCTCGACGGAGGCGGCAAGATCCGCATCCGGAAGGCCGGCGAATATCAGATTTGCCGCACCATGCTGATCGACTCCTGGACCGACCTCCAATTCGCCGACGGAGTCATCCTAAGCAAAGCCCTCGACCCCGAAGGCACCGGCGCAAGACACATATTCCTCAACCGAGGCGCCCTGACACGAGAATGGAACGAACGGATCACGATTTCCGGCCTCAACATCCGCTGCAACGGTCTTGACCAAGGCACCGACATCCCCGCGATAGTCGGCCTCGCCAGCCAAGTGGCATTCTTCTATGTCAAAGACCTGAATATCAACAACTTCACAATGCTTGATCTACCCGCTCACGACTTCGGGATCCAGATCTGCACCTTCGAACGCGCTACCGTAGAAAACGTCCACATCGAAGGGATGAAAGACGCTGTACACTTCGGCCCAGGCAAAGGCTTCGTAGTCCGTCACGGAATATTCAAAACCTACGACGATCCGATCGCGCTCAACGCCCAGGACTACACCACCAGCAACCCCGAGATGGGTTGGATCGAAGACGGCCTGATCGAAGACTGCACTGACCTGGACGACCCCGAGCACGGCACCACCGGCTTCTTCGTCCGCATGCTCGCGGGCGCCTGGAAAGACTGGGAAGAAGGTATGAATATCCAATCATCCGGGGACGCGGTAGTCTCCCAAGGAAGAATCTACCGATCCAACGGACCGAAGATCAAGCAGAATCACACGTCCACAGAGCGACCCACACACCTCACCGGCACCCAAACCTATTCCGACGGAATCACCTGGACAATGTCGCAAGACAGCAACATCTGCCACAGTTGCGGCGTCCGGAATGTCACTTTCAGGGATATTCATCTGGCAAAGAAGCGCCCAGTGGCGATCTGCCTCCATTTCGACCATGACCAATACTCCCGCAGCTACTACCCCTACGCCGAGATTCCGGTCCAGAGCAATATAGTTTTCGAGAGAGTCTATGTCGAGAATGAGCTCCCTGTGCTGATCCAGTGCCGTCCACCCCAAGACAGCCTTAT
>JAEEGH010027732.1_pt1 | contig 11193 bp, 10 predicted proteins | sample 9134181 | NCBI WGS metagenome assembly JAEEGH01 (sample SAMN16246544, study PRJNA631951) | gut metagenome | biome: gut microbiome; feature: rumen; material: DP-attached | host: Bos | place: Iran: Karaj | collected 2018-10 | reverse complement strand
CACTAATATCGCGGACTGTTGGCGGATAAGAATTTTCTTCTGTATAAGAAGAAATATAATTCAAAACCTCTTTCTGTCGGTCTGTAATCCCTCTCATTCTGCCCTCCTACTCTTCTTCGAATTTGCTGTTAAAAAGCTCCTCGATTACAGAAGCTGCCTCTGATTCATCCGGGCCAACAACCTGCATTGTAAGCTGAGTATTATAACCAGCTCCCATTGCAATTACTCCCATGATAGATTTTGCATTTACTGTTGCTCCATCACGAGTAAGGGTAATTTCGCTTTCAAACTTGTTTGATGTCTGAGCGATAATTGCCGCAGGTCTTGCGTGGATTCCTGCCCTGTTCTGAACTGTTAAAATCTTCTCGATCATATTAATTTCCTTGGCAGCCTCTCTGCCCCGTTTTATATTTTAGTAAGAATCGTCGTTGCCGTTATATACGGACTGCGCTTCTCCTGTTTCAATCCATTTAAGAACATTCTGGTTAAAGTCTTTTGCAGAATTATATCCCATATTCTTAAGACGCTCGTTCATAGCGGCAGCCTCAATAATAATAGGAAGGTTTCGTCCAGGACGAACCGGTATTTCAATTACAGGAACTTTTACTCCAAGAAGTTCTTTGTATTTTGATTCGGTACCAAGACGGTCGTAAGCCTTTGAAGAGTTCCAGTCTTCAAGCTGAACAATAAGCTGAACTTCCTTCTGGTCGCGGATGGCACCAACCCCATAAAGCTGGGAAATATTTATAATTCCAAGACCTCGGATTTCCATATGGTGGCTGATTACAGTATTTGCACCGCGACCAAGAATGATGTTTCCATTAACACAGCGGATTTCAATAATATCATCAGCTACAAGTCGATGTCCACGCTCTACAAGTTCAAGAGCAGTTTCACTTTTTCCTACACCAGAGTGACCGTTCAAAAGAATACCAATACCGTAAACTTCTACCAATACACCATGCAAAGTCTGATGAGGAGCAAATTGATTTGAGAAAACGCGGATAATTCGTTTTGAAAACTCATTCGAAGTTAAATCTGTTTGTAACAAAGGACAACAATTTTCCTCTGCTATCTGACGAAACTCTTCTGTTGGTTCCAGATTATAAGTAAAAACACAACAAGGCATTTCCTGCTGAAAAAAAGTTCTTAAAGAATCAGATTTTTTTTCCTTGTGAAGTTTTTGTAGATATGCGTTTTCCCCACGTCCTAAAAGTTGAACGCGATTACTGGAGAAGACTTCGTAAAAGCCTGAAAGAGCAAGTCCAGGACGGTTGATTTCAGGAACTGTAATTGCACGAGGCAGACCTCGACGACCTGCAATACACTTAAGATTAAGTGCATCATGACCTGATAATTCAAGATCGAGTAAGTCCAATACAGTGAATTTTTTGTCCGCCATACCGAAATACTATACACATCGTAGGACATTTTTTCAATAGAATTTGTTTTTTCAAATATTCCGTGTTATATTTTAATAGATGAGTAATTCATCAGCTTGCGTATGCAGGCTTTACTCTAATTAATAGCCGAAGTAAAGCAAATTTACTTCTCAAGGAGACAATTATGACACCATCAATTACTGCAGTAGGCTTCACACTTAACCAGGAAAAATCTGACTTAGTAAATTCTAAACTTAAAAGAATTGCTTATGCTGATGATTTAATTGTTGATTTGTTGATTAAGATTAAGCTGGACAATGGTTTCGTATTTGATATTACTGTTAATTTCAAATGGGGAACACAGGCTCACGTTTCTGACAAAGATCAGGATTTCGCAGCTGCCTTAAACAAAACAATGGATGTTCTTGATAACAAGATTAAAAAGGAAAAGGATAAAGTTCAGGGACGCTAAGTTACCTGCTTCCTATCTCAAATAGGAATTTCTAATGCCAGACAGATTGCGGTATTTTGCTACAGTCCGTCTGGCTATTTTTATGCCCTGCTCATTTAACAAGTCTGTAATTTTACTATCCGAAAGATTTTCATCACCATGAGTTTCAAGAATTTCCTGTATTTTTAATTTAATTGTTTCTGATGACACTTTTACTTTTCCATCATCACTATTAACTCCAGAAGGAAAAAAATAAGATGCCGGAAAAAGTCCCCATTCAGTCTGAATATATTTACTACCCTTTTTTGCAGACATTCTTGAAACTGTAGATTCATGTATACCAAGCTGATCCGCAACAGCTTTTCTTGTAAGAACTTTTAAATGCTCTTTTCCATACAGAAAAAAATCCTTTTGAAAATTTACAATGGCACAGCCCTGCAAAACAATTGTTGATTCCCTAAAGGCAAGGCTTTCTATAAGTTCAAGAGCCTTCTGAACATTTGTACGGTCAATCGAAAATTCCTGGGAAATTTTTAATTCAGGAAGCTGACCAGATGCGTACTTTACCTGGAAATGATAGTTCAAATCACCCATAACAAGTCCTCTGTCATAATCACTTTGAACAATAGAACCCGGAAGTTTTTCCACCTTTAAGATAATGTCTGGATTTTCAAAATTGGAATTTGTATCTTTTGTAAAGCCCTGAGCCGGATGAAGATTCAGATGAAGTATAAAATCGATAGCATCTTCTGTGTCATATTCATCATACTTTATTTTATCAAGCAGAATTTCTGAGGCAAACTTTTTACTGTGATACTCTTTCTGATAATTCAACAGTTTCTGGTAGACCTTAAAAGGCTCAGGCGGATTAAGAAGTTCTATATTTCCATCCAGAATAAAAAGTGCAAGAGGTGGACAATTATCCTTTAATTTTGCCTGAACAAAAAGACTTTCTTCCGGACTTTTACAGCAGGTACCAACAGGATCCATAGCCTGAATTCTTTGAATACAGTGCTCCAGCATATCCTTATTTTGAACAGGTCTGGTTTTATTAAGAAGACTTTCCGGAGCAAGCATTGAACCGTAAAAACCATTTTCATCAAGGTTATAAATAAGTTTTTCAGAAAGCTCAATTTCATCTTTTGTTAGATTCATTGACCTGAGCTGATGAATAAGGTGACTTTGAAGTGTTTCATTTTTATCTTCTGTTGATTCAAGAGATTTCTGATATACATCCGGATCCTGCTGATAAAGAGCAGAGTTTTGATAATCTTTTTTTAAATTCTTTTTTTTCACTATTTCAAGAGCTGGATTTTCATTCACAGCTTTATAAACATAGTCTTTCAGGTCTTCGGTACTCATTGAAAGCATATTTAAGGCCTGAATTTGAAGATGCGAAAGTCTTTGTACCTGTTTTTGTGTCTGATTCTGTGATTGTGTCTGTGTTAGATTCGCCAATTTATCTTCTCTCTTTAAATTATAGCATAAATCTTATCCAAACTGTATACTCGGAATTATGAAAAAGCTTGAAGATTTTGGAGTCAGAATACCTGAAATACTCCTTCCTAAAAACATTGATTTAGGTACATGGTCAGTAATTGCATGTGACCAGTACACCCAGGATCAGAACTACTGGAAAAATGTAGAAGAAACAGCTGGAAATAAGCCTTCCACCCTCAACCTCATTCTTCCTGAAGTTTACCTTGGTTCTTCTGATAAAAGTCAGAGAATTCAGAAAATCCGTTCTACAATGAAAGAATATCTTGATAATGGTGTTTTTGATAATCCAAAAAAATGCTTTATTTATCTTGAAAGAAAAACTGCTTTTGGTAGAACCAGAAAAGGACTCGTAGCTCAGATTGACCTGGAAACCTACGAATGGAAACCTTTCAGTCATGCAAACATCCGTGCAACAGAAGCAACAATTATTGAACGCATTCCTCCAAGAATGGAAATTCGAAAGGGTGCACCACTTGAACTGCCTCATATCATGCTTCTGGTAAATGATAAGGATGATATTTTAGTTGGCGGCAGTAAACCCGCTGACGGAAGAAAGCCTGTCTACAGTGGCAAATTAATGGCCAATGGTGGAGAAATAAGCGGATGGGCTTTAGAAAGCGAAGAAGATATTGCAAAAGTTGAAAAGGCCCTGAACAAAATTGCAGAAAATAATTCTTCACCAGATGGTTCAACCTTCCTTTTTGCAGTTGGTGATGGAAACCATTCTTTGGCAACCGCAAAGGCTGTTTGGGATGAATATAAAAAAGAACATCCTGAAGATAAAGATTCTCCAGTTCGCTATGCTTTGATTGAAATTGTAAACATTTACGATTCAGGATTAACTTTTGAACCAATCCACCGCGTTATATTCAATATTGATAATGAAAAACTGATTAAAACTCTTGCAGAAAAACTTGATGGAAATATTTCTGAAGTAAAATCAAAAGAAGAACTGATTGATGGTGTAAAAAATTCCTGGGCAAACTTTGGTTTTTCTTTCCTCGATGCAGAAAAAAATCAGAAATACCTTCTGCTTGAAACAAAAATAAAAGAACTGGCAGTTGCAAGACTCCAGCCAGAAATTGATGCTTTCTTAAAATCACTTTCTGAAAACTCTAAAACAGAAATTGACTATATTCACGGAACAGAAGAAGTGCTCAAACTTGGTACAAAAGAAAATTCTCTTGGAATTCTTCTTCCACCAATTGCAAAAGATTCTTTCTTTGAAACAATCAATTCAAGAGGACCTCTTCCACGCAAAAGTTTTAGTATGGGAGAAGCTGATGAAAAACGTTTTTATCTTGAATGTAGACGTTTATTCAGCTAAAAAAGCAGATTAGCCAGCACTGACAAAAGTAATTTCAGATTTATAAATTGCAGAAACCATTTCGCATCTTTTGCGGGTGATTTCTGCAATTCCACTTTCATCCTTCTGAACCAGAAGACACCTTCTTTTTCCACCATCTTCCTGATTTAATCTGCATACAGATTCAAAAGTTGTACCACTACCTGCAAAAAAATCCATTACAAGTGCATCAGACGACAGCTGACAGATTTTTATTAAATGAGCAATCAAATCAACTGGCTTAGGATTGTCAAAAAGGCCTTTTTCTCCCAAAAGTTTATCCAGATAATTCTGAGCCGATCTGGTAGATTCTACATTTTCAATAATATTTTTTGGAATTACTTCGGTTTCTGTATCATTAAAAATCTTTTCTCTTGGAACACCATCGTAAGCAGGAGCCTGTCCCCAGTAGATTTTATTTTCAGAAATAAGTTCCTCCATCTCCTCCTGGCTAACCTGCCATTGACGGGTCCAGACCTTTCCTGAAGGTGAAGTAATAGAATAATAATTATGATGATTTGGATTTGATCTGCTTTCGCTGAAAGAAATACTTCCGCTAAACCAGTTTCCCCTTGGGTCATTATCAGGATTTTTAGTTGCCCAGGAGGAATATTCAATCTCTGAAAACTCTTTCAAACAGGATTTATTTTTTGCATAACACAGAGTATGCTGCTGAAGAGTTCGGGACCATTTATCTTTTTTTCCCTTTCCATGCAGCCACATAAAATCATTTACAAAATTTTCTTCACCAAAAATCTGGTCGCACAAAAGTTTAAGAACATACAGTTCACTCTGATCAATTGCTATAAAAATACAGGCACTTTCCTTAAGAAGTTCTGAAGCAAGTTTTAAACGACGGTACATAAAACTAAGCCAGCGGCTATGACGATCACCAGAAGTGTGAAAATCATCATTATAAACAAAATCGTTTCCGGTATTGTAAGGAGGATCTATATAAATTAAATCAACACAAGATGAAAAATTTTGAGAAAGTTTTTTTAGAACCGGATAATTGTCCCCTTTTATTAAATAACTGGAAGATGATGATAAATCAACGCAGGTATCAAAAGAAAAATTCTTAAGTGCAGACAAATCATCATAAGCTTCAGGATAATCTGTCCAGGAAAAATTAACTGCCATAGTAAAAATGATTATAGCTTAAAACTTCCCGCCCAAACAGAATGAACGGAAAGTTTTAAGCTCGCTTGCGGGAGATCTCATATCTTAATGATGGAACAATCGTATACCGTTGAATGCCATTACCATGTTGTAATCATCTGCGGCTTTGATAACTAAATCATCGCGAACAGATCCACCTGGCTGAACAACACAAGTTACACCAGATTTTCTTGCACGTTCGATGTTATCACCAAATGGGAAGAAGGCATCTGAACCAACTGCAACATTTGTATTTTTTGCAATCCATTCTGCTTTTTCTTCGCGTGTGAAAACTTCTGGTTTTACCTTAAAGAAGTTCTGCCATTTACCTTCAGCAAGAACATCCATGTATTCTTCACCAATGTAAACATCAATTGTATTATCGCGGTCTGCACGTTTAATTCCATCTACAAACTGTAAACCAAGAACTTTTGGAGACTGACGGAGCCACCAGTTATCAGCCTTCTGACCTGCAAGACGAGTACAATGTACACGTGACTGCTGGCCTGCTCCAATTCCGATTGCCTGTCCGTCTTTTACAAAGCAAACTGAGTTTGACTGAGTGTATTTAAGAACAATCAAAGAAATTACAAGATTACGTTTATCTTCTTCAGACAAGTTCTTGTTTTTAGTAACAATGTTTGATAAAGCTGATTTTTCATCAATTTTAAGGAAGTTGTGTCCCTGTTCAAATGTAACACCAAATACCTGTTTTCTCTCCAGCTCTGGAGGAACATAATTTGGATCAATCTGAATAACACAATAGTTGCCATTTTTCTTAGCTTTTAAAATTTCAAGAGCTTTTTCAGAATAACCTGGTGCAATAATACCGTCAGAAACTTCCTTCTTAATCAGAAGAGCAGTTGCTTCATCACATTCATCTGAAAGAGAAATAAAATCCCCAAAAGAAGACATGCGGTCTGCACCGCGTGCACGGGCGTAGGCACAAGCAAGTGGTGTAAGTTCTACATTGTCAGTGAAATAAATCTGCTTTAATGTATCAGAAAGAGGAAGACCAACTGCAGCACCTGCAGGAGAAACATGCTTAAAAGAAGTTGCTGCAGGAAGTCCTGTTGCTTCTTTTAATTCCTTTACAAGCTGCCAGCCGTTTAAAGCATCCAAAAGGTTGATATATCCTGGTCTACCGTTTACAACTGTAATTGGAAGATCGCCATTTTCTACGAAAACCTTTGCAGGTTTCTGATTTGGATTACATCCGTATTTTAATTCAAGTTCTTTCATATTGGTATAATAGTGAAAATGTCTGTTTTAGAAAAGATATTACTGATTAATTGTTCCTGTGTTTTCTGTTCCACCAGGAGTATTATTATGCTTTTCTATACGTAAAAATATTTTCTTTGCAATTCCACTGATTGTATAAATTATAAACTCAGGCCCAACAATAATTCCTGCCAGAAGCGTATAACGATTCCAGCTGATAATTACCACCTCAAGTGCAACAAGTACAATTATCAAAAGAGTTTTTGTATAATAGGTGAAAGAAATTCCCACTGAATTTTTTACAATATTTTTCAAAGTATTTTTGTAACGCGCAATTTGAGGATATGTATAAAGATTTACAAGAATAACCAGGGCTGAAAAAATGATTGCACCTAAAATGACAAGAAAGTTTATATCATCAGCTTTAATAACTACCTGCCAGATTATGTAACAGGCGTACAAAAGAGGTGCAGTAATGAGCCACATCAGAGTGCCCTGTTTAAAATTTTCCTTAAAAGCCTTTACAAATTGACGACCAACATACCCCTCTTCTTCATCCACCATCTTTAGTGTAACCGAAAATGCAGCACAGGTCGAAGCTCCAATAGTAATAAGTGGCAAACTAAAAACCAGCCATAACAAATTTAGCCATAAAACATCAAGTGCACGATTTACAAATTTTACAAAGCCACTATTTTGATTAAACATTCCCATAGTATTAATAATAATAAAAAAAAAGGGGATGTAGCAAGTTTTTACTACAACCCCTTTCAAAATTTAAGATAAATTAAAAATTAATTTATTTATCAACACTCTTTGCCTGTTTTTCAGCAGCAGCACGTTTTTCAGCCTGTTTGAGTGAGTGAGCGATACAATCATCATAACCGTAAGATTTACAATTCTTAATCATGTTATTTACGATGTTTTCGTATTCTGCATCAGTCTTAGCATAGATAGCATTCCATGTTTCATTCTTGAGGCATTCTGTTACCTGATTCCATTTCATTGAAAGGTCATCTGGAACACCAGCACCTGTATACAATGAACCTGGACTTACACGGTAATTTGTCTTCTGCATATAGCGGTTTGGAGTTTCTGCACCAGACCAGTCACGCCATGCCTGTTCAATTTCTGACTGAGCAGGAGTCTGTTCTGAAGCCCATGAAGTCTTGTTGTATGTTTCATTTGTTGTAAGTGGGTTGTGAGAATCTTTACACCATGTTGTGTTGTTGATCTGGAAAGCACCATCGTGGAATGAACCCTTGAATGGAGCAGGCATTTCTGTGTTGTTCTGATCCTGCTGAGCTTTCTTACCAATTTCTGTAAAGTATGTCTTTCCATCTTTGATATCCCAACAATATCCACGAGGACCGTATTCAATTGTCATATATCCTTCTGGAGTTGAGAACCAGTTGATGATTGCAAGACAAAGTTCTGGATAAGCTGTTTTTGAACCAACTGTCCAAACACGGTTTCCACCATATACACTCTGTCCATAAACGATTGGACGAGCATCTTTTGGTGTAACTGGGTACATAGCTTTTCCCTGTTCCTTAACGTGTGTATCACTGTTGTAAGAACCAGAAGCCATCCAGTTGAATACGTTCCAGAATGCTGTACCGTTCTGATAGTCTTCTGACATACCATTGTATTTCTGTGTCATTGAGTCAGGATCTACAAGACCTTTCTGATTCAATTTGTTCAAGAATTTCAAACAGTAGAGATATGGACCATCTTTGTCGAGTGCATCATAGAATTTACCTGTATCTGGGTCGAAGAGACCGATATCAAATTCATCATATCCGAAGTAAGCTGTTGCAAGAGATTTAACATACATAACCATGTTTCCATCCCAGTCGTTGAACAAAGAAACACCATATGTTGGGTTACCATTGTCATCTGTTGGACAAACTTCCTTCATCTTAGCAAGAACATCAACCATATCATAAAGAGTATTGATTTCTGGCTTACCAATTTTTTCATAAAGATCGTAACGAAGATCCCATGTATAGAAGAATTCCTGAATATCTTTTGCAGATGCAGAAACGTTGAATCCGTATCCGTGAAGTTTCTTGTCTGGAGAATCCATAAATTTGTTCTTCTGAAGAGCAAGTTTCATATTATTGTTGATATATGGTGCCCATTTCTGGATCATATTATCTTCTTCCCAGTCAAGGAGCATTCCTTTTTTACAAGCTGAAGAATACTTATCTGTGTTATCACCCCAAACGACGATATCACCAAGGTTTCCAGCTTCCATACGTGTCTGATAAGCACCACCAGTTTCTGGAATGATATTAATTTTTACGTTGAACTTAGCAAGCATCAAATCTGCAAACCAACCAGTCTGTAAACCAGAATAGTTAGCCAACTGAGAATAAACATCAAGTGTTACAGTTTCTTTTGGACGAATCTTTTTGATGTTTCCTTCTTCACCTGAAGCTGTTGAAAGTGCGATTGAGTCAATACCGTTTGATTCAGCTGAACTTCCACCACAACTAATAAATGTTGCTGAAAGCAATGCTGCTGCTCCCAACAAAGCAATTAATTTACAGTGTTTCATTTTTCCTCCTCTCGATTTATGAAACCTTATTAAATAATTATAACTTAGTTTTTTTGTTATAACTTTATAAAAAGTAAAATCCAGAAAAGAAAAATATCCTTTCTGGAATCCACCATTTATTAACCTTTTACAGCACCCAGCATAATACCTTTTACAAAGTATTTCTGCATGAATGGGTATACACACAAAACTGGAATAGCAGTAACCATAGCTACGGTGTACTGGATTGATTTTGTGTTCAACATTTCCTGACGCTGAGCTTCAGACAAACCAGTGGTAGAAGTACCCATTGAAGCAGCCAGGTTAGATGACTGAGTAAGATAAATGTAAAGTCTTTCCTGTAATGTCTTTAACTGTGGTGCACCAGACATCAAAACAAGGGAATCCTGGAATGAGTTCCAGTGTCCAACTGCACACCAGATAGCGATTGTTGCAAGAATAGGCTTACTAAGTGGCCAGATAATCTTTAAGAAGATGATGAAATAAGAAGCTCCATCAATCTGGGCACTTTCTTCAAGTTCTGCAGGAATTGATTCAATATAAGTTTTAACCATGATGATGTTGTAAACGCTTACAAGACCTGGAATGATGTATCCAAAGAAGTTATTTGTAAGACCAAGCATCTGCATTGTTGTAAACCAAGGAATAAGACCTGCACTAAAATACATTGTGATAATCATAAAACGGTAAGCAAATTTTCTGTGCCACATTTCACGTTTTGTTACCAGGTATCCTACAAATCCTGATACTGCTGTAGATGTTGCAGTACCAATAAGAGTTCTGGCAAGAGTAACAATAAATGAAGTTCCCAAACCATGAACATTACGCAAGTTGTAATAGTTCTTCAGCTGGAATCCACGTGGATAGAAATTTATCAAACCTTTTGCAACCATTCCGTTATCAGAAATTGTATTTATCAAAAGATAATAGAATGGAAATACACAAATAATTGTGAACAAAATAAAAAATGTATAGTTGAAAATATTAAAAACTATATCACTAACAGAACGTCTTTCTACCATTTTTTACTTCCTCCTAGAATATTGAAGAACCACGAATCAGTTTTGATACTCTGTTTGTAATGAACAGAAGCACAACGCTGACGAGAGACTTAAACATTGAAACTACAGTTGAGAATGGAATATTGTTGCTTGAACCCTGTCCAAAACTTAACTGATATACATAAAGATCAAGTACTTCAATTGGATTCTTATTTGTAGGATTCTTGAATACCAGGTACTGATCCATACCGTTACTCAAAATGTTAGATACAGAAAGAATCAAAAGAACAATGTAAGTTGGGAACAATTCTGGAAGTGTGATATGCCACATCTTCTGGAAACGTCCGGCACCATCTACAGTTGCAGCTTCGTACAACTGCTGATCAATTCCTGAAATAGCTGCGATATACATAATTGCAGACCATCCAAGTCCTTTCCAGGTTCCCCATAGCCACATCTTAACCCAGATAAAGCTGTCGCCCATCAACATATTCTTACCTCTTTCCCAGAAGCCACTGTTTACCATCAAACTTGAAATGAATCCTTCTGTACCAAAAATACAGAAAGCAATT
>JAEEGH010027731.1_pt1 | contig 11193 bp, 23 predicted proteins | sample 9134181 | NCBI WGS metagenome assembly JAEEGH01 (sample SAMN16246544, study PRJNA631951) | gut metagenome | biome: gut microbiome; feature: rumen; material: DP-attached | host: Bos | place: Iran: Karaj | collected 2018-10 | reverse complement strand
CAGCTCTTCAATGTCGAGGTCATCAAGGTCAACACCGTCAACGTGCGCGGCAGACAGAAGCGTGTCGGCAGATACACCGGCACCACCTCGAGCTGGAAGAAGGCAGTCGTCACCGTCAACCCGGAGCCTTCCGCCGATAAGAACGGCAAGAAGCGCAACGGCACCATCGAGTTCTTCGACGGTATGTTCTGATCTCCTCTGTGAGAACGGAACCGCGGCGGGCATGAGACCCGCTGCCAATATGGGAGTCATGCTCCCGATAAAACAGCATTGATTTTAAGGAGTGAAACAATCAAATGGCAATCAAGGCATATAAGCCGACCACTCCCGGCCGCAGAGGAATGACTGTCACCGATTATTCGGCACTTTCCAAGAACGGCCCGGAGAAGTCTCTGTGCGTGACGCTGAAGAAGAAGTCCGGCAGAAACAACACCGGCAGAATCACCGTGCGCCATCACGGCGGCGGCGTGCGCCCGAAGTACAGAATCATCGACTTCAAGCGCAATAAGGACGGCATGAACGCGACCGTCATCACCCTCGAGTACGACCCGAACCGCAGCGCATTCATCGCGCTCGTGCAGTATGAGGACGGCGAGAAGCGCTACATCCTCGCTCCCAACGGCCTGAAGGCTGGCGACGTTGTTCGCGCAGGTGCTGACGCTGATATCAAGCCCGGCAATGCACTGAAGCTCGAGGATATCCCGGTTGGTACCTTCATCCACGCAATTGAGCTCTATCCCGGCAAGGGCGCTCAGCTCGTTCGTTCCGCTGGCAACATGGCACAGCTCATGGGCAAGGAGAACGGCTTCGCACTGGTTCGTCTCCCCTCCGGCGAGATGAGAAAGGTTCCGGTAAACTGCAAGGCATCCATCGGTCAGGTTTCTAACATTGACCACGAGAATGTTAACTTCGGTAAGGCTGGTCGTAAGCGCCACATGGGCTGGAGACCGACCGTTCGCGGTTCCGTTATGAACCCCTGCGATCACCCGCACGGTGGTGGTGAGGGTAAGGCTCCTGTTGGTCGTCCCGGACCTGTTACCCCGTGGGGTAAGCCTGCTCTGGGTTATAAGACCAGAAAGAAGCACAACCGCACCGATAAGTACATCGTAAAGCGCCGCAACGGCAAGTAATCGGAAAGGAGGAACCGCATAATGAGCAGAAGTATCAAGAAGGGTCCTTTCGTTCAGGAGGCACTCCTCAAGAGAGTCGTTGCCATGAACGAGGCAGGCGAGAAGAAGGTGCTCAAGACCTGGAGCCGTTCTTCCACGATCTTCCCGGATTTTGTGGGACATACCTTTGCAGTGCATGACGGCAGAAAGCATGTGCCGGTTTATGTAACTGAGGATATGGTAGGCCACAAGCTCGGCGAGTTTGCACCGACCAGAACCTATAAGGGTCACGCAGGCTCCAAGACGTCCAACAACGGTAAGAAGTAATAGCGGAAGGAGGAACTAAGCAATGGAAGCTAGAGCAACACTGAGCAATGTCCGCATTTCTCCCCGCAAGGTGCAGATCGTCCTCGATCTGATCAGAAACAAGCCCACCGATGTCGCACTCGCGACCCTGGCGCTGACTCCTAAGGCAGCTAGCCCGATCCTCGAGAAGCTTGTGAAATCCGCTATTGCAAATGCAGACAACAATCACAGCATGAATAAGGACAGTCTGTATGTCGCAGAGTGCTATGTAACTCCCGGCCCGATCATGAAGAGAGTCATGCCGAGAGCACAGGGCAGAGCATACCGCATTCTGAAGAGAACTTCGCACATCACTGTTGTGCTGAAAGAAAAAGACTAATCCCGAGGAGGTTAAGTATGGGCCAGAAGGTTAATCCGCACGGACTCCGTGTTGGTGTTATTAAGGATTGGGATTCCCGCTGGTATGCCAAGAAGGCTGACTTCGGCGATATGCTGGTTGAGGATTACAACATCCGTAACTTCATCCTGAAGACTCTCAAGCCCGCAGGTGTACCCCGCGTGGAGATTGAGCGTTACGCTGAGGATAAGGTAAGAATCCACATCCACTGCGCTAAGCCCGGTATCGTTATCGGCAGAGGCGGCGCAGAGATCGAGAAGCTGAGACTTCAGCTCGAGAAGAAGATGGGCAAGTCCGTTTCCATCAACATTCTCGAAATCAAGACTCCTGATATGGACGCACAGCTCGTTGCAGAGAATATCGCAAAGCAGCTCGAGGATCGTGTATCCTTCCGCCGCGCAATGAAGCAGTCCATCGGCAGAGCAATGCGCCTGAATGCCAAGGGCATCAAGGTAATGGTTTCCGGCAGACTTGCCGGCGCCGAGATCGCTCGTTCCGAGAGCTACCACGAGGGTACCATCCCGCTGCAGACCATCCGCGCTGACATCGACTACGGCTTCGCTGAGGCTGACACCACCTATGGTAAGCTCGGTGTTAAGGTTTGGATCTACAAGGGCGAAGTCCTCAAGGGCGATGCTGCTAAGGCAATGGCTGCAAGAGAGAAGACTGAGCGTAAGCGCAGAGATGCAAGACCGGACAGAAAGCGTGAAGACCGCAGAAATGGCGGCAGAAACGATCGTCGTCCGAACGGTGACCGCAGAAATGGCGGCGCAAGAAGAAACGAAGGGGGTAACAAGTAATGCTGCTTCCGAAGAGAGTAAAGTACCGCAGAGTCCACAGAGGACGTCTGACCGGTAAGGCCTACAGAGGCAACACAGTAAGCTACGGTGATTTCGGTCTTCAGGCTCTGGAGCCCGCATGGATCACCTCCAACCAGATCGAGGCTGCCCGTATCGCTATGACGCGTTACATCAAGCGTGGCGGTCAGGTTTGGATCAAGATCTTCCCCGACAAGCCCATCACTGAGAAGCCGGCTGAGACCCGAATGGGTTCCGGTAAGGGTTCTCCTGAGTACTGGGTAGCCGTTGTTAAGCCGGGCAGAGTGATGTTCGAGATCAAGGGCGTTCCGGAGGAGACCGCTAGAGAGGCAATGCGTCTTGCGATGCATAAGCTGCCGATCAAGTGCAAGTTCGTTGTTAAGGCGAACGAAGAGACCGCTGAGTAAGGAGGGGAGCAGAGCATGAAGGCAACTGAAATCAAAGAGATGACTGTTGAAGAGATGAATCAGAAGCTGGTCAGCCTCAAGGAAGAGCTTTTTGCACTCCGCTTCCAGCTCGCAGTCAATCAGCTCGAGAACACTGCGAAGGTAAAGGCTGTCAAGAAGGACATCGCACGCGTTAAGACCTGCCTGCGTGAAGCAGAGCTTGCAGCTAGCGCTAAGTAAGATAGGAGGTAAAACGCTGTGGCTGAAAGAAATCTGAGAAAGACCAGAACTGGTCTGGTAGTCAGCGACAAGATGGATAAGACCGTCGTTGTAGCAATCATCGACAATGTTAGACATCCGCTGTACAAGAAGATCGTAAAGCGTACCGTTCGCCTCAAGGCACATGATGAGAACAACGAGTGCAGAGTTGGCGATCGCGTATCCGTAATGGAGACCCGCCCGCTGTCTAAGGACAAGAGATGGCGCGTTGTCAACATCATCGAGAAGGCTAAGTAATAGTAGCGTAACGAAAAGGAGGAAGCATCCATGATTCAGATGCAGACTTATCTGAAGGTTGCGGACAACACCGGCGCTAAGGAGCTTATGTGCATTCGTGTACTGGGCGGTACTCGCAGAAGATATGCGAACATCGGCGACGTTGTCGTAGCATCCGTTAAGAAAGCAACACCCGGCGGCGTGGTAAAGAAGGGCGATGTTGTCAAGGCAGTCATCGTTCGCTCCGCTAAGGGTCTGAGACGTGAGGACGGCACCTACATCCGTTTCGACGAGAATGCAGCCGTTATCATCAAGGAAGATAAGAACCCGAAGGGTACCCGTATCTTCGGGCCGGTCGCAAGAGAGCTCCGTGAGAAGGACTACATGAAGATCCTGTCTCTGGCTCCGGAAGTACTGTAAGGAGGCCGCGATTATGAGCAATAAGATGCATGTAAAAACCGGCGATACAGTTGTTCTTCTGACCGGTAAGTACGATTACAAGTACAAGAACAAGGATAAGGATCTCAGAACCGGCAAGGTTCTCGAGGTTAGCCCCAAGGAGGGCAAGGTCATCGTTGAAGGCTTCAACATGATCACCAAGCACCTCAAGCCCACCCAGATGGGTCAGTCCGGCAACATCGTAAGAGCTGAGGCTCCGATCTATGCTTGCAAGGTTCAGCTCGTTTGCCCGAAGTGCGGCAAGCCCACCAGAACCGGCAGCGTTGTCGAGGACGGCAAGAAGCTCCGCGTTTGCAAGAAGTGCGGCAAGTCTTTTGAGTAATAAAGGAGAAACGACAATGGCAAGATTAAAAGATCAGTATGTCAGCACCGTTGCTCCCGCATTGATGCAGAAGTTCGGGTACAAGAGCACGATGCAGATCCCGAAGCTCGATAAGGTAGTCATCAACGTAGGTGCCGGCGAGGCAAAGGAAAATTCTAAGGTCATCGACGCGATCATGACCGATCTGGCAGCGATCACCGGTCAGAAGCCGATCGTTTGCCGTGCTAAGAAGTCCGTCGCTAACTTCAAGCTCCGTGAGGGTATGCCGATCGGCGTGAAGGTTACCCTGCGCGGCGAGAGAATGTACGATTTCGTTGATAAGCTCTTTAACGTTGCGTTCCCGCGTGTACGTGACTTCCGTGGCATCAACGGCAACTCCTTCGACGGTAAGGGCAACTACTCTACCGGTATCAAGGAGCAGCTCATCTTCCCGGAGATCGAGTACGACAAGATCGACAAGGTACGCGGTATGGATATCAACTTCATCACCACCGCTCAGACCGACGAAGAGGCAAAGGAGCTCCTGAAGCTTCTCGGCGCTCCGTTCGCTGACTAATGGAGGAGTTTGAACATGGCTAAGAAGGCAATGATTAATAAGCAGCAGAGAACTCCGAAGTTCTCGACCAGAGCTTACACCAGATGCAAGATCTGCGGCAGACCCCATGCATACCTGAGAAAGTACGGCATCTGCCGTATCTGCTTCAGAGAGCTGGCAAATGACGGTCAGATCCCGGGTGTAAAGAAGGCAAGCTGGTAAATATAACTAAAGGAGGTCATTGGCATGCAAATTTCTGATACAATCGCAGATCTGCTGACGAGAATCCGCAACGCAAGCACTGCGAAGCACGCCACGGTTGACATTCCCGCATCTAATGTGAAGAAGTCCATCACCCAGATCCTCGCTGACGAGGGCTATATCAAGGATTTCTCCATCGTTGATGACGGTAAGCAGGGCATCATCAGAGTTACTCTGAAGTATACCGACGGCAAGACTCCGGTTATCTCCGGTCTGCGCCGTGTGTCCAAGCCGGGTCTGCGCATCTACTCTAGCTGCGAGGATATGCCGAAGGTTCGCAAGGGTCTGGGCATCGCAATCGTTTCTACTTCTAAGGGCATCATGACCGACAAGAAGGCAAGAGAGCTCAATGTCGGCGGCGAAGTGCTCGCGTACGTTTGGTAAGGAGGACACATTACTATGTCTAGAATTGGTAGAATGCCGATTACTGTTCCTTCCGGCGTTGACGTAAAGGTAGCAGATAATCAGGTAACAGTAAAGGGTCCGAAGGGCACCCTCACCCAGCAGTTCTCCAAGGAGCTCGAGATCAAGCTCGAGGATGGCGTTCTGACTGTGGCTCGTCCTTCTGACGATAAGAAGCACCGCAGCCTGCACGGCCTGACCCGCACCCTGATCCACAACATGATCGAGGGCGTTGTCAACGGCTACAGCAAGACCCTGGAGATCGACGGCGTCGGCTACAGAGTTGCTAAGCAGGGCAAGAATGTGGTTATGAACCTGGGCTTCTCCCATCAGGTGATCGTTCCCGAGACGGATGACATCCAGCTCGAGGTACCGCAGCCCAACCAGATCATTGTCAAGGGTATTGACAAGCAGAAGGTTGGTCAGTATGCGGCAGAGATCCGTGAGAAGAGACCGCCGGAGCCTTACAAGGGCAAGGGCATCCATTACCTTGGCGAGCATATCATCCGCAAGGAAGGTAAGGCCGGCAAGGGTAAGAAGTAATCTATAAAGGAGTAAACGGCTATGATTAAAAAGTTCGATAGCAACAAGGCTCGTCTCAAGAGACATGCCCGTGTTCGCAGAAAGATCTCCGGAACTCCTGAGGTTCCGAGACTGAACGTGTTCCGCAGCGAGAAGCACATCTACGCACAGATCATTGATGACGTGAACGGTGTGACCCTCGCAGCTGCTAACAGCATGGCAAAGGATTTTGACGGCAACGGCGGCAATGTGGAAGGCGCAAAGAAGGTTGGCGAGATGATCGCTAAGGCTGCTGCTGAGAAGGGCATCAAGGATGTCGTATTCGACAGAGGCGGCTACCTGTATCACGGTCGCGTACAGGCACTGGCTGAGGCTGCCCGTGAGAACGGTCTGAATTTCTAAGAAAGGGAGGGAACACGATTGGCTAATTTTGAGCAGAAAGAGAACGAGTTCATCGAGAAGGTCGTTCATATCAACAGAGTATCCAAGACTGTCAAGGGCGGACGTATCATGAAGTTCTCCGCACTGGTAGTCGTAGGTGACGGCAACGGTACCGTAGGCTTCGGTATGGGTAAGTCCGGAGAAGTTCCGGATGCCATCCGCAAGGGTATCGAGGATGCCAAGAAGAACATGGTCAAGATTCCGCTGAAGGGTACCACCATCCCTCATGAGATCGTAGGCAAGTTCGGCGCAGGCGAAGTCCTGATGCGTCCGGCAGCTCCCGGTACCGGCGTGATCGCCGGCGGTCCTGTCCGTGCGGTCATCGAGGTTTCCGGTATCAAGGATATCAGAACCAAGTCCCTGCGTTCCAATAATCCCTGCAACGTCGTTCGTGCGACCATCGCTGGTCTCACCGGCTGCGCCACCGCAGAGGAAGTTGCAGAGAAGCGCGGCAAGTCCGTGAAGGAAATTCTGGGCTAAGGAGGACATACACGATGAAGAAGATCACACTCGTAAAGAGCCTCATTGGCGCAAAGAAGGACCAGATCGCAACTGCTGCGGCTCTGGGTCTCCATAAGATCGGTGATGTTACCACGCAGCCGGATAATCCGTGTACGCAGGGTAAGATCCAGAAGATCACCCACCTCATCAAGGTAGAAGAAGCTTAAAGCAAGGAGGTGTCCACAATGCAGATTCATGAACTCGTACCGGCTCCGGATTCCAACAAGGCTTCCAAGAGAATCGGCCGTGGCCACGGCTCTGGTCAGGGCAAGACCGCAGGTAAGGGACATAAGGGTCAGAAGGCTCGTTCCGGCGGCGGCGTTAGAATCGGTTTCGAGGGCGGTCAGATGCCGCTCGCAAGAAGAATCCCGAAGCGCGGTTTCCACAACATTTTCGCAGCACAGTATGCTACTGTGAATGTAAGTGACCTCAATAAGTTCACTGACGGCACTGTCGTTGATACTGAGCTGCTCGTAGCGTCCGGCCTCATCAAGAAGGTTTATGACGGCGTGAAAGTTCTCGGCGATGGCGAGCTGAACACGAAGCTGACAGTAAAGGCTGCTAAGTTCACTAAGTCCGCAGCAGAGAAGATCGAGAAGGCAGGCGGGAAAGCTGAGGTGATCTGAGTTGTTTCAGACACTGAAGAACGCATGGAGTGTGCCGGAGATCCGTAAAAAGTTCATCTACACACTGATCATGATTATTATCTTCAGAATCGGTTCGGCTGTCACCGTTCCGTTCCTGGATCTGGCAAGCGTACAGTCCTGGGTATCGGAGAATGCTACCGGCGGTAACTTCCTCGAGTACCTGAACATCCTCACGGGTGGTGCGCTGTCGAAAGCAACTATTTTCTCCCTGTCTATCACTCCCTATATCAATGCTTCCATTATCATCCAGCTCCTGACCTATGCACTGCCTCCTCTGGAGCGCCTGCAGGAGGAAGGAGAGGAGGGACGGAAGGTCATCAACAAGATCATGGCGTATGTTGCGCTGGGTCTGTCGGTCTTCATGTCCATCGCGTACTACTTTACCATGCGTAACAGTATGCACGCTGTGAAGTATACCACTGGTGCTTACGGCTGGTTTGCCGGCATCGTTATCGTTGCTTGCTTCGCCGCCGGTGCATCGTTCGTAGTCTGGATGGGTAACCGCATCAGCGAAAAGGGCATCGGCAACGGCGTCTCCATGATCCTCTTTGCCGGCATCCTCGCGCGTTTCCCCACCGACGTTGGTACTCTGATCGGTCTGGTCAAGATGAAGCCTGAGGTTTATTTCTGGGTCGCACTCGGAATTATCGTCACCTTCGTCCTCATGATCGGTTTCATCGTCTTCATGAACGAGTCCGAGCGCCGCATCCCCGTACAGTACGCAAAGCGTGTTGTCGGCAGAAAGCAGTTCGGCGGTCAGAATACACATATTCCGATCAAGGTTTGCATGTCCGGCGTTATGCCCATCATCTTTGCAATGGCATTTATGTCGCTCCCGTCTACGCTGAGCCTGTTCCTCAAGCCGGCGGATACACTGGAGCTTGCACAGGAGGGCGGCTTCTGGTCCACGTTCTACTTCCACTTCATCAACTTCTTCAGAACGACCAGCTGGGGTTATGCAGTGCTCTATCTGATCCTCATCGTTGCGTTTAACTACTTCTACGTTTCGATGCAGTACAATCCGATCGAGATCGCTAACGGTCTGCGTCAGAATAACGGCGCGATCCCCGGCATCCGTCCCGGCAAACCGACATCCGATTACCTCCAGAAGGTTCTCTCCAAGATCACTCTGGTAGGCGCTGTGTTCCTGGGCATCATCGCGATCGCTCCGATCGTGCTGACCTGGATGGACAGTTCTCTCCAGTCCCTTTCTATGGGCGGTACCTCCATCCTCATCGTTGTCAGCGTTGCTCTTGAAACCGCAAGAACTCTGGAATCCCAGCTGATGATGCGTCATCATCCGGGCTTCTTAAGATAAGGAGGGGCAAGTATGAACCTGATTTTACTCGGTGCGCCCGGCGCAGGCAAGGGCACACAGGCTGAGGTCATCTCCGAGACACTGGGCATTCCGCAGATCTCCACCGGCAACATGCTGCGTGAGGCTGTGAAGAACGGTACGGAGTATGGTCTGAAGGCAAAGGCTGTTATGGAAGCAGGCGGTCTGGTTTCTGATGATATCGTCATCGGTATCCTCAAGGATCGCATTGCACAGCCGGATGCACAGAAGGGCTTTATCCTCGACGGCTTCCCGAGAACCGTTCCGCAGGCTGAGGCACTCGATGCTATGGGCGTGCAGATCGATAAGGTCATTGAGATCTTCGTTCCGGACGAGACCATCAAGCAGAGAGTATCCGGCAGACGCGTTTGCGAAGGCTGCGGTGCTTCCTATCATATCGTATTCAAGCCCTCCAAGACCGAGGGTGTGTGCGATAAGTGCGGTGCCAAGACTGTGATCCGCAAGGACGATCAGCCTGAGACCGTTATCTCCCGCCTGGAGACCTACCACAAGGAGACTGAGCCGATCAAGGCTTATTATGAAAAGCAGGGCAAGCTCGAGACCGTCATCGGTCAGGAAGAGGTTGCCGATACCAAGCGTCTGACTCTGAAAGCAGTAGGAGTCGAGGGCTAAGACGAATGAGTATCACGATTAAATCGAAAACAGATCTCGAGAAAATGCGTGTCGCTGGCAGAATTGCCGCGAACGCAAGAGATCTCGCAGGCAGATCACTTGAACCGGGCATGACGACCAAGGAGATCGACAAGATCATCCATGATTACATCGTCGGTCAGGGTGCGGTGCCGTCCTTCCTCGGCTACGGGGGCTTTCCGGGCAGCGCGTGCATCTCTGTGAACGATGAGGTCATCCACGGCATCCCCGGCTCCCGCAAAATCAAGTCCGGCGACATCGTCAGCATCGATGTCGGAGCCTATATCGACGGGTTCCACGGCGACACCTGTTCCACTTTCCCGGTCGGCAGGATCACGGAGGAGGCACAGGCGCTGCTCGATGTGACAAACGCATCGCTCTATGAAGGCATCAAAAAGGCTGTCGCGGGCGCAAGACTCGAAGACGTCTGCGGTGCTGTGGAGCAATACTGCGCATCCAGAGGGTACGGCATCGTCCGCGAATACTGCGGACACGGCATCGGCAGACACCTGCACGAGTCGCCCGAGGTTCCCAACTATGTGCAGAAAGGTTCCAAGGATATGCATATCAAGCTTCAGCCCGGTATGTGTATCTGCATCGAACCGATGATCAATGCAAAGGGAGATGCCATCCGCGTCTGCAAGGACGGCTGGACGGTACGCACCAAGAACGGTTCGCTCTCCGCGCATTTTGAACATGCGATCGCGATTACGTCAAACGGACCGGTCATCCTGACCGAGTCTGATCTGGACTGATGCAGATGCAGGTAGGACAGGTCGTGCGGGCACTCGCCGGCAAGGAGCAGAACGGGTTTTACCTCGTGACTGCTGTGGAGGACGGTTATGTTCTCCTCGCCGACGGCAAGCACAGACCGCTGGATCGTCCCAAGCGCAAGAATCTCCGGCATATCGCTCTGACCTCGACCGTCTGGGAGACAGAGGGGCTGTCAAACCGCGAGCTGCGCCGCAGACTGCACGATTATGCTGCCAAGGGAGGTTTGTGATTTGGCAAAGGAAGATTTGATTGAAGTTGAGGGTGTTGTCATTGAGGCGCTGCCTAATGCGAATTTCCGCGTAGAGCTCCCGAACAAGCATGTGATCCTCGCTCATGTTTCCGGCAAGCTGCGTATGAATTATATCCGCATCGTGCCCGGCGATAAGGTGAAGATCGAGATGTCACCCTATGATCTGACCAAGGGCAGAATTACCTGGAGAGCCAAGTAAGTCTGCCACACAAGGAGGTATATTCCATGAAAGTAAGACCTTCGGTTAAACCGATTTGCGAAAAGTGCAAGGTCATCAAGCGCAAGGGCAAAGTCATGGTTATCTGTGAGAATCCCAAGCACAAGCAGCGTCAGGGCTAATCCCTGAACATTTTGGAGGTGAATTTCATCAATGGCAAGAATTTCAGGTGTTGACCTTCCCAAGGATAAGAGAGTCGAGATCGGTCTGACCTATATCTACGGTATCGGCCGTCCGACCGCTGATAAGATTCTGGCTGCGACCGGCATCAATCCGGATACCAGAGTCAAGGATCTGACTGAGCAGGATGTTGCCAAGCTCCGTGACTACATCGACGCAAACATCACTGTTGAGGGTGACCTCC
>JAEEGH010027730.1_pt1 | contig 11193 bp, 7 predicted proteins | sample 9134181 | NCBI WGS metagenome assembly JAEEGH01 (sample SAMN16246544, study PRJNA631951) | gut metagenome | biome: gut microbiome; feature: rumen; material: DP-attached | host: Bos | place: Iran: Karaj | collected 2018-10 | reverse complement strand
TATTCTCACTTGAGGAGGCTCTGGAGTACATCAAGAACGATGAGTACGTTGAGGTTACTCCCAAGAGCATGCGTATGCGTAAGGTTATACTGAACGAATTGGAGCGCAAGCGCGCCGCCAAGTAAAAGATAAAGCCCGATGAAATCGAGGTTTCCTGCACTGATTGCACTCTTTGTGCTGCTCTTGTCCGCCGCTTGCGGCAACAAGAGTAAGTTCGTGCTGCAGGGAACCGTTCCCCAAGGTACCGACACCATAGTTGTGGTCGGTATCGATTCCCGTTTTGAGAATGTGGACACCATATTCTGCCACAACGGCCGTTTTACTTGGAAATATCTGCCCGACACCGTAACCACTCTGATTCTGGTATTGCCCGACGGGCGCTATCATCCTGTATTTGCCGAGAAAGGTGTGGAATCATTCATAACGATACCCGCCGATTCGGGCCTGTTCGATGTTTCCGGCGGATACTGCAATGATTCATACCAGTCTTTCTACATGGCTTCGCTGCGGGACACATCGATGGAGCAGACCAGAGCCAGGATTGATTCCTTTATCACAAGAGACCCGTTCTCGGAGGTTACTCCTTTCCTTATATATGACAGGATGGTCCGTCAGTACCATGCCCGCGAAATATACATCGAACCGCTGATAAAGCGCATGAGTGGCAATATGCAGGATGCCCCCTATCTGGTTTCACTCAAATCGGAATTCAGCAAAGCCATTCCGGGCAATCTCTATCTGGACAACTATTCGGTTTGGGATTCGGCCGGTTACAAACACAGTTTCCAGGAGATGGGCGGCTCAACCAATTACACGTTGGTGTGCGTATGGGCTTCATGGATGGGACAGGCCGGTCTGGATGCCAGGGATACTTTGCAGTATTTCCTGGACAAATACAGAGGACGTTATTTCAATGTCACCGACATATCCATCGATGTAAACGTGGACAAGTGGAAAAGAACCATACTGCCCGATACCGTAACCTGGTTTTCATACAATGATCCGGCAGGATGGGAAAGCCGTATAGTAAGAAGCACCAACATACAGAGTGCTCCGGCATTCGTACTGTTTACCGGCGTCAAGAGAATGATTTACAGGACAGATGCAATAGATGCACTTGACAAGGAACTGGACAAGACCCTGCCCAAAGCTCCGGACAAGGAGTCGAGACAGAACAGAACAGTAGAAAGACAACTCAGAACACCCAAATAAAATCTCAATCCTTAGATCCCTGTTATGCAATATCTAATATTAACCATCAATTATTACCATGTTAATCAAAGTTTCAGGTGCGGCTGTCCAAGGGATAGACGCATACATCGTGACCATCGAGGCGAGTACATCGCGCGGTATCAGATTCTTTCTTGTAGGACTGCCTGACAGTGCGGTCAAGGAGAGCCACGAACGTATCATATCGGCTTTCCATGTAAACGGCTACAAGTTTCCATCAAGTCAGATCATAATCAACATGGCTCCAGCCGATATCCGCAAGGAGGGTGCGGCCTATGACCTGCCTCTGGCTGTAGTTATACTGGCTGCAGGAGGGGAACTTGACATCTCCATGCTTGATGACTATGTCATTATGGGCGAGATGGGGCTTGACGGCTCGCTGCAGCCGGTCAAGGGAGCACTTTCCATGGCAATCAAGGCACGTGCAGAAGGATTCAAAGGCATTATCCTTCCGTTCCAGAACGCTCCCGAAGCAGCGGTCATAGACGGTCTGGAAGTCTATGCTGCACACAACCTGCGTGAAGTGGTTGACCTGCTGAACCAAAGTAACGGCCATATTGTTCCTCTGGAAAGAAACGACTGTCAGGTTGAAACAGGCCTGGAATCCAAGGTCTTTGACTTTCAGGATGTAAAGGGGCAGAGCAGCGTAAAGAGAGCGCTTGAGGTTGCGGCCTGTGGAGGCCATAATCTTATAATGATAGGCCCGCCCGGAAGCGGAAAGTCAATGATGGCACGTGCACTGCCTTCAATCCTGCCGCCTCTAACCAAAGAGGAGAGTATCGAGACAACCAGAATACACTCGGTGGCGGGATTTACCTGTAACGGAGCGTCTCTCATTACACAACGTCCGTTCCGGCATCCGCATCATACGATATCTAACGTGGCGCTCACCGGCGGAGGAGCAAATGCGCAGCCGGGTGAGATATCTCTGGCCCATAACGGAGTGCTATTTCTGGATGAACTGCCCGAATTCACCCGCTCGGCGCTGGAGGTATTGCGACAACCGCTTGAGGACAGGACCATAGTCATATCACGTGCCAGGTACAGGGTTGAATACCCTGCATCATTTATGCTTTTGGCATCCATGAATCCCTGTCCGTGCGGCTATTACAACCACCCCACCAAGGAGTGTCACTGTACTCCCACCACCATTGAGCGCTATCTGGGTAAGGTGTCCGGACCGCTGATGGACCGTTTTGACCTGCAATGCGAAATTCTTCCGGTAGGATTTGACGATATGTCATCGGACAAGAAGGCTGAATCAAGTAATTCCATAAGGGAACGGGTAATCAGAGCCAGGGCGGTACAGGCTTCCAGATTCAGCGATGAAAAGGGCGTTTATTGCAATGCACAGATGGATTCGCGACTGCTGCACCGGTACGCTAATGCAGAGCCGGCTGCCATACGCATGCTGGGCGAGGCTATGAACCGTCTTAACCTTTCCGCCCGTGCCTATGACCGTATCCTCAAGGTGGCCAGGACCATAGCCGATATGGATGATTCGGAAACAATACGGCCTCATCATATAGCCGAAGCCATAGGATATCGCAGTCTTGACCGCGCATCATGGGGTAAATGATACAATTGGGGACAGTCCCCTTTTGTATCATTTTTATTATCTTTGCACGCTGAAAACAACTTAGATACAATATGAAAGATTACAAGAGGATTCTGGTTACATCGGCCCTGCCCTACGCCAACGGCCCGCTTCACATAGGCCATCTTGCAGGCGCATACGTTCCGGCCGATATTTATGTCCGTTACCAACGTCTCAAGAAGGTGGACGTGATGTTCATTGGAGGCAGCGATGAGCACGGCGTGCCCATCACCATCCGCGCCAAGAAAGAGGGCGTTACCCCCAAGGAGATCATTGACCGCTACCACTATCAGATGAAGGAAACCTTCAAGGGTATGGGTATATCATACGACATCTACGGACGTACCAGTTCCCCCACTCACCATAAGGTTGCATCGGACTTTTTCCGCAAACTTTATGATACCGGCAAGTTCATCCAGAAGACCAGCGAGCAGTACTATGACGAGGAGGCTAAGATGTTCCTGGCCGACCGCTACATCACCGGCGAGTGCCCCCACTGCCATTACGATCATGCATACGGTGACCAGTGTGAAAAGTGCGGCACATCGCTCTCTCCCACCGAGCTTATCAACCCGGTAAGCACCGTGAGCGGCAGCAAGCCCGTCATGAAGGAGACCACACACTGGTATCTGCCTCTGGAGCAGTATCAGGAGTGGCTTGAGAAATGGATCCTGGAGGAGCACAAGGAGTGGCGTCCCAACGTATACGGTCAGTGCAAGAGCTGGCTTGACATGGGTCTGCAGCCCCGCGCCGTAAGCCGTGACCTGGACTGGGGTATCCCCGTTCCCGTTGAGGGAGCCGAGGGTAAGGTGCTCTATGTATGGTTCGATGCCCCCATCGGCTATATCAGCAACACCAAGGAGTTCTGCGACGCTCATCCCGAGCGCGGCAGCTGGGAGACCTGGTGGAAGGATCCCGACACACGCCTTATCCACTTTATCGGCAAGGACAACATCGTGTTCCACTGCATCGTGTTCCCCTCAATGCTTAAGGCCGAGGGCTCATTCATACTGCCCGACAACGTTCCCAGCAACGAGTTCCTGAACCTGGAGGATGACAAGATATCAACCTCACGCAACTGGGCTGTCTGGGTACACGAGTATCTGGAGGATTTCCCCGGTAAGGCCGATGTAATGCGTTACGTGCTTACCGCCAACGCCCCCGAGACCAAGGACAACAACTTTACATGGAAGGATTTCCAGGCACGCAACAACAACGAGTTGGTTGCCATATACGGTAACTTTGTTAACCGCGCCCTGGTTCTGACACAGAAATATTTTGACGGTGTGGTTCCCCAGTGCGGTGAACTGACCGACTATGACCGCGACACCCTTAAGGAGTTTGCCGATGTTAAGGGACAGTTGGAGTCTCTGCTGGAGAACTTCAAGTTCCGCGAGGCCCAGAAGGAGGCTATGAACCTGGCCCGCATAGGAAACAAGTACCTGGCCGATACAGAGCCCTGGAAACTGGCCAAGACCGATATGAAGCGTGTTGAGACCATCCTTAACATATCACTCCAGCTGGTTGCCAACCTGGCCATCGCCTTTGAGCCGTTCCTGCCCTTCTCAAGCGAGAAACTGCGCGGCATGATTGGTCTGGAGGGTGCACAGTGGGACCGTCTTGGTGCAATTGACCTGCTGCCCGCCGGCCACAAGTTGGGTAAGCCCGAGCTCCTGTTTGAGAAGATTGAGGACGATGCCATAGAGGCCCAGATCCAGAAGCTGCTCAAACGCAAGGAGGAGAATGAGAAGGCTGCCGCAGCCGCTCAGCCCGCCAAGCCCATCAAGGAGAACATACAGTTCCCGGAGTTTGAGAAACTGGATATCCGCGTAGGTACGGTACTTGAGTGCATCAAGGTACCCAAGTCAGACAAGTTGCTCCAGTTCAGGATTGATGACGGTCTGGGCGGACGTACCATCCTGTCAGGCATTGCAAACTACTACAACCCTGAGGATCTGGTAGGCAAGCAGGTTTGCTTCATTGCCAACCTTGCTCCGCGTAAGATACTTGGCCGCGAGAGCCAGGGTATGATACTGAGCGCACTTGACGCAGACGGCACACTGGCCGTAACAACCGTTCAGCGCCCCGTAAAACCGGGCAGCGAGGTTTGCTAAAGATACTGATATGGAGACCGTAGCTGTAATACTGGCAGCAGGCTCCGGTTCAAGAACCGGTCTTTCCACCCCGAAGCAGTTTCTGCCTCTGGGTGGAAAAACTGTTTTAGAGCACTCAGTGCAGACTTTCCATGACCATCCGGGCATAGACCAGGTGGTTATTGTCACCTCACCCGAGTTCATAAGCAAGGTTCAGGGTATTGTCAAAGACAATAACTGGACCAAGGTGACGGCTGTTCTGCCCGGTGGAAAGGAGCGTTTTGACTCCAGCCTGGCTGCCGTACGCCATTTCAGCGGCAATCCTGACCTGGTAATGCTGTTTCATGATGCCGCCCGTCCGTTGGTATCGGCCCGGATTATATCGGACACACTCAAGGCTATGGAGACCTTCAATGCGGTCGATGTGGCCATACCCTCAGTGGACACCATCGTCCAGTGTGACGCTGCAGGCACACATATGGAATCAATAAGGGAACGCAACCTGCTGTGGCGCATGCAGACGCCGCAGGGCTTCCGCCAGAAAACAATAGAGGAGGCTTACAGAATTGCACTGCAGGATCCGGAGTTCACCGCCACCGATGACTGCGGCACGGTATTGCGATATCTGCCCCACGAGAAGGTGGGTATTGTGCGAGGGGACGAAAAGAATATAAAACTTACATATGCCGATGATTTGCCCCTAATGGAGTTTTTACTAAGTTTGTAGAATCAACGAATCAACCCCACTTATGAAAAAACCTAACCTCAAGAAACTGACCCCTTTCATTGTCGCATTGATAGCGTTCATTGCTTTCGGATTCATTTACTGCTCACCTGTCCTTGACGGCAAAGTGTTGCAGGCCGGTGATACCACCAACTATCTGGGATCATCAAATGAAATCCGCGAATACACAAAATCCGAAGGCAGACAAATATGGTGGACCAACTCCATGTTCGGTGGAATGCCGTCATATCAGATCAGCGGTCAGACACCTGCAAACAAACTGAGGATGAAACTTGAGCAGGCCTCACATCTATGGTTTAAAGGTAGTAAAGAGCCCGTAGGCATACTCGTAGCATATCTGATAGGTTTCTTCATTATGCTGATGTGCTTTGATGTTGATCCGTGGATGAGCATTGCAGGCGCCATTGCGCTCACGCTGTCGTCATATTTCCTGCTAATCATACCTGCTGGCCACATAACCAAGGCCTATGCCATATGCTGTCTGGCACCCATGATAGGCGGATTCTATGCAATCTACAGGAGCCGGTTCTGGCTTGGCGTCCCAATCACGCTGTTCTACGGAACGATAGGACTCACGCTCCACTCTCAGATGACCTACTACGCATTCATGCTCCTGGGAGTGCTCTTTATAGGCGAAATCTATGTTCACGCCAAGGCCAGGACCTGGAAGGAGTTCGGAAAGGCTACCGGAGTTTTCATCCTGTCACTGCTCTTGGTGTTCAGTACCAAAATCAGCTGGTTCCAGATGAACCGCAGTTACCTTAAGGAGACCATGCGCGGCGGACACAGCGAACTGGTATCGGACAATGCCGTAGATGACGGCCAGGATAAACTGGTAGGTCTGGATTTTGATTACGCTACGGCGTGGTCATACGGAAAGACCGAAACCTTTACCCTGCTTGTTCCCGAGTATATGGGAGGAGCCAGCGGTTATGACCTGGGAAAGAATTCCAAACTGGAGAAGGAACTCAAGAGCATGGGAGTACCTGCAAGCAGCGCCCGCAGTATCAGCTCCAGCTCACCTGTCTACTGGGGTGAAAAGGCATTCACCAGCGGTCCCGTCTATGTGGGAGCAGTTATCTGTTTCCTGTTTATACTTGGACTGATAGTTGTAAGGGGAGCCTACAAATGGTCTCTGCTTGCCGCAACATGTTTCTCAATACTGCTTGCCTGGGGACACAACTTTGAATGGTTCTCAAGACTGTTCTTTGAGTATTTCCCCATGTACAACAAGTTCCGTACGGTAGAATCCATACTGGTTGTGGCCGAGATAACCATGCCCCTGCTGGGATTCCTGGCAATCAGGCATCTGGTTCAGTCCGATGACAAGGCCGCCAACAGGAAAGCCATACTTACAGCCGGAGCCATCACGGCCGCAATCTGTCTGCTGGTGGCAATTTCGGCCGGTTTCACCGATACCGTATCATCCTATGACGTAAGGTTCAAGGATCAGATTGACGGGCCCATCTACGATGCCATCCTTCGCCAGAGACAGGCACTGATATCCTCATCGGCCCTGCGCAGTCTTGTGTTCGTACTCCTGGGAGCGGCCGTGACCTTTGCCTACTCTATCATGAAGGAAAAGAAGAACAGCACAGTACTGTTTGCGGCTTCATTGACTGCTCTCATTCTGATTGACATGGTTCCTATTGACAAGAAATTCTTTGGCAAACAGAACTTCATCACTACAAAGGAGAACGCGCAGATATTTGCCATGCAGGATTGGGAAAAAGCCATTCTGCAGGATAAGTCACTGGATTATCGTGTGCTCAATCTGTCAACCCAGACTTTCAATGATGCCAGAACATCTTACAGGCTTAAATCCATAGGCGGCCTCTCCGCTGTCAAGATGCGCCGCTATCAGGACCTGATTGAAGCCCATATCTCAAAAAACAACATATCTGTCCTCAATATGCTGAACACAAAATACATCATCACTGAAAGAGGCCAGATTATGAGGAATCCAGGCGCACTGGGTAACGCATGGTTCGTTGACACCCTGCTTTATGTGGATACACCTGTAAGTGAGAGTGAGGCTCTGAACCGGATTGATGTAAAGACAACGGCTGTTGCCGACCGCCGTTTTGCCGATGTGCTCAACCTGGAGGTTACCCAAAATGATCCCGAAGCTTTCATCAGACTGGACAAATACATTCCGGACCGTCTGGAATATACCACAAGTTCCACAAAAGACAAGATTGCCGTATTCTCCGAAATATACTACCCCAAGGAATGGCATCTGTATATTGACGGAAAAGAGCATGAGTTAGGACGCGTAAACTACGTTCTGCGTGCCGCTGTGATTCCGGCAGGAACACACACGGTTAAGATGGAATTCGTGCCCGATGCACTCAAAACCGACAAGTTGTGCATGGCGTTTGTGATACTTGTCATCTTACTTACATTGGGACTGCCCGTATGGCACTTTGCAAGTAAAAAGGACTCTGAGTCATGAAGATAATCATTCTGGGAACCGCCTGGCCCTATCGTGGAGGAATAGCCGATTTCAACAACCGGCTGGCGCAGGAATTCATAAAAGAGGGTAATGAAGTGAAGATATACACTTTCACCCTCCAATACCCGTCATTCCTTTTCCCGGGCAAGACCCAGTACTCCCCAGACCCGCAGCCTCAGGGACTGGATATTGTTAGACGGCTCAGTTCGGTCAATCCCTTCAACTGGATCAAGGTGGGCCGTCAGATCAGACGTGAGAAACCGGATCTGCTGATTGTACCCTTCTGGATGCCTTTCATGGGGCCTTCAACCGGATTCGTATCACGTATGGCCCGTAAGTGCGGAGCCCGCAGAGTTGCAATACTTCATAACCTCATACCCCACGAGCACAAGCCCGGTGACAGAATCCTGTCACGCTACTTCATAAAATCCGTTGACAGTTTTGTGGCTCTGTCCGAGTCTGTCAGGGATGATATCAACCTGTTTGACACAAAGAAACCGCGTACTTTCAGCCCACACCCTCTTTATGACCACTTTGGCGAGCTTGCCACAAGAGAGGAGTCACTTGAGCATCTGGGACTTGATCCCGCATACCGTTACATACTTTTCTTTGGTCTGATACGTGACTACAAGGGTCTGGACCTGCTGCTCAGGGCATACGCCGACAGCCGCCTGCGTGACCTTAACGTACGCCTGCTGGTGGCAGGTGAGTTCTACGGCAGTTCCGATAAATACTTTCAGCTGGAGAAAGAACTGGGACTCCAGGGTCTGGTTGTCTGGAAGAACGAGTTCGTTCCAAGCGAGGAGGTCCGATACTGTTTCGGTGCGGCCGATATCATTGCACAGCCCTACAAGACCGCCACTCAGAGCGGCGTCTCACAGATAGCATACCACTTTGGAAAGCCCATGCTGGTAACCAACGTAGGCGGTCTGGCCGAGATAGTTCCCGACGGAAAAGCCGGTTACGTGGTTGAACCCGATCCCACCCGTATTGCCGATGGATTGGTGGATTTCTTTGCAAATGAGAGACAGGAGCAGTTCGCCAAGGGTATCCTTGACGAGAAATCCAAATACTCCTGGAGCAAGATGACCCAGGCTATTCTTCAGTGTAAAATCTGATTATCCGCTCAAGAGAGCGCTGGCAAACCGGGCAGAATTCGGGGTATTTGTTTGTCTTCATACGGCAGTCAAACGAGCCGCGCCAAACACCTTTCGACATATACCCGCCTCCTTCATAAAGACCTGCCTTATCTGGCATCATATCCTTCCATTTACTGTCAAAGTCAACCTTTGTAGTGATGTTCGGCTCCCACGGCTCAGTCTCTGAGTTGTAGTACTGCTCATACTGGTCATCATAGAAGTACTCATCGGCCAGACCTCCAAAACTATGTCCGAACTCGTGTACCACTACGGGAGCGAACTGTGCGTGGTGGGCGGTGGTAAGGGTGTAGGAATTGAATATTCCGCCGCCTCCGTAGACATCGGTATTAGCCAGGATTATGATATGCTCATAAGGGATACCTGCCAGCTTGTCGTGCAACTGTCTTAACCTGAGGGTTGTCAGGTATCGGTCCGAATAGAACGTGCTGAAGGATGAACTCAGGGCTGTCTCGGTCCAGAGTCCCTCCTTGGGAACGCTCACCTCACCGTCCTTTGATGCCAGCTCAACCGCCAGAATGTTGAAACGGTCCTGCATGGTCTTGAAGGGCTCATGTGAGAGCATACTGTTCACGGCTATGGCCGCATCCTTGTAGAAAAGTTCCATTTCATCGGCGGTATAGCCTTCTGGAACTATCACTACGTCAATGCATTTCTCGGGGCTTCCTCCCTGATGCAGGTACTTCCAGACAGGCGGGTTCTTTCCTATCTTGCGGATAAGGATATCCTCGGGATCAACAGTATGACGCAGGGTTGCAACCACCTTGTTGTAGTTATCGGTAAGTTTTACCTCAACCACCGCCTTTGCGGATGGCATGGGCAGCAGGTAGACGTTCTCAAAACTGCGGTCCACCTGAGTTGCCTCCTCGGTGTTCTGCCACTCCTGGAACAGGGTGCTGAAGGAGTTGCGGAACAGGGTGTCACCCGTGGCGGCATCGGTCATGGTTATCTGACCGTTTCCTTCCAGATATAAGTCTTTCAGGTTGACACGGCGTCCGTACCAACCGTCTATCACATTCAGGTCATCAAGATAGATGCGTGACTCCTTGCTGTTGCCGGAGAATGTATAGTTGACCCTGAGGGTCTGATTCTGGGCATGGACGCCTGCAGCCAGAAGCAGCAGCGCCAAACTACTCTTCAGTCGAAACCAGTTCATAGTCCATCTGTTTCTTTTCAAGGTTGCAGCGTACAACCTTAACCTTTACATGGTCACCCAGGCGGTAACGCTTGCGGGTGCGCTGTCCTATCAGGCAGTAGTTCTTCTCATCGAACTCAAAGTAGTCACCGCCCAGAGAACGGATGGCAATCATGCCCTCGCACTTGTTTTCTATGATTTCAGCGTAGATTCCCCACTCTGTAACACCGCTTATGACGGCATCGAATACCTGATTCATGCGGTCGGCCATGTACTCAACCTGCTTGTACTTGATGCTGGCGCGCTCCGCCTGCTCGGCCAGCTGCTCACGACCCGAGCAATGCTCGCAGTACTCCTCATACTTGGCCTGGTTCACGCTGCGTCCTCCGCCTATGTAACGGGTGAGCAGACGGTGTACCATAAGGTCGGGATAACGGCGTATGGGTGATGTGAAGTGGGTGTAGAACTTGAATGCCAGACCGTAGTGGCCGATGTTCTCGGTGGTGTAGCAGGCCTTCTGCATTGAGCGGATCGAGATGGTCTCGATAAGTTCCTGCTCCTTCTTGCCCTTAACCTCTGAGAGCATCTTGTTCATTGACTTGGCCATCTCGACGGGATCACCTGTAGCCTTGAGCTTGTAACCGAACTTGGCCACAAAGTTCTGCAGGTTCTCCATACGCTCGGGATCCGGCTCGTCATGTACACGGTAGACGAATGTCTTGGGATTGCCGCCCTTGACTTTACCGATGAATTCGGCAACAGTGCGGTTGGCCAGCAGCAT
>JAEEGH010027729.1_pt1 | contig 11193 bp, 10 predicted proteins | sample 9134181 | NCBI WGS metagenome assembly JAEEGH01 (sample SAMN16246544, study PRJNA631951) | gut metagenome | biome: gut microbiome; feature: rumen; material: DP-attached | host: Bos | place: Iran: Karaj | collected 2018-10 | reverse complement strand
CAAACAAAAAACAATGTACGCAATTGTAGAAATTCAGGGTCAACAGTTCAAAGTCGAGGAGGGCAAGAAGCTCTTCGTGCACCATATCAAAGATGTGGAGGCAGGCAAGACTGTTGAATTTGACAAAGTGCTGCTCGTAGATGCCGACGGCGCTGTCAAGGTTGGCGCACCCACCGTAGCTGGTGCAAAAGTAGTAGTAGAAGTAGTGAATCCGCTGGTGAAGGGCGACAAGGTGATTGTCTTCAAAATGAAGCGTCGCAAGGACTCTCGCAAGCGCAACGGTCATCGTGAGCAATTCACTCAGGTAGAAGTTAAACAGGTAATCGCTTAAACGCAAGGAGGAACAAGAAATGGCACATAAAAAAGGTGTAGGTAGTTCTAAGAACGGCCGCGAGAGTGCAGCACAGCGACTCGGCGTGAAGATTTGGGGTGGCCAGAAAGTACAGGCAGGCAACATCATCGTTCGCCAGCGCGGTACACATCACAACCCCGGCAACGGTGTAGGTATTGGTAAAGACGACACGCTCTATGCCCTTATTGACGGCACAGTGAATTTCCACAAGGGAAAGCGCGACAAGAGCGTCGTTTCAGTAATTCCTGAAGCCGAAGCATAACAAAAAACTTACAAACAAACTTATTCCAAACAAACAACAGAGAAGCCCTGACTTTCCAATCGGAAAGTCAGGGCCTCTGCTTTTTACATTTTCGTATTAGTCGTTTGGTCGTTGATTTTTAAGAGTATGGATATGTGGGGATATGAGAATGATCATCTCTACTGCGCCAACATGATATACACACAGATGACGATGATGAGCAGCACAATGAAGATGGCGGTCTTAACCAAGCATCCAGCTACTTTCTTAATTAGGAACACGACACCAATAATAGCTCCCAAGAGGAGAAGATAGTAGACTAGATTGTTCATAAAGATAAACGATTAGTGTTTGAACATCAATCGGAACTGCGTGGGTACAGGTGTTTCGAACTCCATAGGCTCACCCGTGACGGGATGAGTGAAGCACAGGAGCCATGCATGCAGGCACAGACGGTGAAGAGGATCGTCGCCGTTACCGTATTTTGAGTCGCCACAGACGGGATGCCCCATATCAGCTGAGTGAACACGAATCTGGTTCTTTCGGCCCGTCTCCAACTTAAACTCCACGAGCGAGTGGTCAGTAGTGCGATCCAGCACATGAAAATGGGTGATGGCCAGCTTACCGCCATTGTCAACAGGCGACGAGTAGGTGATGTAAGCCTTGTTGTCCTTCAGCCAGTTCTGAATGGTGCCTTCGTCTTGTTCCATCTCGCCGCTCACCACCGCCACGTAGCGACGGTCATAGACAATGTCGTGCCAGTTGTGCTCCAACATCTGCTCAGTCTCTATGTCCTTGGCATAGACCATGAGCCCACTGGTGTCTCGGTCGAGCCGATGCACAACGTGAGCCGTACACTTCTGATGCGACTTCTTGAAGTAGTCATCGAGCACGCTCTTCACATTGAGCGATGAGTGGCCAGCCGCCATTGACAGAATGCCTATGTTCTTCTCTACCACTATAAGCCAGCGGTCTTCATAGACGATTTTCACATAGCGGCTTTTGAACCCCTTCTGATTGCGCTTTGTCTTGCTCACGGCCACCTTCATGCCCGGCTCCAGGGGGAAGTCGAACTGCGATACGGTCTTGCCGTTCACCTTGACTCCCCTACCCTGTAGCGTGGCCTTGATTTTCGTGCGGCTCTGCTGCACATTCTCCAAAAGGAATGCCAGCAGGCCTTGTGGTTCCCGCACGACGTAATGGTCGTAGTCGCCTGCACGATTATATCCTGTGTTGAATCTCATATATAATGATTTACTTTATCAAATCTACCGAACGCTTGAGGAACTTATCAAGCGCCTCGCCCTTCAGCATGCCGTTCTGGAGCAAAGCCAGGTCGATGAGCTGATGCACCACGTCGTTCTTCTGCGCATAGTCGCTGATGAGCTGTTCCTTCTTCTGCTTCTGCTCGTCAATAGCCTTCTGCGTGTTGGCCTTGTCATCCTTCTCTTCCTGAGTGATTTCCTCGGGCTTCTTCTTCTCAGTCTTCTGATTGAGGGCAGCCATACGGGCCTCCTGTCCTTTTATCTCGCTCTCAATAGGCTTGAGCTGGTCAGACAGTTCAGCAGTGAGCGAGGATAGAACCTCCTTCACCAGACGGTGGTCGCTGTTAAGCACAAGGTTGAATGAGTCGGGCATCTGTCCGTAGAAGCTCATGCCGCTCTGATAACGGCTCATCTCCTTCATGCGGCGCATCCACTCGTTCTGCGTGATGATGACCGGACGTGCCTCCTCACCCAACGCATCTACCTCAACAATATACTCAGTCTTGGCAGTCTTTGGCACCTGTGACTGGAACACGGCTGACAGATTGTCGCGTTCGTTGTCTGACAGACTGCTCTTCGGAGCATCGCTCTTCACAATCAGACGGTCAACGATGTCGGCATCTACACGAGTGAAGCGGCTCTTCTCAAACTTCTGCTCAAAGGTCTGAATGCAAGGCACGTCGAGCTGGCCGTCGAACAGCAGTACTGAGTAGCCCTTGTCCTGAGCAGCCTTGATGTAGCTGTACTGTTCCTCCTTATCGGTGGCATAGAGATAAACGAGCTGGTCGTCCTTATCCTTCTGGGCAGTTTCAATGAGTTTCTTGTATTCATCGAAAGTGAAGTACTTGCCCTCAGTATCCTTGAACAGCGAGAACTCCTTAGCACGATCGAAGAAGTTCTCCTCGGTCAGAATACCGTAGTTGATGAAGAGCTTCAGATCGTCCCACTTCTCTTCGTATGCCTTGCGGTCTTCGTTGAAGATTGCCTTCAGACGGTCGGCCACTTTCTTCGTGATGTAAGTGGAAATCTTCTTCACCTCACGATCGCTCTGCAGATAGCTGCGGCTCACGTTCAGAGGAATATCGGGCGAGTCAATCACACCATGCAACAGAGTGAGGAACTCAGGCACAATGCCCTCCACCTGATCGGTCACAAAGACCTGATTGCAGTACAACTGAATCTTGTTGCGCTGGATCTCAATGTTCGACTTTATCTTGGGGAAGTAAAGAATACCTGTCAGGTTGAAAGGATAGTCAACGTTCAGGTGAATCCAGAACAGGGGTTCGTCCTGCATGGGATAGAGTGTGCGATAGAACGACTTGTAGTCCTCATCCTTCAGAGTTGAGGGGGTCTTCGTCCACAGAGGCTCCACATTATTAATAATATTATCTTCTGCAGTATCCACCATCTTGCTCTCGTCCTTTGACCACTCCTGCTTCTTGCCGAAGGCCAGAGGTACTGGCATGAACTTGCAATACTTGTTGAGCAGCGACTCAATCTTCTGCTTATCAAGGAACTCCTTGCAGTCGTCATCTATATAAAGGATGATGTCGGAACCACGGCTTTCGCGCTCAGCATCATCAATCTCGAAAGCAGGACTTCCGTCGCAGCTCCACTTCACGGCCTTTGAACCTTCCTTATAGCTGCGTGTGATGATTTCCACTTTCTTCGACACCATGAATGAGCTGTAGAATCCTAATCCGAAGTGGCCGATGATGTTATTGGCGTTGTCCTTATACTTCTCAAGGAAGTCGGTCACGCCTGAGAAAGCTATCTGATTGATGTATTTGTCAATCTCCTCTTCGGTCATACCGATGCCTCGGTCACTAATGGTGATGGTGCCTTTCTCGGTGTCAAGGCTCACGTGAACGGTCAAATCGCCCAGTTCACCCTTAAACTCACCCTTCTCGGTCAGCGTCTTCATCTTCTGAGTGGCATCGACAGCATTCGACACCATCTCGCGCAGGAAAATCTCGTGATCACTATAGAGAAACTTTTTGATAACGGGGAAAATGTTCTCAGTTGTAACCCCAATGTTACCTTTTTGCATATCTGTATAAATGTTTTTAGAATGATTTTTACATGCGAATATGCAAAATCCGTGCCATTTTCAATCAAAGTTCAAAGATACCTGTAGGTTTGGTGCGCTTCAGCACTTCCAACTGAAAGTCCTTGCCTGCCACGATGCCATAGGAGCGCAACACCGTTTCCACTGTTTTACGAGCCAACTCAGGATGATTGTTCTCTTCCGAAAGGTGGCAGAGCCAAACGTGCCGCAGTTGCTCAGTCATGTGCTGCGCAATGGCCTCACCACAGTTCGCATTGCTCAGATGCCCCGTGCTGCTCAGTATGCGCGTCTTCAGATGTGGAGGATAAGGCCCATGCTGTAGCATCTCAATATCGTGGTTGGCCTCAATCACGAGATAGTTGGCACGAGTGATGAATTGTGCCATTTCGTCGGTCACCATACCGGCATCGGTAATCACGCAGAACGAAATGCCTTCGGCCTCAAGAAAATAGCCCACGTTGTCACTACTGTCGTGAGGCACCGAGAAGGGAGTGACCGCAAAATCGCCTACCTGAATCTGCACACCTGGCTCCACAATGCGGCGCAAGCCGGCATTCACCTTGCGCTGCACACAATAGTTGCGGTCGATGCCGTGATGAACAAGGGCCGTGGCATAGACAGGCAACTGAAAATCGTAGCTGATACTGCCCACTGACTTGATGTGGTCGGCATGATCGTGGGTGATGAGTACCTGATGTACTTGGTTAAGGCTTAGTCCATAGTCCTTAAAATGCTTCTTCAGGGTTCTGATACCTACGCCCACGTCGATCAGCAGACCGCCGTTCCCGGTAAACAGAAAGTAACAATTACCGCTACTTCCACTTCCAAAGGATATGAACTTAACCATTTTTTAATTGTTTGACATGCAAAGGTATGCAATTTTTCCGAGAAATTGCAAACTATCCTACAAAAAAACGTACAGAAATACCACTTACATTAAAAGAAATATTGTAATTTTGCAAGCACTTAAACAAAACTAATCAAAAAAAGAAACTCAAAAAAATGGAAAGAACCTGGAGATGGTTTGGCAAGAAAGACAGAATCACTCTTGCCATGCTGAGACAAATTGGTGTTGAAGGAATCGTGACAGCTCTGCACGATGTACCTAACGGTGAAATCTGGACTCGCGAGAAAATCAGGGAACTACGTGAATATATTGAGAGCTACGGCATGCGATGGAGTGTGGTGGAGAGCCTGCCCGTGTGTGAGAGTATCAAGTATGGCGGCAAAGACCGCGACCAACTCATCGAAAACTATAAGGTGAGCTTGAAGAACCTTTCGCTCGAAGGCATTCACACCATCTGCTACAATTTCATGCCCGTACTCGACTGGGCTCGTACCGACCTCATGCACGACAATCCCAACGGAGCCACTAACTTATATTTCTCCTACGCAGAGTTTGCCTACTTCGACATCTACGTGTTGAAGCGCGAAGGCGCGCGCGAGGAATGGGCCAAGTTCAAGTTCCCCGAAGGCGTAGGACAGAATCGCAACGTGCTGGCCGAGGCCGACGAACTGGCCAAGACCATGACTCCGGAAGACGACCACAAACTGGTGGAGAACATTATCGTGAAGACGCAGGGATTCGTGAGCGGCAACATCAAGGAAGACGACGAGCATCCGCTCGAACTGTTCAAGCAACTGCTCGACCTCTATAAAGGAATAGACAAGAAACAGCTTCGGGAGAACATGAAATATTTCCTTGAAGCCATTATGCCCACCTGTGAAGAGTACGGAATGAATATGTGTGTCCACCCCGACGACCCCCCATTTGCCGTACTGGGATTGCCCCGTATCGTAAACAGTAGCGAGGACATCGAGTGGTTCCTCAATGCCGTTCCCAACAAGCACAACGGCCTCACCTTCTGCGCGGGTAGTCTCTCGGCTGGAGCCCAGAACGACGTGGTGGAGATGGCGCGCACCTTTGCACCCCGCACTCACTTCGTTCACCTGCGCTCATGCCACATTTTCCCTAACGGCGACTTCACAGAAGCCAGCCACCTGGGCGGTAGGGCTAACCTCATAGAACTGGCACGCATCTTTGAGAAAGAGAATCCGCAATTGCCCATGCGTGTGGATCACGGCATGACCTTTACCGACGAGCCAGGCGGCGTGCTCGATGAGAGTAGCCACGGCCACAATGCAGGCTACACCCTACTCGGACGCATGTTTGCACTCGGACAGGTGCAGGGCATCCTCGCTACAGTTGATAGCGAACTGGGCATAGAATACAAGCAGCCAGGCTTTTATGATTAATAAATCCTCAAAAAAATCATCATGAAGAATCTATTTGATATCAACGGCAACGTGACCGTCATCACGGGCGGAACCGGCGTGCTGGGACGCGCCATCGCAAAATATCTGGCTCTGAACGGAGCCAAAGTAATCATCCTGGGCCGAAAGGAAGAGATAGGAAAAGAAATCGTAGATGAGATAACTGCCGAGGGCGGTAGCTGCGAGTTCTTGAAGACCGACGTAATGAATGTTGAAATCGTACAGAAGAACTGCGACGACATCATGGCCAAATACGGTCGAGTAGATACGTTGCTCAATGCTGCTGGCGGCAACATGCCCGGAGCCACCATTGCACCCGACAAGACTATCTTCGACTTGGATGCCGCTCAGTTCTCACGTGTGCTGGAGCTTAACCTCACAGGTACGGTCATTCCCACGCAAGTATTCCTCAAGCCGATGGTGCAGCAAGGCAAAGGCAGCATCATCAACTTCTCCAGCATGGCTGCTTTCCGTCCGATGACGCGCGTTTGCGGATATGCAGCAGCAAAGGCAGGCATCAGCAACTTTACGGCATATATGGCTACGGAGTGTGCCAAGAAGTTTGGCGAAGGCATCCGAGTGAATGCCATTGCCCCAGGCTTCTTTATTACCGAACAGAACCGCGCCCTGCTCACCAATCCTGACGGCAGCTATACGCAACGCGGACAGGACGTGGTGAGACAGACTCCTTTCGGACGCATGGGCGATCCTGAAGAGCTCTGCGGCACCATCCATTATCTGATGTCGGAAGCCTCGAAGTTTGTCACGGGAACCGTAGCTAAGGTTGACGGCGGCTTCGATGTATTTGCTATGTAATCTCTACATTATTATTTATTATAAGAAAAAGTGTCAATAACATGAAGACGGAAAAGTGGGCTTTATCATTGCTAAAGGAAGAAATGGCCAACCAACTGAGAATGTTCGTGTTATTGACGCCTTTTCTCTTTATTCCGTCTCTGCTTCAGGCAAAGCACAAAATTCTCTCGCCCAACCTGAAGACGCTACAGGTAGTGGTCAACGACGACTGGACTGCTCCCCTACCCGTCATGACGCTAAGGTCAGACGATGTGCTTAACGTGGCCTTCGACGAACTGTCGCACAACTTCCACCGTTTTGTAGTTCATGTGGAGCATTGTGAACCCGACTGGAGCCCTTCAGAAGAGATATTCGAAAGCGACTGGCTGGAAGGATTCAACGACTGGGCACTCGAAGACTACGACAACTCACTCAACACAACCGTCATTTACACCCACTACAGTTTTCAACTGCCTAACGACCTGTGCCGACTGAAAATGAGCGGCAACTACAGACTTCACATTCTGGATGAAGACGACAATAACAATGAGGTGGCTGTGGTAGAGTTCAGGGTGGTTGAACAGCTCATGAACCTCTCGATGGGTATGACTACCAATACGGACATTGACTTCAACAATCGTTCGCAACAACTGTCGATGGCTCTGGACTACGGCTCACTCAACGTCACTCAGCCAGAGGAACAACTGAATATCGTCGTGATGCAGAACGGAAGAGAGGACAACATGCGGACAGATATGAAGCCATCGGCTACTACGCCTCGCGGATTGGCTTGGGACCATTGCCGACAGCTCGTGTTCGATGCCGGTAATGAGTATCATCGCTTTGAAGTGCTTAACCCCACACACATCACGCTTGGACTTGAGCGCGTGGCATGGGACGAGGACGACAGACACTATCACGTATATCCAGAAGTGTGCGAGCCACAGCGCAACTACACTTTCTACAAGGATGCCGACGGAGCTTTCTACGTGCGTAATAGCGACAACTTTGAGAACGACCGTACGAGCGACTACGTCTATGTGCATTATAAGCTGGCTCCGGCAAAGGAGTATGAAAAAGCCCGTGTCTATATTGATGGTCACTGGACGACTGAAGAGCCAGAGACTTATACGATGAGCTATGACGAGCACGACCATTCCTATAATGCCGTGATTCTGCAGAAGATGGGCTATTACAACTATCAGCTATTGATGGAGCATGAAGACGGACGCACAGAAATTGTGCCTGAAGAGGGTTCCTTTTATCAGACGGAGAACCGATATCAGACACTTGTCTATTTTAAAGGCATTGGAGAAAGAACATGGAGGCTCGTAGCATTCCGCGAGCTCATCTTCGACCTCTAACGACATTTTTCCCTATATTCTTTTGGGGTCCTTTTATATTCATGGAAGAAACTGCCCATGAAATAGTTGGGGGTATAGAAATGACACAGTTCGGCTATTTCTTCAACAGTCTTATCGGTAGTGACTAACAAGTGGGCTGCTGACTGTAGTGCAAGCTTGCGTGCCAACTCACGAGGACTCTTATAGAGATTAGTTGTCATGAGATGATAGAACGTCACGATGTCGGTACCAGATACCTTGCTCAACTCACGCATTGTCACCCTGCCCTTATGCTCCTGCACAAACGGAATAATCTTGATGATCAGCGCCGAGAACTCTGGAGAAAGTGGCGTACTGGTGTCGCGATTTGAGAAGAAGAGTTCCTCAGCCGTAGGTGAGAACATTTCGTTGCCGATTGCCACACTCTTATTGATAAAGGCATTCACCTTCTTGATGATTTCGTCTTCTTCGGTATTTCTACGAGCACGCATCTTTGTGTTACGACTGAAGAAGTAGAGATTGACTCCCAGCAATACCACTGCCAATAGGGCAATGAGCATATAGACACCAGTGGCCTGCCACCAAGGCTGATTGACATGTACTATCCAAGTAAAAGGAGTTGTGCCCGACCACTGATCAGGGAACATAGAGGCTTGCACATCAATCTGATAGTCGCCTGGCTTCAGATTCATCAGTGGCAGGTGGAGCATTCCCTTTGCGTCAACTAAACCAGTGCCGTTGAAATAAGAATAAACACGCCAGTCGTCGTCACCCATACCCGAAAGCTTCACACGGTAATAGGTTTGCAAAGGACGGCAATAGTTGAGTCCGCTAAAAGTGAGCGATACTGAATTCTGATCGGCATTGAGGCTGATGTCCTTGATGCGGGTGATGGCACGGTTGATAATCACATTGCCATCCTTTTCCTCACCAGGCGACACAAAATTGCCATTCACCAAAATCCTAACCAGTTTGGGATAAAGGGTTACAGGATACTTCTCGTTTACCGGCTTGAAACGACTGGGATTGAAAGACACGACATGGTCGACAGCCTGCATGACGATGGTGCTATCATTCATGCACATCGCTTTACAATTGACAAAGGCATCGTTCGGCACATTATCGGTCAGACTGAAGCTATTCACGAAATCAGGTTCACCTTGATTGAAAATGATACAGGAAATGCCAAACGAAGTGCTCACCCAAATGTTGTGCTGCTTGTCTTCAACAACAGAGTGTATGACGTTGTTGAGGAGACCGTTTTTCCTGTCGAAGATGACAGGCTTGGACTGAGCCTTGCGAAACATGTAAAGTCCTACTGTAGTACCTATCCAACTATAGCCGCGACTATCCTTAAACGTACAGTTGGCCTGCTTGCCGTTGAAGTCGGAAATAGTCTGTTTGAGTGGTTCCATCATAGAAACGTACTGCTGAGCAGCAGGACTGTCGATGGGATAGACGTTGAAAAGCGATGCATACGGAGAAGCATAGAGCACACCGCGCTTTTCCGTGCCAAGCCAAAGGCCTCCCTGACGGTCGAACATAATGGTGTGGCACACCGTCTTGAGGAGTCTTCCGTTTGTCAGTTTTACCATCTCAACATGATTCGGTACTTGTGTCAGAATGTCATAAGTCCAGTAGCCTTTAGCAGAAGCGATATACAACCGATCTCCTCGAAGGGTCATGCCATTCAGGCTATAGGGCACCTGAAGGATGGATTTCCATTGCCCGGATATCATATCGAGTTGCAGGAGCACGGATTTCTCCTTTCTTTTATGAATCACGAAAAAGGAATGCTTGTACTGTTGGATAATCGTTGATTCAACGAACTGATGTTCATCTTCCCATTCGAAAGCCTTCGAATGATGAACAACCTGTGCGTCATCACGATTGATGCCTATCACTTCACCATTATCATAAAAGGTGAGAAGCATATCCTTATAGAGGGCTATCTCCTGTAGATTACGTTTTTTGACCACCTGATAGGCCTTCTTAGAATCGACATCATACAGTCCTTTCTCAGTTAGGAAATAAGCATTGCCCTCACTGTCGGTAAAGAGATCAAGCAACTTATCATCGCAGCCCATTGAGCGAATTACGCTATCAGGATTGTGAACAAACACTTCCATCGAGAGGTCAACGCAAGTGACTGAGTTCTTGCTTTTCAGCCAGATGTGATGGTAGTGGTCAAAAATGATGCGGTAATCACCATGATAGGCAGGAAGCTCGTATCGATATTCAAGCTGGGTGTCAATGTGTGTGAAACTTGATCCGTCGTAGAAATTCAGATTACCTATCGTAGAGATAATCATACGTCCTGTACGAGTGCAAACGATGGCCTGTGCACTATTATCAGCCAAACCGTTAGCGGCATTAATGATTCTGAACTCAAGCCCATTCTCTTCTGAATAAAGGTTGAGAGCCACACTAAAACACATTAATAGTGGCAGAAGAAGACGTATCTTTTTTAGGTTCATAGTTGTTAGGCACCGGTTTCTGTGCGCAAAGATACGAAAAGTAAAGTGAAATACATCATAAAAGTTAGGAGAAAATGCATTTTTTTGATTCGCCCGATGCGTTTAGTAATTTGTCCGATGCGTTTAACAAGCCGTCCGATGCGTTTAACAAGCCGTCCGATGCGTTTAGCATTATCACTCGGAGCGTTTAGCATTATCACTCGGAGCGTTTAGTATGATTACTCGGAGCGTTTATAATATAAAAAAAGAGGAAGAACATCTATCTCATCGATAAGATTTCTTCCTCTCGTTTTAGAAAGTCGAGGTGACAGGACTCGAACCTGCGACAGCCTGGTCCCAAACCAGGAACGCTACAAACTGCGCTACACCTCGGTTTTG
>JAEEGH010027728.1_pt1 | contig 11193 bp, 7 predicted proteins | sample 9134181 | NCBI WGS metagenome assembly JAEEGH01 (sample SAMN16246544, study PRJNA631951) | gut metagenome | biome: gut microbiome; feature: rumen; material: DP-attached | host: Bos | place: Iran: Karaj | collected 2018-10 | reverse complement strand
AATCAAGAACTTGGTAACGAAGAATTTTCAAAGAAAAAAGACATATATATCAATAATTCTGCTTTACAAATCTCGCAAAGAGAGATTACGGATAAAGATGTTTGGAATAAGGATGCCATTGAAAATAGAACTGCATGGATTGTTGATTTCTTGATTAAGGAGGTGTTGCCCATACCGGATAATCTTTTCAATACTGTAAATAAACCTCCTAGATCTACGAAAAAACACACTCAATCATTCGAAGTTTTAGGACTTGTCGGAAAAAAGATTAACTACATAGATGACAAGTCTATTGTTGCCACCGTTGTAAACGACAAAGAAGTTGCATTTGAAGGGAAACTTTGGAAACTTTCTCCGTTAACCCGTGAAATAAAAGAACGTAAAGGTCAACTTTCTCCATCAGGTTCCTACCAGGGATCTATTCATTGGGAATATAAGGGGACTAGAATCTTTGATTTGTATACGAAGTAAATGCATTTGAAGGATTTCTACAGAATAGACGAGTCAATCTTCGCTAAAGAAAAAAATTATCTATTTTTTCAGTATCTTGAGGCCGCTTATGAATGAACAACAGCAAATCCTTTTTATGCAAATCCGTATTCTTAGAATTGCGGCTCGGAGTTTCAATCTTTCGCTAAAGGAAACTGCTCGGCTGTTCAAAAAGTTTGATGTCCTTAAGTATATTCGTGAAGGCTTTGGTATTTTTCATGTAGAAGGTGATGATGCCGTATTTGAGGATGTAAAATCGTACCTCAAGGTCAGGGGAGCGTCCGTATGATGCGACTTGAAAAAGATATGATCCTTTATCATGGAAGTTTTTGTGTCGTTGAAACTCCTAGCCTGGAACGATGTGCCAAGTTCAAAGACTTCGGTCGGGGTTTTTATCTCACTACATCTATAAATCAAGCCCGTAGTTTTTCAAAAATTTCAGCATCAAGAGCCCGAAGTAAAGGATTTATTTCGGCGAATGAAATGAATGCCTTTGTGTCTTGTTTTAAGGTTTCGGAAGTTTCTGATTTAAATTTTTTTGCCTTTGAGTCGGCTGATGTCGATTGGTTGCATTGCATTGTTGCTCATCGAAGAAATGGCTTTTTTGCTGAAATTCGCAAACAGATGGAAATGTATGATGTTGTTGGTGGAAAAATTGCAAATGACGACACCAATACAACTATCACGGCATACATGGGTAACGTCTTTGGACCAATGGGTGGTGAGCGTGCGGATAGCATGTGCATTAGTCTTTTGCTTCCTGAGCGCTTGCAAGACCAGTTCTGCTTTAGGAGTTTGAAGGCTTTGTCAAAACTTCAATTTATCAAAAGCGAAAGCGTTTCTTTAAGGTGAACGGATGTCGAACGACAAAACTTTATTTTCAATGGATCTCACTGCGCTCATGGCAATTGAGGAAATTGCAGAAAGAGAACGTAAATCAAAGGAGGACATTCTTGTCTCCTTTATGGAATCTAATACGGCGAAAATGCTGTATGACGATTCTACGAAACTCTGGTGTGATGGCCCCATTGCTACGGCAGAAGAATACGAAGAAGAAAAGAGCCGGAAATAAAAATTTGAAATTTTACCATTAGTTTACGAAATTTGTAAAACAAACGTAATTCTTTACATTTTTTGAAATCTGAAATTTTGCTGAATTTTGCAATTCGGCTTTTGTTTTACATTTTTGACCGCTTTTTCAATAATTGACGGGTGGTTTTGCCCATTTGGCACGGATTTTGCAAATACGGAGCGCAAAAAGTAATAACAAGGAATTTTTATGAACGCTCAAGCACTTTATGATCCGGCCAACGAACACGACGCCTGCGGTGTCGGTCTGGTTGCCAATATTAATAATGTTGCCTCGCACCAGATAGTGCTGCAGGGTATTACGGTCTTGAAAAGGCTCATGCATCGCGGTGCGGCTGGTGGCGACCCTGAAACGGGTGATGGCGCTGGCCTTTTGCTTTCTATGCCGCACAAGTTCTTCCGCAAGCTGTACCCGACACTTCCGGAACGCTACGGTGTTGCGATGTTCTTTGTCGAAAATACACTCGAAGCTTCTGCGTTTGACGCAAAGATCAAGGAAATTGCCGAGGCCGAAGGCGTGAAGGTGCTGAACTTCCGCGAAGTGCCGGTAAATCCCGAGAAAATCGGTCGCACTGCCCGCGAAACTTTGCCGCATATCCGTCAGGTGTTCTTCGATGGTTCCTCTTTTGAATCCGACGGTGCGTTTGATATTAAGCTGTATGTGGTTCGCCGCTTGGCCGAAAAGGCTTGCAAGGGCCTTTACGTCTGCAGCTGCAGCCGCCGTAGCATCGTGTACAAGGGCCTATTGCTCGCAAGCCAGATTGAAGGCTTCTACAAGGACCTGAACGATCTCGATTTCGAGTCCCCGATTGCTCTTGTTCACCAGCGTTATTCTACGAATACTTTCCCGACTTGGCCTTTGGCTCATCCGTTCCGCTACCTCGCTCATAACGGCGAAATCAATACGCTGCGCGGTAACCTCAACAGCCTGCGCGCTCGCGAACCGCACCTGAAGAGCGAAATTATCGGTGATGACTTGCAGAAGCTTTTGCCGCTTGTTCCAGGTGGTCAGAGCGACTCGGCTAGCCTTGACAATATGTTTGAGCTTCTCGTCGCTGCGGGTCGTAGTCTTCCGCATGCGATGATGATGCTCATGCCGCAGGCTTGGGGCCAGAAGCATTACTTGGGTCGCGATGTGCGTGGGTTCTTCGAATACGAATCTATGCTTATGGAACCGTGGGACGGTCCGGCCGCCGTGGCGTTCAGCGATGGCGTGAACGCGGGTGCGATCCTCGACCGCAACGGCCTTCGTCCGGCGCGTTACACTCTGTGTAAAGACGGTCTTTTCGTGATGGCCTCCGAGACGGGCGTGCTCGACTTGCATGACGACGAAGTCGAAGAAAAGGGCCGCCTGAAGCCGGGTGAAATTATCTACCTCGACCTTGAAAACCACCGTATTTTGAAGAATGCCGAAATGAAGGCTCAGGTGGCGCGTAGCAAGCCTTACCGCCGCTGGGTTGCCGAGAACAAGATGAGTGTTCGCGGACTCTTCAGCGAAATCAACCCGTCCGACGTTCCCGAAGACATTCTGGTGCAGCAGAAGCGCTTTGGCTATTCTGCCGAAGACCTCTCCATCATCCTGCAGCCGATGGCCAAGAACGGTGCAGAGCCGATTGGCTCCATGGGTAACGATGCCGCACTTGCCGTGCTTTCTGACAAGCCTCAGCCGCTGTTCAACTACTTCAAGCAGCTGTTCGCCCAGGTGACGAACCCGCCGATTGACCCGATCCGCGAAGAGCTCGTGATGAGCCTTACGACCTACATCGGTAACCACGGCAATATCCTGGAAGAAACTCCGGAACAGGCTCACCTGATCAAGATTCCGCGCCCGATCGTGACGGAAGACGAAATCCGTCGCTTCGAGAATATCGGCGACAAGAGCTTTAAGGCGAAGGTGCTCAAGATGCAGTTCCCGCTCGGTGGTGACGGCTCGGTGCTGGAAGCAGCCCTGCAGAACCTCGCTGGCGATGCCGTGCGTGCAGTAAACGATAAGTTTGACATCATCGTTCTTTCGGACAAGAACATTGACTGGGGCTATGTACCTATTCCGTCTCTCCTCGCAACGGCTTGCGTGAACCGCGCCTTGGTGGAAGCGGGCGTGCGTCCTGAAATTGGTCTGATTGTGCAGTCCGGTGAAGTCCGCGAAGTGATGCACTTTGCTCTGTTGCTCGGTTACGGTGCGACCGTCATTAACCCGTACCTCGCTTTCGAAAGCATCACCAACATGTGCCACAACGGTGACCTGGATGTGGCTCCGGTGACGGCTGCTGCAAACTACGTGAAGGCAGTGGACAAGGGCCTGTTGAAGATCATGTCGAAGATGGGTATCTCCACTCTCCGTAGCTACCGCAGCGCACAGATTTTTGAAGCCGTGGGTCTGAACCACGAACTCATCGAGAAGTTCCTGCCGGGTACGGCAAGCCGTATCGAAGGTATCGGCCTCGAAGAAATTGCCCGCGAAGTGGGCGAACGCCAGAAGATCGCCTTTGCCGATGCAAGCAAGGTGCTCCAGTCGGGTGGCCAGTATGCATTCCGCAAGGAAGGTGAAAAGCACCTGTGGACTCCGCAGTCCTTGGCGGCATTCCGTCAGGCAGTTCAGGGTGGCGATTATGAAAAGTTCAAGGTCTACAGCAAGCTGATCAACGACCAGTCCGAACGTCAGGCGACTCTGCGAGGCCTCTTCAAGTTCAAGCAGACGACTCCGATCGATATTTCCGAAGTTGAATCTCGCGAATCTATCATCCATCATTTTGTGGCAGGCGCTATGAGCCTTGGCTCCTTGAGCCCCGAAGCCCACGAAACGATTGCCATTGCGATGAACCGCATCGGTGCCATGAGCAACTGCGGTGAAGGTGGTGAAGATCCCGATCGCGATACTCCGGCCGCAAACGGTGATATCCGTAGCTCTGCCATCCGTCAGATTGCTTCGGGCCGCTTTGGTGTGACCATTGACTACCTGCGTCATGCAAAGGATTTGCAGATCAAGATGGCCCAGGGTGCAAAGCCCGGTGAAGGTGGCCAGCTGCCTGCCCATAAGGTGAACGAGTTCGTGGCTCGTATCCGTCACTCTATCCCGAACGTGTCGCTGATTTCTCCTCCGCCGCACCATGATATTTACTCCATTGAAGACCTTGCTCAGTTGATTTATGACCTGCGCAACGCCAACCCGAAGGCCCGTGTCTCTGTGAAGCTCGTGTCTGAAGTGGGCGTGGGTACGATTGCCGCGGGTGTCGCGAAGGCTCACGCTGACGTGGTGCTGATTTCTGGTCACGATGGTGGTACGGGCGCATCTCCGCTTACCTCCATCAAGCATGCAGGTCTTCCGTGGGAACTCGGTATTGCCGAAGCGGAACAGACTCTCGTGCTGAACGATTTGCGCGGACGCATCAAGCTCCAGGTCGATGGCCAGCTCAAGACGGGCCGCGACGTGGTGGTGGCAGCTCTCCTCGGTGCCGAAGAATTTGGCTTTGCAACGAACCTGTTGGTCAGCCTTGGTTGCGTGATGGACCGCAAGTGCCATACGAACCAGTGCCCGATGGGTATTGCTACGCAGGATCCGGATTACCGCAAGCGCTTTGCAGGCAAGCCCGAATACGTGGAAAACTTCCTCTACTTCATTGCCGACGAAGTCCGCGAAATCCTCGCAAGCCTTGGCCTTAAGAGCCTCTCCGAAGCCTGTGGCCGTAGCGACCTCCTGGAACGCGACGAGGCAATTGCCTTCTACAAGGCTCACAACCTCGACTTCTCCAAGATTTTCGAAACCGTCAATGGCGGCATCAAGTCCTTCGACAAGAACTTTGTGAAGGAAGAACTGGTGAACTTCGACCGTCGCGAACTCCTGCCGTTCGTGGCCGATACGCTCAAGACTGGCAAGGCCGTGGAACTCTGCACGGTGGTGCACAACACCGACCGTACGGTGGGTACGGAACTTTCCGGCGAAGTGGATGAACACTTTGGTGTGAAGGGCCTCCCCGAAGATACCATCAAGGTTCACTTGCAGGGTGTCGCGGGTCAGAGCTTCGGTGCTTTCCTTGCTCCGGGTGTTACGCTTGACCTCGAAGGCGAAGCGAACGACTTTATGGGCAAGGGCCTCTCGGGTGGAAAGATTATCGTGCGTCCGCCTAGCAATGCAAGCTTCAAGGCTGAAGACAACGTGATCGCAGGTAACGTCATCGGTTACGGTGGTACCTCGGGTAAGATCTTTATCAACGGTCTTGCTGGAGAACGCTTCGGTATCCGTAACTCGGGTATGCTCCTCGTTAGCGAAGGTGTGGGTGACCATGGTTGCGAATACATGACCGGCGGTAGGGTAGTCGTGCTTGGCCGCGTGGGTGTGAACTTCGCTGCTGGTATGACGGGTGGCTTTGCCTACGTGTATGACGAGACGGGTCACTTTGACTTGAGCTGCAACGTGGATTCTGCCGACCTTGAAAGTGTGCTTCCGGGTACCGAGAGCGAAAGCGAATTGCTCGATATCATCAACCAGCACGTCCAGGCGACGGGTAGTGAGAAGGGCAAGCGCATTCTTGAGAACTGGAATAGCGAACGTCCGAAGTTCGTGAAGGTATTCCCGGTGGATTATAGAAACGCTCTCTTGAAGAAGGGACAAAAGGCTTAGGAATTTGAGGTTCATATGCAAGTAGTTACAAGAATCGCTGACATCTACCGTCCGGTCGAAGAGCGTGTCAAGGATAACAACGAAGTCGAACGTAAGCTCACCTCGATAGAAGTGGTGGGCCAGGCGGGCCGCTGCCATACATGCGGTATTCCGTTCTGCCATGGTGCAGGTTGCCCGCTTGGAAACCTCGTTCCCGAATTTAACGCTGCGGTTGCCGTTGGAAATGCGGAACGCGCTTACGAAGTCATCAGCAAGACTGCTTTCTTCCCGGAGTTTACGGGCCGCGTTTGCCCCGCACTCTGCGAATCCGCCTGTACCGGCAACGTGCATAACGACCCGGTGATGGTGCGCCAGATCGAGAAGTTCATTATCGAGACTGCCTTCGAGGAAGGTCGCGTGGTGCTCCCGACGGCTGAACCCAACGGCAAGTCTGCCGCGGTCATCGGCTCGGGTCCTGCAGGCCTGTTTGCTGCCGAGGCGCTCCGCCGTAAGGGCTATGCCGTTACCGTTTATGAAAAACGCGAAAAGGCGGGTGGCCTGCTGCGTTACGGCATCCCGAACTGGAAGCTTGACAAGTCCATTATCGACCGTCGTATCGCCTTGCTCGAGGCGGCTGGCATTAAGTTTGTCTACAATACCGAAATCGGTAAGGACATTGCGGCTGAATACATCCACAAGAATTATGACGAGGTGTTCCTCGCCATCGGTACACCGAACGCCCGTGACTTGAAAATCCCGGGCCGCGAAGCCGAAGGTATTTTCCTCGCTCTCGACTTTTTGCACGGTGCCGAAATGCCGGGTGAAAAGAATCCCGAAAAGTTCAGCGCCAAGGGCCGCAAGGTCTTGGTGATTGGCGGTGGCGATACGGGTAACGACTGCGTGGGTAAGGCCATCCGCGAAGGATGCGAAAGCGTGCTCCAGGTGGAATTCATGCCCAAGCCGCCTGAGGAACGTTCTCCGTCTACGCCGTGGCCGGATTGGCCGTACATGCTGCGCACGAGCTATGCCCAGCACGAAGGTGGCGAACGCCGCTGGAATGTGTCGTCCAAGCAGTTCATCGTGAAGGATGGTCGCGTGGCCGGTGTCGAAGCTGTCCGCGTGGAATGGGAAATGTCCCCGCAGGGCCGTCCGCTTAAGCCGAACGAAGTCCCGAATTCTACCGAGGTCATCGATACCGACCTGGTGGTGCTCGCGATGGGTTTCACCGGCGTGCCTGCCGAAGGAATCGTGAACGACCTTGGCCTGCAGCTCACTCCGCGTACGGCGATTATCCCGGATCCTGCTCGACACATCTATGCGGTGGGCGACTGTGCGAACGGCGCATCCCTCGTGGTCCGTGCCATGGCGGATTCCAAGCGTGTCGTGAATTCGCTGTAAAAAAGCTTGTTGACTCCACAAATGATAGGCTGTCCTTTAGGGGCGGCCTATTTTTTTGATGTTTTTGCAGGCAATTTGTTGGCATGTGATGAAAAAGTAATAAAAATGTCATATAATTCTACAAATTAAGGATAAAATACTAGAAAGTAAGTTTGCTTTTTTTCTATATTTGGGCGCATTATGGAAGAAGTCGTAATCACTGGTATGGGCTGTGTTTCTGCCCTTGGCAATACTCCCGATATGCTTTGGGATAATCTTTTGCAGGGTAAATCTGGCGTGGCTCTCATCGACCGCTTTGACACTAGCGCATGCCCCATCAAGATTGCAGCAGCCGTTAGGGAATTTGACGGCTCCGAATTTTTCAGTGCCCGTGACCAGTCCCGTTTTTCCAAGTGCATCCAGTATGCCGTATACTCTGCCTACAAGGCTCTGGCTTCTGCCGGCATTGACCCCAAGGCCGAAGATCCTTCCCGTTCTGGTGTGATTATCGGTGCGGGCATTGGCGGCATGAATACCTATACCGAAAATGCGGTGACCTGGGGTACTCGCGGTCCTTCTCGCGTGTCTCCCTTCTTTATCCCCATGTCCATTACCAACATGCCTGCAGGCGAAGTTTCTAACCGTACCGGTTGGATGGGCCCCTGCTTTGCTGTGGTTTCGGCTTGCGCTACCTCTAACCACTCCATCGCTGCCGCTTACGACGCTATCCGTCTGGGCCGTGCCGACATCATGCTGGCTGGCGGTACCGACGAGACGGTGAACCCGCTGGCCTTGGCTGGCTTTACCAACATGCATGCTTTGAGCAAGCGTAACGACGACCCGGCTACAGCATCTCGCCCCTTCGATAAGGACCGCGACGGTTTTGTGATGGGCGAAGGTTCCGGCATTCTGGTTCTTGAAAGCCTGAGTCACGCTAAGAAGCGCGGCGCCAATATTCTGGCTCGTATCGCTGGCGTAGGCATGAGCGCCGACGCTCACCACATGTCTGCTCCTCGCGAGGACGGCGAAGGCGTGCGCCTCGCTATCGAGATGGCTCTCCGCGAGGCTGGAATCTCCCCGAAGGACGTGGGCTACGTGAACACTCACGGAACTTCTACTCCTCTTGGCGACGTAGCCGAATGTTCCGCCCTGGAGAAGGTGTTTGGCGCCCGTGACAGCCTGAAGGTGAACTCCTCCAAGTGCATGATCGGTCACGCTCTGGGTGCCGCCGGCGCTCTCGAGGCTATTATTACCGTGAAGTCCCTGCAGAACCAGATGGTTCACGCCACGAGGAACGTGTTCAACCAGGACGAACGCATCCACCTGGACGTGTGCGCCAACAAGAATACCAGTCACGACTTCAAGTACGCCCTGTCCGACGGCTTCGGCTTTGGCGGCCAGAACAGCGTGCTGCTCCTCGCTCGCGACTAGTTCGCTGTGACAAATGCATAAGGCGAGCGCCGCGGCCAAGCTTGCTTGGACATGGCCGAGCCGAGCATTTGGTACTTGAGCGAAGCGAGAGTACAAGTGTGGGGTGTGAGATGTGAGGTGTGAAATTACACACTCCACATTTCACACTCCACATTTTTTTATCTTTGTTCCCGTGAAATTTTTTCGCCCCATATCGCTAGCCTTGGTGGCCTTGCTGTTTGCAAGCGTGTCTTTGGCTGCACCCTACGATCCACCCACTTGGCGTGATTCCACTTGGGATTACCGTAGTGAAGATCCTGAAGACTTGCAGGGCGAGGTTTCTTGGGTCAAAGTGGGGGCGGTGGCTTCTTTGACGCTTGCTGCTTACGGGGCTGCCTATTGGCTTGTCTTTGACAAGGGTTGGTGGGACGAGCAGGGCAACCATTTTCACTTTGAAAACGATTTTGATTACGCTCTGAACTTGGACAAGTTTGGCCACTTTGCCGCGGGCGTAGCCTTAGGTGAGGGTTTTTACGAGGGCTACCGCTGGGCTGGTGCTACGGAATTCCAGTCCTACCTGTTTGCGGGGCTTTCTGCCATGATGACTCATATCGCTATCGATGTGAAGGACGGCTATTCTCCCAGGTGGGGATTCAGCATTTTTGATGTGATGTCGGGAACCTTGGGTGGCTTTTTACCCATGGCGGAACGCTATATTCCGCTGTTCAAGTATGTGGACCTCAAGTGGAGCTACTGGATTAACACCAAGGCTTATTACAGACAAAGTGATACCGGGATCTTTACCGACGATTACTGTAATCAGACTTTTTGGGCCTCATTCAAGCCTTACCGTTTGCTCCCTGCTGGAGTACGGAAGTATTACCCTAGCTGGCTTGCCATTGCGGCTGGCCTCAGTATTGACGAGGGTGTGTTTATTAAACACTATGAGGGAACGCCCCATAGAGAAGTTTATATAGCCTTAGACTATGACTTGGAGGCTTTTAGGCCCCAGAGTCGTTTGGCCCGTACCTTGATCAAGTGGTTGAACTATTTCAAGCTCCCGGCTGCTGCGGTGCAAGTTTATCCGGAATGTCACTGGTTCTTGCTGTACCCGATTAAATTTTAAGACGGGAGCGTCATGGCGGACCTGATCCGCTTCTAGGCTCTAAACTCTAAGTTCTTTTTTCTTATATTTTGAGCAAATGCAAATGATACTCCGGATATTGCTCTTCTGGGGCGTTCTTTTGGTCATATTCGGAACTGCGGGGGCGTCCCCTGTGGTTAGTTCTGAACGTACTCGGAATTTACGCCAGCTGGACTATATGCCCATGCTTATGGAGTATCACCGGCAGACGGTGGGCGAGTCCCGCCAATTCTTTACTTATCCAAGGCGCAATTACGATTTTATCCGTGACTTTAACAAGACGGAATCCTCGGCCATGGTGTTCTTTGCCGATACGACTGGGGAATTTTTCGGCACGGATCACAGCTTTGGCTTGGCGGCCTCGCCGGTGTTTGGCGTAGATTACCAGGCAAGGGAGGCTTTGGGTGATACCCTATGGCCCTCTTTTGATGGGGGGCTTTACCTGCGTGGCTATGCGGACTCCCTAGACTTTGATCTGGATGCCCGTATGTATGCCGGCGAACATTCTGCTAAAAAGCCCAAGAGTTTTGACGGCGAAGTCTTTGACGTGCAGACCAAGGAGAAAAACGCCGGTGCCGATTACGTGAGCTCTTCCCGTCACAGGGCTCACATGGCGTTGAACTATGCTTGGGCGAGGCTCCAGTTGGCCCGCGATGTGCTTCATTGGGGGCCGGGCTACTACAATAACCTCTCTATGAACCAGTATGCATTGCCCTACAACATGCTCTCGTTGGACCTTACCTTTGGCCCCTTGCGTGTGTTTAGCGTGTATGCCGACTTGCGAGTGGATAGCTGGAGCTATAGCCGCAATAACCTAAATGACCGTAATCTTTATGCCCACCGTTATGAGCTTGCAGTAGGAAACCTGACTCTTGGAATGAGCGAGCTCCAGGTGCTCTATAACGAGAATAAACCTTGGCTGTTCGCTCCTATTGTGCCTCTTTTTATCGAGAAGGGAAACTACACCGAGCGGGTGAACAATGGGGCTCTGGCCTTTGACATGAACTATCGTTTGTTTAGTACGGTACGCCTTTATGGGGAGTTCTTTTTAGATGATATGGAATCGCCCTATGCAGTGTATGAAAAC
>JAEEGH010027727.1_pt1 | contig 11194 bp, 7 predicted proteins | sample 9134181 | NCBI WGS metagenome assembly JAEEGH01 (sample SAMN16246544, study PRJNA631951) | gut metagenome | biome: gut microbiome; feature: rumen; material: DP-attached | host: Bos | place: Iran: Karaj | collected 2018-10 | reverse complement strand
GGAGTTCGAAAATCCCACGCGCATGGTCACCGGACTCGTCCGCGTGGCCGGCATGCGACGTCCTTTGCCCGTCAAGACGAAGACCGCCGTTCCCATGGGCAAGATCAACGACGTGTTATCCGCCCTGTCGCAGACCACCATGCAGCTTCCAGTGCGCATTGGCGACGTCATAATTCCCGACGTGGCCGGTACTGGAGTGGACGTGGTGGCCACTGCCAACCAGGGCTAGGCGGCGCTCCCTGATGCGCCGGCGCATCGCCATACTTGCATTCGTTCCGCTTGTGGCGCTTCTAGTGCTGCTTGCAGTGCACGCGCGCTGGCTGTTCACGGCCACGAAGGATCCGCGCTTCGTGCGCTTCATGCGTCGTTATGACAGGCGTTCCAACGTGGAGGACATTCTTCCTCCGCATGGCGTCGCCGTGGATGCGCGCGGCGAACGGCTTGACATTGCCGAGCCTGGCTCCGTTTTCCAGCATGTGCTCGACGACCTTTCTCTCGAAGGCGGCGGCGAGACGGTGCCTCTCACCATCGATGCGCGGCTGCAGAACTGCGCGACATCGCTCATGAAGGGACGCGCCGGCGCGGTGGTGGCGCTCGAGCCCTCCACGGGAAGAATCCTTGCGCTCGTCTCGTCGCCGCGCGCCGCCTATCTGAACAGGGCGCTGAACGGACTTTACCCGCCAGGCTCCACTTTCAAGGTGTTCATGGGGGCTGCGGCGATGTCCACCGGATACGAACCGGTCTTAAACTGTCCAGCCGAGGGGTGGCGTCCTTCGCGCGGCACCGCGCCGATCCACGACGTAGAGGCATACGACGCAATGCGCCGCGGCAGAACGTGGAAGGGCTTCGGGAAGATCGGCATGGGCCAGGCGTTGACGCATTCGTCCAACACGTACTTTGCACAGCTGGGCGCGGGATTTGGCACGGAGCGCTTTGCGAAGGCGGTGAACGCCGCGCGTATGCGAGACGGCGCGAAGGTGCTTGCATCGAAGGCTGCGGCTCTGGAGTCTGCTGGCGGCGGCGTGCCGGAAGGGCTTGGAAATGCCGCGCTCGCTCCTGTCGCGATTGGGCAGGGGGCGCTGCATCTTACGCCGCTTGGAGTGGCGCTATTCACGGCGGCGGTGGCGAATGACGGACTGATGCTTGAGCCTACTCTTGATCCAAATGCGAAGCCTGCGCTGCGGGCGCGTCCATTCACATTCGCCGCCGCCGCGCGAATGAAGACGATGATGCGCGCCGCAGTGCGAAGCGGCACGGGCAAGCCGTGCGACATTGCCGGGCTTGACGTGTGCGGGAAGACCGGCACCGCGCAGACCGACCGCGGCAAGGACCATTCCTGGTTCACCTGCTTTGCTCCCGAGAAGGCGCCGCGCATCGTCGTTACCGTTGTTGTGGAGCATGGCGGATTCGGCGCAGCGGCCGCTCTTCCCGTTGCAAGAGGCGTTCTTCTTGAAGCCGACAAAGCGGGGTGCCTGAGATGATGCGTGTTGTCATCGTGTTGGGCGCGCTTGTGCTCTTTCTCTTCGGCATCGCCTTTCAGGTGCGGCTTGCAGAGGCGGCGCAGGGGTTAGTTCTTCCCGCTGTGGGAATCGTTGGTGCGGTTGCTGCGGCGTTCGCGTGCGCGGGCGGAATGGCGGAGAGGCTTCTGAGAAGCAGACATGGCGCCGTGATCGCATGGGGCGCGTGCGCGGCCGTGATGATGATGCTGATCGTCTTCGGCAGAAGATACAGAGGCGGACTCTACCTCCCTGGTCTCATCAATCCTTCCGAGTTTGTGAAGCTTGGCGCGGTAGTATTCGCGGCGGCTCGCCTTGCCTGCGACGAGGCGCGTCCGAAACCGATGCTGTTCATCGGATATGGTTCGATAGTGGCCCTTGCCGCCGCGGTTGGAGACTTCGGCCTTGCTGCGCAGCTGGCTCTCACGTTCGCCGCGATTCTGTTCGTCGTGTCGTGGGCGTGGGGGCTTGGCGCAATTGTCGCGATTGTTGCAGCCTTTGCGCTTGCGGCGGCATTCCCCGTCGGGCATCTCGCCGTGCGCTTCGCGGTGTGGCGCGATCCGCTTGCCGACGCGACGGGCGCGGGCTGGCAGACGCTGCAGGGACTTGTGGCCATTGTGCGCGGCGGCGCCTTCGGTTCAGGCTTCGGCCTTGGACACGCCGACTACGTTCCCATCGTCTCCAGCGATTTCGTGTATGCGGCCCTCGCCGAGGATCTTGGAATCGTCGGCTGCGCCGTGCTGCTTTCGATATGGGCCGCAGTTGTCGCTGCGGCATTCCTTTCGGCGGCGCGTTCCCTAGATGCGGAGAGGCAGGGCAGCGCGGTTCTTTCGTGCGGACTTGCCGCCGCGATATGCGTGCAGATGTGCCTGAACGTCGCAGGCGTTCTGAACGCATTGCCGATGACCGGCATTCCTCTGCCGCTCATTTCCCACGGCGGCACTTCGCTTGTCGCCACTCTCGCAATGTGCGGAATCCTCGCGGGCCTTGCTGGTACCGGGAAGCCCGAAGAAGAACTTGTCGTCACTGAGAAGAAGAAACGTTCAATCCGCAACAACGGTAACGGAAACAGACGCCGAGACGCCGTCCGCCGTGGAACACGAAATTCTGTGGGCGCCTAGTTCTGGCGGCCAGGCGAACTTCTGCGAGCCCACGGTCTCGCCTGCGGCCTTGCCGTCCACAAACCACCACAGCCGGCCGTTCTCCACGTTGCCCGCCACCGTGCAGACGATTCGCTGGGACGGCAGCGAGCCGATGAGGCGAAATACGGCGCCGTCGTCGGGCTTGCGTATCGCGAGGCGGCGCGCCTTGCCTGCAGTGCCCGCGTATGCGTCCACAAAGGCGTCGCGTCGCGTCTCCGCTTCGCCATCCGCTCCGATGCGGTGCATTGGGCAGAGGATGTGCGGCGAACGCCCGAGAAGGGCGCGCCCCTGCCGCCTTTCGGGGCATTCAGGCGTGGCGGGAAGTCCGCTTTCGGCGCACACTTCGCGCTCGAACACCTCGGGTGGACGCTCAAACCACGGCCCTTCGTCCGCAGGATAGAGGCTGCGCGCCAGCTCCCAGCAGTGCGGGGCGGCTGCAAGCGCGCCCACGACGGTCGAGTCGCCGAAGCGTCCGCTCTTGTGGCCGCACCACACTCCAACCACGTACTCGGGGTTCCACGCGACAGTCCACGCGTCGCGGTATGCGGCGGAAGTGCCGGTCTTCCACGCGAAGCGAGCGGTCTTTACGTCCGCCACATGCCCGAGAGCGGCGGCGCTTCGCTCCTCGCCGGAAAGAATGTCCGCCACGAGCCAGCAGGCGCCTTTGGAAAAGATCCTCGACCCATGCTGCGCCGAAGTCGCCTGCACTTCATCGCGCAGCGCGCACGGCTCCACGCGTGTGCCGCCGCTTGCGAGGCAGGCGTATGCGCCAACAAGCTCGATGAGCGACACATGCACGTTGCCGATTGCCATTCCAAGGCCGTACGTCTCGTCGGCATCGGACATGTTGAGGCATCCAAGCGAACGCAGCGTGCCGCCAAAGGACGAAAGCCCCACGCGCTGCAGAAGCTCTACGAAGGGGAGATTCAGCGACAGCACGAGCGCGTCCGCCGCAGTCACTGTGCCGCGGTGCGTTGCGTCGAAGTTCTGCGGGTTGTAGCCGTGATACGCCTTTGGCACGTCGGCAAGGCGCTCGTCTGGCGTGACGAGTCCACGGTCGAATGCGAGGGCTGTTAGAAAGGGCTTCAGCGTCGATCCTGCTGGACGCGGCGAGAGCGCCGTGTTCACCTGGCCGGCCTCTGGCGAGAAATAGTCGCCTGAGCATGCGAGAGCCAGCACCTCTCCGGTATTCGCCCTCATGACGACAGCGGCGGCGGAAAGGCCGCCGGCCGAGGCGGACTCTACCGCGTGCCTTGCGCGTGCCTGCACGTCTGCGTTGAGAGTGGTCATGACGTCGCGCCCTGAAAGCGAGCGCCGTTCTACGTGGCGCATTGCCCAGTCGCAGAAGAATGGTTCGTCGAACGGCCTCGTGCCGCGCAATAGCCTTGGTCTTGAGGAACGCGCTCCCTCGTACTGTGCCCTGTCTATCATGCCGAGCTCAAGCATTCGCGTGAGCACCCAGTCGCGCCGCTTCAGCGCGCTGTCCATATGCCTGTCGGGACGGAACCGCGACGGACTCTGCACCATTCCCGCCAGCATCGCCGCCTCGCTGAGGCCAAGGTCCTTCGCGCGCTTCCCGAACCACCCGTTCGCCGCCGCCTCCACTCCCACCAGATTCGAGCCGAACGGCGCGCGGTTCAGATACTGCGAGAGTATCCACAGCTTGTCGTGCCGGCGCTCGATCTGCATCGCGCGGAACGACTCCACGTACTTCCACGCGAGTGTGCGCGGATGCGGGCAGATGAGACGAGAGGCCTGCATCGTGAGAGTGGAGGCCCCCGATATGCGCCGCCTAGCGAACACGTTCTGGAACGTTGCGCGCACAACGCTGAGCGGATTCACGCCGAAGTGCGAGAAGAAGCGGTGGTCCTCGCCGGCCACCAGCGCCTTGACGATCCAGTCGTCGCGGTCGGCCGCGTATGACGGACGGCAGTCCACGTCGCCCTTGCCCAGCGTGACGCGCAGAAGGCGGCCCGAGTCGTCGCGCAGAAGAGTGCCGCACGGATAGTCTTCGGCCATCTCGAGATGCGGGTCGATAAGCGCCCACGACACGGCGAAGACAACAGCCGCCGTGGCGGCGCACCACGCCGCTGTGCGCGCTACGAGGCGCATGTGGAGGCGCGTTCGCATCGGCGGCGGAAGTGAGAGGCGCTACGCGCGCTTAGACTGACGGAACACGATCGCGGCGCCGTCCTTGTCGAGCGTCGCCTTGATGCGCCCTGGCTCGAGCGTTTCGCGCAGAAGGAGGTCCGCAAGCGGATCCTCCACCCAGTGCTGCACTGCGCGGCGAAGCGGACGCGCGCCGAGCGCGTCGTCAGCTCCCTTGTCGCACAGGAAGTCTACGGCCTTCTTGTCGAGCTCTAGCGTCATGTCCTTCTCGGAAAGGCGCGTGCGGAGCTTTGCTAGCTCGAGGTCGAGAATCTGCGTGACGTCCTCGCGGCCGAGCTTGCGGAAGACCACCGTCTCGTCGAAGCGGTTGAGCAGTTCGGGACGGAATGTGCGCTTTGCCTCTTCTGTGAGTTTTTCGCGCAGGGTGTCGTATGATGTTTCGGGCGTCTCCTGAGAGAAGCCGAACGCCTTGCCCTCGCGTGCGAAGTCGAAGCCGAGGTTCGCGGTGGCGATCACGATCGTGTTGCGGAAGTCCACCTGCCGGCCCTGTCCGTCGGTGAGGCGTCCGTCGTCCAGAAGCTGCAGCATCATGTTCATGACTTCGCTCGAGGCCTTCTCGAACTCGTCGAAGAGCACCACCGAGTACGGACGGCGCCGCACGCGCTCGGTGAGCTGCCCGCCCTCGTCGTATCCCACGTATCCGGGCGGCGCGCCCACGAGGCGCGAGCTGGTGAAGGACGACGAGAACTCGGTCATGTCGAGCGCAATCAGCGCCTTTGGGTCGCCGTATATCTTCTCCGCGAGCATCTTCGCGAGAAGCGTCTTCCCCACGCCCGTGGGGCCGATGAATAGAAACGAGCCTATGGGGCGCTTGGGATCGCCCAGGTTTGCGCGCGAGCGGCGCAGGGCACGTGCTATGGACTCGATGGCGGCGGACTGGCCGATGACGGACGCGTTTAGCTCGCGCTCGATGTTCAGGAGGCGTCCGGCAGTGGACTCGGTTAGGCGCTCTACAGGCACGCCGGAAATGGACGCAACTGTGGCGGCGATGTCGTCTTCCGTCACGTCGATGGTCTTCTCGGCATGCTGTTCGCGCCAGTCCTTCAGCTTCTGCTCGAGCGCCTTGCGCGCGTCGAGTTCGGCATCGCGCCACTTGGCGGCTTCTTCGAAGGCGCTCACCTTCACGGCTTCATCCTTCTTGGCGTGATACTCGTCGATCTTCTCCTGGTCGGCCTTGAAGTCCGGCGGACGCACCGCGGTCTTCATTCTCACGCGCGCGCCGGTTTCGTCGATGGCGTCGATCGCCTTGTCGGGCAGGAGCCTCGCGGGGAGATAGCGTGCGGTGAGGGTGACCGCCGCGCGCAGGGCCTCGGGCGAGAACTTCACGTTGTGGTGGTCTTCGTAGCGGGAGGCGATTCCGGCGAGGATCTCGACGGCGTCCTCGATGGAGGGCTCGTTCACCACGATGGACTGGAACCGGCGCTCGAGCGCGGCGTCCTTCTCGATGGACTTGTGGTATTCCTTGAGCGTCGTCGCGCCCACGACCTGCAGTTCGCCGCGCGCGAGCGCGGGCTTGAGGATGTTCGCCGCGTCCATTGCGCCCTCTGCTCCGCCAGCGCCGACCAGGGTGTGGATTTCGTCGAGGAAGAGAATCACGTTCTTCACGCGCTTCGTCTCCTCGATGAGCTGCTTAAGGCGCTCCTCGAACTGGCCGCGGTACTGCGTGCCAGCGACGACGCGCGCCATGTCGAGCGATATCACGCGGCGGTTCTGCATGCGCTCGGGAACGTCGCCCACTGCTATCGCCTGGGCAAGGCCTTCGACGACTGCGGTCTTTCCAACGCCGGCCTCGCCGATTAGAACGGCGTTGTTCTTTGTGCGGCGGCAGAGCACTTGGACGATGCGCTGGAGTTCGGTCTTGCGTCCGATCACCGGGTCGAGCTCGCCCTTGCGCGCAAGGGCGGTGAGGTCGCGGCCGAAGGTGTTTAGCGCGGGCGTCTTGTCCTTGCCTTTCTTGCCTGGCGCATCCGGCGCGTCGCCTTCAGGCGCTTCTCCGTCATCGCCTTCGGGCGCGGGCGAGGGGTCTTGTTCGGCTGCGTCGTCGGACGGCGTGGCGGAAAGATACTTTTCCGCGTCGAGGTCGTGCTGGAAGAGAATCTGCGCGCCGGGCGACTCGCCTTCGCGGAGCATGGCGAGCACGATGTGCTCCGTGCCGATCATGTCGCACTTCAGGTGCTGCGCCTCTATCTTCGCGAGCTCGAGTATCTTCTTCGTGCGCGGCGTGAGAGGGATGTCGCCCAGCGTGCGCGCGTTGCCGCCAGGGCCGAAAAGCTGCTCGATCTGAAGGCGCAGTTCGTCCGGGTCAAGGCCAAGGCGCTCGAATCTGCGGCATGCCTCACAGTTTGGGATTGCGAGGATCGAGCAGAGTATGTGCTCCGTGCCCACGTAGGAGTGGTTGAAGTTGCGGGCAGCCGCGACGGCGCCTTCGATTGCGCGTTCCGCGTTTGGAGTGTATTCCATGTTCATGTTGCGTTGTTCTTCGTGATGCGTTGCCGGGGCGTCTCTAGAAGAGGCATTCCTCGGCGTATGAGTTTAGAGATACAGTTTGGAATCTTTTGTTGAAACGATCTGCTAGGCGCGCGTCGCGCGCGTCGCGGCGGCGGTCGTCCTCTGCTGTGTGCGACTCGGGAAGCGAAGGGGCGTTGAGCTGGTCGCGCATGAGGCGGCGTGTCTCGTTGGCGGTGATGCCCTTTATGAAGCCCATGGACGCTGCGAGGCAGATGGGTGAAAGGAGGTCGAGTATCTCGCCGGGGGAGAGCAGTCTTGCGTGGCGGAGAACTGCGATGGAGCGGGCGATTGCGTCCTCGATCACGCGCGGCATCTCCTCCACGAGCGCGCGTCGCGCGTTCACCTCCTGCATGGCAAGGTCGGAGAAGAGGCTTTTGGCGCGGTCGAGCAATTCCTGCTCGGTGACGCCCAGAGTGGCGGTGTTCCCCACGCGGAAGAGGTGCGCGGCCTGGCGTATGCCGTCCTCCACCACGCTCGAGCTTTCGAAGCGTATCGCGGGAAATGCGTTGAGCGCCTGCGGAAGGTCGCCTATGAGGTGCAGCGCCTCGAGGTGGAAGGTCCCCTCGATGTGCATTGATGTGCCGCAGTGGCGCGGGAATGGGGAAAGGTAGCCGAATTCAGAGTCCCATGCGAACGCATGCGACTTGGCGAGTTCGGACTCTTCGTCCCTGAGCTTGGAGTATGCGGCGTGGATGTTGGAGGGCGAGGTCCATTCGGACGTCAACTCCCACACATCTTTCTCTTTGAACGGAACGCCGGCTGGATTGCGCCAGAGAGTTATGGTTCCGCCATCCACCACGTCGGATATGACGAGGTTCGGGTATTCGCCGCGCTTTCGGGAGAGGCTCATTTATCCCCCTTGCCGCCGCGTGCGGCGTCGATCTTCTTCTGGATCGCGGCGGCGGCGCGATAGTCTTCGCGCGCCACGGCGGCCTTGAGATCGCGTTCTAGAACGGCCAGGGCTTCGTTGCTGTCGGGAATGGTGTCAACTGAGGGCGCGCTGCCAGTGTGGCTTGGGCCGAACTCGCCGGAGAGGTATTCGGCGCGGATCTTCTTTGCGAAGGTCTTCCAGCAGGCGGGGCAGGTGATGCGTCCGGACTTTGATATCTGGTCCCAGTTCGACTTGCACTTCGGGCAGGTGCGGTGCTCGTTCTCCTCGGCTTCGGCCATGCCCTTCATGAAGTCGAGCGTGGCCTTGACGAGTCCTTCGACGAGAGGCGGCGGAACGTTTGCGCTCTCTCCGGTGACGAATGGCGGAATCGCACCCTTGGACTTCGGGTTCTTCCTCGTTCCTTTGCCGGAGGCCCTGGCAGCACAGCCAGAACAGACGTAGAGTTCCTTCTCTGCGCCGTTCTCCTTGATTGTGATCGCCTTTTCGGCCTTGTTTTTATGGCATAGTTCGCACTGCATGCGTCTAGTCCACGTAGAGGGACGGAATCTTCTGGCCGGTGCTGCTCAGCGCGCCGGGATTCTGAGCGGCAGGCTTGGCTGCTGCGCCAGGCTTCGCGTTCGTCGTCGATTTTGCAGGCTTGGCCGCAGTTGGCTTGGTGTTCGCGACGGGCTTTGCCGGCGTGGCGGGTGCAGAAGGCGCAAGCACCTGTGCCACCGGGTCGGCAGTGGGCATGCGCGCCGTGGCCTGATAGAGCTTGATGCACGCGAAGACGATGAGCGCGATGATCGCAAGCGCCGCCACGCCCAGCATGCAAATACGCCATGTGCTGCGCGGAATGTTTCCTATGAAGTCGGTGATGCCGCCAAAGAAACTTGCAACGCCATTGTTGAAACGCTCTATGGCGGAAGGACCGCTGGGTTCGAACGATGGCGGCACGAAGGGCGACTCGTTGTTGCCCCTGACATAGGGCTCCGTCCGCCTGGGAGGTGGCGTAAAGGGCGGCACTTCAGATGCCTTGCCGTTGTTCATGGCGCCGTTTGCCTGAATGAAAAGATCGAGTCCGGAGAGGTCGGCGCCAGATGGCGTGGCAGGCGTTGGCGCGGGTGCAGGCGTTGGCGCGAGTGCAGGTGGCGGTGTAGGCACGGGCGCGGGTGCAGGTGGTGGTGGCGTAGGCACGGGCGCGGGCTCGGGCATTGCCGTCGGCATGGGCTCGGGAATAGGCTCGGGAATCGGATTGGTGGAAGGTGGGGGCACGGGCTCAGGATTTGATGCAAAGGGGAAATTCGTCACAATGGGCGGCGTCTCGGGAATCGGCTCGGGCGTGGGAGGAGGCGGGGTGGGAATTTGGGGAGGCGGTGGCGGTTCGGGAACGCGCGGAGGCACGGGGGATGGCGTGAAAGGAGAACGACGGCCTTCGAATATCTCCATGAATTCCTCTACGAGAGGAGCTGGGTCGAGGTCAAGGCAAGAGGCGATGAGGCGCACGAAGCCGCGTCCGTAGATGGGGGCGGGAATGCGGTGGAAATCCTCTTTCTCCATGTCGGAGATTATCTGCACAAGGATGCGCGTCTGCGCCGCGACCTGCGAGGGCGTGAGGCCCTTTGCCTCGCGGGCGTTGCGAAGAGTTTGTCCAAAGCTCATTGTCTATCCTTTCGGCGTTGTGGAAATTTATTTTCTTCTAAAAATCGATTGAACATAATTATATCATATTTTGGCTTAGATTTGGCGGAAAGTTTGAACATGCGAAACATTCGATCTTTTCGCCAAATCCCATCGAAATGTGATATAATTGACTTGTTGGGGACAGACCCCACATACACATGGGGACAGACCCCGCGCCCCAAACGGGGACAGTCCCCACATACACATGGGGACAGACCCCACGGACAGGGGGGACAGACCCCAAACGGGGACTGTCCCCATTGACAGAGGAAGAGAATTGATGAAGGGGACAGGCTTAAGACAAATAAGGCAATTCAATGCCGTTCGTTTGGCACTGCCGTTCGTGTGCGCGGTCTTCGCTCTTGCGGCGATGGGCGCAGAGGACCGCAAGGGCCGTGCCATCCGCCGACTGGAGGCGGTGAAGGCCGAGAACGTGCGCCTCGCGTGGGCGGACATGGCGCGGCGCTGGCCGGACCGCTTCGAGGCGGAGCCGGAGTGGCTGCGCACATTCGAAGCGCGCCGCCGGAAGCTGCTCTCAGCGATGAAGGGCGACTGGGGCCCATACTACGGCGAACTGCCGCCAGTCGACGGCGCGGAGAAGTTTCTCGCCGACCTGCGCGCTCATCTGCTCGAGAATCCGCTGCTGGACTGCGACCACCTCCTCGCGGTGCGGCGGCGTCCAGATCGTCTCGGACTTCACAACAACTGGCAGCAGCCGCGCGACGCGCCAGGCTGCACCAACGAGCTCGGCGTCATTTCTGGCCTGCGCGGCAAGCCGAAGTTCGTCGTGCTCGACGCCTCGCCGAACGACGGCTACATTGGCGAGCTCTGTTTGCACTGGGACGGCCGACGCGTGATGTACACGCGCCGCACGGACCGCATCGACCGTCCGCCGAAGGTCCGCCGTAACCGCGCAACCGAGCGCATCCACCGCGTGTACGAGCTCGACCTTTCGCGGAAGGGGACGCGTCCGCGCGAACTTGCCTACATCCCCGATTCGGACGTCAACTGCTACGCGGGCTGCTACCTGCCCGACGGTGCGACGCTCTTCATCTCCGACGCATCGATGGTGGGCGTGCCGTGCGTGGTCGGTTCAAGCTGGGTTGGAAGTATCTACCGCTGCGAGCCTGACGGCGCCATCCGCCGCCTCACGTTCGACCAGGACAACAACTGGTGTCCGAACGTGATGCCCGACGGCCGCGTGATGTTCCTCCACTGGGAATACGCTGACATCACGCACTACTGCTCGCGCATCCTCTTCACGATGAACCCCGACGGCACGCAGCAGCGCGCCTGGTACGGCAGCAACAGCTACTGGCCGAATT
>JAEEGH010027725.1_pt1 | contig 11194 bp, 12 predicted proteins | sample 9134181 | NCBI WGS metagenome assembly JAEEGH01 (sample SAMN16246544, study PRJNA631951) | gut metagenome | biome: gut microbiome; feature: rumen; material: DP-attached | host: Bos | place: Iran: Karaj | collected 2018-10 | reverse complement strand
CGGAATGATCCGATAAGCATTCAGCACGGCGCCTCAAGGGTGCATATAATTAAGTGAATGTGCCCAAGACAGCCGTGTTTTTTTCAAAAAAACGGACCCGCGGCTTTCCGCGGATCCGTTATTTGTGCGTTTGCTTAAATCGAAATTACTTGATCTCGACCTCGGCGCCGGCAGCCTTGAAGGCCTACGGGGACTTGTCCCCGAGCAATCATTCTCGGCGTCTTCCAAAGGTACGCCTTAAAAAACGGACCCGCGGTTTTCCGCGGATCCGTTATTTGTGCGTTTGCTTAAATCGAAATTACTTGATCTCGACCTCGGCGCCGGCAGCCTTGAAGGCCTCGGCGATTTTCTCGGCGTCTTCCTTGGAAACGCCTTCCTTAAGGGTGGAGGGAGCACCGTCAACGATGTCCTTGGCTTCCTTAAGACCAAGACCCAGCTGCTCACGGGCAACCTTGATGACCTTGATCTTCTCAGCACCGAAGCTCTTGAGAACTACGTCGAACTCGGTCTTCTCTTCAACTTCCTCAGCGGCGGCGGCGGGACCGGCGACGGCGACGGCGGTAGCGGCTGCGGATACACCAAACTCCTCCTCGAGGGCCTTAACGAGGTCGGCGAGCTCGAGAACGGTCATAGCCTTAATGTCGGCAATAAACTGCTCTTTGTTAAACATGATAATTTCCTCCTAAAGATTTAGATGTTTTTGAATTTGTTGGGGGCTTTGCCCCAAGTCATGCCGAAATTATTCGGCGGCTGCTTCGGCGGTCTCTCCGCCGTTCTTCTTGGCGATCTGATCGAGAACGATCGCAAGACCGCTGATGGGGCTCATCATGCTGCCGAGCATGCGGGCAATGAGAACCTCCTTGGGGGGCAGCTCAGCGAGAGCGTCGATACCGGCTGCATCGGTGACCTTACCGTTTACGATACCGCCTTTGATCTCGCACTTCTTGAGCTTCTTGACAGTGTCCTTGAGGACCTTGGCGGGAGATACGGCGTCATCATAGCCGATAGCGAAAGCGGACGGACCCTTGAGCATTTCCTTAACGGACTCGTCAAGACCGATCTTTTCGCAGGCGCGCTCGACCATGGAGTTCTTAACAACAACGTACTCGTTGCCCGCCTTGCGCATCTCCGCGCGAAGGGCTGTTACCTCCGCGACGGTGAGTCCGCGGTAATCGAAAACGATAACGGACTGCGCCTTCTGGAGCTTCTCGGCGATCTCCGAGACCAGCTGTTCCTTCTGAGCGATAATAGAAGCGTTTGCCATTGGATTTCCTCCTTATTGACAGATTAACAATAAAATATCCCCGTGCCGCTTTCGACAGGGGAATGAAGAATTCTGATTCCCGAAGGGCATAAACCGCCCCCGGTTTATATGATCTTCACCTCGGCAGGATATTAAGCCCGGGGCAAACGCCCCAAAGCACCGGCTGTCTACGGCGGATATTTAATTGCCAAACGGTAGAATAACATACCGCTTAGCTTGTGTCAAGTCCTGTTTTTCAATATTTCTCAATATATTTCTTTATTTGGCGACCTTTGCCTCCCAGGGGACGGTCCACGTATCCGTATTGGAATCGTAGACTACGAGATAGTGGTATTCTTCGGAGGAGTAAATGAAATAGAACGCGCCCTTGTAACAGCCGAGATACTGCTTAGTCTGCTTTTCCTCGTGGAACAGAGAGGGATCTCTTTCGCCCTCATAGAGCAATTTGCCGTCAAGGTCGAAGCAACAGTATCCCGAGTAACCTTTTGAAGCAAGAAAGGAGCGATCTCCTGCTTCAAGGAGCCCGACCGATTCATCGAACCCAACGCATGAAAGATCTCCCGTCTGAAGCAGATACGAAAACACCGCGCCCCTGCTTTCGTAAAAAAGGATCCTGTCCTCGAGAGCCGACATCCTGAACGCCCAGCAGGGGACCTCGCCATCATACAGCGTTTTAAGCTCGTCCGATGCGATATCGTATTTATAAAGCGTCATTGCAGGGGACTTGCCGTTTCCGAATACCGCAAAATAAAGCACGCCCGGAGCAAGCGCACAGAGCACTGTATTCGCCTCTTCATCCATGCGAAATATCTCTTTGACGTCCGGATCCCCGTTTATTGCCCGTGAATAGATGAGAGAGCCCGATTCAGCATTGCCGTTGACAACATATCTGCCGACCCCTCCGCGATATATCCTGCCGTCATATATCCCGAAAAAGCCGGAAGCCAATGCGTCATATTCCCAATCGAGCTGCACCGCGACGCGTCTGTTCATGCCGTCTGGACCGCAGGCATAGACGTTCAAAAGCCTTTCTCCGGTATTCTTATTATATTTCATATCGCCGATCCAATACAGCTCGCCATTATAGAACGCGTAATTCAGATCGCCGAACGTAGATGCATAAAACGCGGCACAGTCCTCCGTTTTATGGGAGCATTCCGGTCTGCCGCAAAGAGGCATGACAAGACCTGTCTTTGTATCATAGAAATATGTCAGCTGTACCTTTCCGGCAGGCGTTTCCTCTGTAAAATAGAGGACGTCATCTATCATCACGGCAAGTGTGCTGTTAAAAAAACGATTCTCCTCCAATGTTTTTTTGAGCATATTATCCATTTCACCATTTTGCTTTGCATCCGGTTCTTCCGGTCTCCGGCTTTCCTTTACGTTCTCGGCGACCTCTCTATTACACCCGGTGAAAGCGAGCGTTAAAAATGCTATGAGCATGCAAACGATTCCTTTTTTCATTTTTTCCTTTCATTTGTCCCTTTTTTGTTTTCACTGCCGCCTCTGCGGACAACGATAATATATCACATTATTTTCGCGTTGTCAACGTCTATAATTTACATGCGGCTTCTGTCAACCGATCTTGCCGCTTGCGGATTTTCACCCGCGTGGTATAATCATCATATGGATAATTCTGAGCTCAAACGCCTTGCTCGGTCGCTCGGCTTTAAGGAGGTATTCCTGCTTCCCCCGCCGGAGCTTCCCGCGCATGACGACGAACCGCATATAGTATGGAACACCGCCGATTTTCCCTGGGTAAAGGCGGCGGCGCTTTTGGTGTGGGCGTATAAGCCCTACCCGAAGGAGGAGCGCATACCTTCCTATTATATCAACAGCAATCTTTCGTACCACGCGAGTGTCGCCCTTGCCAAACAGCTCGAGGCGGAGGGCTTGCCGGTTCTCCGGCGGGAGGTGCCAATAAAGCAGCTTGCGGTAAAGTACGGCGTCGGGATCCCCTTGAAAAGCTCGCTCATAGCCGTGCCGCCCTACGGCACGCGGATCGCGTTCCAGTCCCTTCTTTTGGGCGAGCCGTTCGCTCCCGAGGAATACTCCCTTTCGGAAAAGAACTTCTGCGATACCTGCCGCGCCTGCGAAAAAGCCTGCCCCGCGCACGCGATAACCGCCGCGGGCTATGACGTGACCAGGTGCATGCGGCATTATATGGACGGCGCCGATTACCCCGAATGGGTCTACGGCATACAAAAAACGCACCTGGGCTGCGAGATCTGCCAGCTGGTCTGCCCGATGAACGCCTCCCTCGGCTTTGACGAGCCAACGGCGGAGATAAAAAAAGCGTTCGCTCTCGACGCCCTTGCGGAGGGCAACACGAAGCCCGCCCGCCTGCTCGTCGGCAAGAACATGACCGGGCACGGCAAGCTCGAGAAGGAAGCGAAGCATTTTTTGGAGAGAGAAAAAAGGGATTGAACCGGCGGCAGATCATTTCATTATCACCTCCGCATTTATGAGCACCGTCAATCTGCCCCCTCGTCTGATAAATCGTAAGTCATGCAATGCGAGGGCGAGAAGGGTGCATTCACTTAAGGAGATGCAGGTTTTCAGCCTGAAAAAAATCAACGTATAAAAAGATATTCGGGGATAGCTCATATCCCCGGATTTTCTTTTTTATATCGGCTGAAAACCGCGAAGCGACTCAAAAGAGGAGATTTTTGCGCCATGCAAGGCGAAAAGCGCAGTAATACCCGGAGGCGGTCTTTCGAGCATGGCGGGCGCAGCAGGGCGCTAAAAAGATCCCTTTTGAGGCTGCATATCGTTAAGTGAATGCGCCCAAACGGCAGGCTTTTTTTCTTTTTGTTTTCACGCATGGTTTTTCCAAAGCAATAGCGTGTATCCGATCCGGGATATGTCTCGCGGGAGCGGTTATCCGTTTTTGGCAGATCGCAGTTCCGCGGCTCTCGCGCCGCGGGCGCTCACTCGCCTCGAAAAAAACATTTTTCGGGCACGTGAGAGACGCTCGCTTTGCTCGCTTAGTGTGCTTCCTAATATCTTGATCGAGATCCATGTTCCGTCTTCAATCATACGTATACCTCTCAAATATACCGCTCAAACGGTTTGACAAGCGGCGCGCGGTGTGATACAATAATCTATGGTCTTTAAGGCGATACGGGATATCGGCAAGACGAACTGCTCCGGTATAGGTGATACCGTGTTTTGAAGCTGTGCGCTCTGCCATACCCGGCGGAGCTTTTATTTTTGATCGGAGGCGGCAGATGCTTAAAGCGAGCGTATTGAAAAGCAGCGTCATTCCCGGGTTTGAGCCCATCATTCCCGAGGGGTGCGTCATTCCCTCTTCCGACGGTGAAACAGTCATATTTCCCGGCTTCTGCGATGTGCACGTGCATTTTCGCGAGCCGGGTTTTTCTTATAAGGAAACGATAAAAACGGGTTCCCTCGCCGCCGCCCGCGGCGGCTATACCGAGGTTTTCGCGATGCCGAACCTGAACCCCGTTCCGGACAGCGTGCCCCATTTGAACGAGGAGCTTGAGCTGATAAACCGTGACGCGGTCATATCCGTCCGCCCGTACGGCGCGCTGACCGAGGGCGAAAAGGGACGCGTCAGCGCGGATCTTGAGGGGATGGCTCCCCTCGTCATAGCCTTTTCGGACGACGGTAAAGGCGTGCAGGACGCGGGCATGATGCGCGAGGTGATGGCGCGCTGCGCCTCCCTTAACAAGGTGCTCGCCGCCCATTGCGAGGACGAAAGTCTGCTTCACGGCGGCTATATCCACGACGGGCGCTACGCCGCCGCGCACGGGCACCGCGGGATATGCTCCGCTTCCGAATGGAAGCCCATCGAGCGCGACCTGAAGCTCGCCGCCGAGACCGGCGTAAAATATCACGTCTGCCACGTCTCCGCGAAGGAGAGCGTTAAGCTCATTCGCGACGCGAAAAGATCCGGCGTGAACGTGACCTGCGAGACCGCGCCGCACTACCTTCTGCTGGACGAAAACGATCTTATCGAGGACGGACGCTTCAAGATGAATCCGCCGCTCCGCTCGCGCGAGGACCGCGAGTCGCTGCTCGAGGGGCTTGCCGACGGCACGATCGACATGATCGCGACCGACCACGCCCCGCATTCCGCGGAGGAAAAGGCGCGCGGGCTTGAAAAGAGCCCGTTCGGGATAGTCGGCATAGAGACCGCGTTCCCGCTCGTCTACACCCATCTTGTGAAAAAGGGCGTTATCCCGATGGATCGGCTTCTTGAACTGCTCGTAACGAACCCGCGCGAGCGCTTCGGGCTCGCGCTCTCAAACGGCGACTGGGCGCTTTGGGACCTTTCCGAAGAATACGCGATCGATCCCGACGAGTTCCTTTCGATGGGAAAGGCCACCCCGTTCGCGGGATGGAAGGTCCTCGGCCGCTGCCTTATGACCGTACACGACGGAAGGACGGTTTATACCAAATGAAGCAGACGATATTGACTGTGACCGAAAACGCGCCGCTCACCTCAAGCGTTTACCGCATGAGGCTAAAGGGCGATATCGGCGCGAACAGACCCGGTCAGTTCGCGCAAGTGAGCCTTCCCGGGCTGTTTTTGAGGCGGCCCATCTCCGTTTGCTGCGCGGAGGGCGATACCCTGACGCTGATCTACAAGGTCGTCGGCAGGGGCACGGAGCTTATGACGAGGCTTCCCATTGGCGAAAAGCTCGACGTTTTGACCTGTCTCGGCAACGGGTACGATCTCGAGGCAAGCGCCGAAAAGCCGCTCCTCGTCGGCGGGGGCGTCGGCGTGCCGCCGCTTTATTACCTTGCAAAAGAGCTTATAAATAAAGGAAAATCCGTTTCCGTCGTGCTGGGCTTCAACACGCGGGACGAGATATTCTATGAAAACGAATTCGCCTCCCTCGGCTGCCGCGTGACGGTCACGACCGCGGACGGGAGCTGCGGCATAAAGGGCTTCGTAACGGACGCGCTGCCCGAGGACGCGGACTATTTCTACGCCTGCGGGCCACTGCCCATGCTCAAGGCGCTTTACCGCGCCGCGGATATCCCCGGCGAAATGAGCTTTGAGGAGCGCATGGGCTGCGGCTTCGGCGCATGCATGGGCTGCTCCATGATGACAAGATCGGGCGCGAAGCGCGTCTGCAAGGATGGTCCGGTATTTAAGAAGGAGGAGCTCTTATGGTAAACACCAAGGTCGACCTTCTCGGCATAACGCTCGATAATCCCGTTATTCCCGCCTCCGGCACGTTCGGCTTCGGCTATGAATTCGCGGAGCTTTATGATATAAACTGCCTCGGCACGTTCTCCTTCAAGGGCACGACGAGGGAAAGCCGCTTCGGCAACCCCACTCCGCGCATCGCGGAATGCACCGCCGGCATGATCAACGCCGTGGGGCTCCAGAACCCGGGCGTGGATGCCGTAATAAACGAGGAGCTTCCCAAGCTCAAAAAGGTCTTTCATAAGCCCGTCATGGCGAACGTCTCCGGCTTTTCGGTGGAGGATTACGCCTATACCTGCGCGCTTCTTGACAGGGAGGAGCAGGTCGGCTGGCTGGAGGTGAACGTAAGCTGTCCCAACGTGCACGGCGGCGGCATGAGTTTTGGCACCGAGCCCGACGCCGCGGCGGAGGTAACGCGGGCGGTAAAGGCGGTCACGACAAAGCCCGTCATTATCAAGCTTTCGCCGAACGTAAAGGATATCGCCGCGATAGCCAAGGCGTGCGAGCGGGCGGGCGCGGACGGCATAAGCCTTATCAACACGCTCCTCGGCATGAGGATCGACCTTAAGACCGGGCGGCCCGTGATCGCGAACACCATGGGCGGCTTCTCCGGCCCCGCGATATTCCCCGTGGCGCTGCGCATGGTCTATCAGGTATCGAAGGCGGTCGGGATACCCGTCGTCGGCATGGGCGGCGTTTCAAGCGCGGAGGACGTCATCGAAATGATGATGGCGGGCGCCTCTGCGGTGGAGGTCGGCGCCGCGAATCTCGTCGACCCGTACGCCTCAAAGAAGATCGTCGAGGCGCTTCCCGCCGCGATGGAAAAATACGGTATAAACGATTTGAACGATATAATAGGAAAGGCGCATTAAGGAGGTTTTTCATGGGCAGGGACGTTATTGTAGCATGCGATTTTTCAAGCGCGGAAGCCACTTTTTCATTCCTTGACAAGTTCTCGGGGTTTGAGAAAAAGCCCTTCGTCAAGATCGGCATGGAGCTTTATTATGCCGAGGGACCCGATATCGTAAGGGAGATCAAGCGCCGCGGGCATAAGATATTCCTCGATCTCAAGCTGCACGACATACCCAACACCGTCAAAAAGGCGATGGCGGTGCTCTCCCGCCTTGACGCGGATATAGTCAATCTTCACGCCGCGGGCACGACCGCGATGATGAAGGCGGCGCTCGAGGGACTGACGAGGGAGGACGGCACGCGCCCGCTCCTCATCGCCGTCACGCAGCTCACGAGCACCGATCAGGAATCGATGGAGCGCGACCTGCTCATCGAAAAGCCCATCGACGAGGTGGTCATGCACTACGCCGTGACCGCGAAGAACGCGGGGCTCGACGGCGTCGTCTGTTCCCCGCTCGAGGCGCGGAAGGTGCACGACGCGTGCGGCGCGGGATTTTTGACCGTCACTCCCGGCATACGCTTTGCGGAGGGCGAAAAAGGCGACCAGAAGCGCGTTATGACTCCCGCGGACGCCAAGGCGATCGGCTCCGACTACATTGTCGTCGGCCGCCCGATCACCGCCGCAGCAGATCCCGTCGCGGCGTACGAGCGCTGTTTGAGAGAATTTACCGACTGATAAAAGCACGAAAGGAACGCTGAAAAATGGAAATCAATGAGCTCATCGCAAAGGATCTTCTTAAGATCCGCGCCGTCTTCTTCCGTCCGGACGAGCCCTTTACCTGGGCGAGCGGCATAAAGAGCCCCGTCTACTGCGACAACCGCCTGACGCTCACCGCTCCGGAGGTCAGGAACGACGTTGAAAACTCCCTCGCCGCCGTCATAAGGGAAAAATATCCCGACGTTGAAGTGCTGATGGGGACAAGTACCGCGGGCATCGCGCACGCCGCGATCGTCGGTCACATAATGGGCTTGCCCATGGGGTACGTCCGCTCCGGCGCGAAGGACCACGGCAGGCAGAACCAGATCGAGGGCAGGCTCGAAAAGGGACAGAAGGTCGTCGTCGTAGAGGATCTCATATCCACCGGCGGCAGCGTTATCGAGGTGGTGAACGTACTGCGCGAAGCGGGGGCGGACGTCCTCGGCGTGGTCTCGATATTCACCTACGGCATGAAGAAGGGGCTTGAGCGCCTTGCCGCCGCGAACGTCGAAAACACCTCGCTCACGAATTTCGACGTGATCGCCCGCGTCGCCGCCGAGGAGGGCTATATCGCTCCCGGCGACGTGGAACGGCTAATAAAGTTCAGGAACGACCCCTCGGACGAGAGCTGGATCAAATAGAGTTGAAATTCCCAAAGGGAATTTCATAGGAATTATATACCCCTCATCCGTCAGCCCTTGGGCTGACACCTTCCCCACCGAGGGGAAGGCTTGCGGGGACATAGTTCACAGTATGCGTACACCCCTCATTCGTCAGCCCCAGGGCTGACGCCTTCCCCGCCGAGGGGAAGGCTAAATAAGAAAAATCAACCGAAAGGAATTTAAGATATGAAAAGCCTGATCGACATCCTTGACCTCACCGTGGAAGAGCTTGACGAGCTCATCGCCACCGCAGAGGACATCATCGCGAACCCCGCCAAATACGCCCAAGCCTGCCACGGCTTAAAGCTCGCCTCCCTCTTCTTCGAGCCCTCGACAAGGACCCGCATGAGCTTTGAGGCCGCCATGTACGAGCTGGGCGGAAACGTCATCTCCGTGACCGGCGCGGGGACCTCCTCCGCCGCGAAGGGCGAGAGCGTCGCCGACACCGCGAAGACCGTCTCCTGCTACACCGACATCATCGCCATCCGCCACCCCAAGGAGGGCGCGGCGTACATCACGGCGAAGAACGCCACCATCCCCGTTATCAACGCGGGCGACGGCGGTCACTGCCACCCCACGCAGACGCTTGCCGACCTTCTCACCATCTGGCGCGAGAAGGGGCGCTTCGACCACCTTACCATCGGCGTATGCGGCGACCTTAAGTTCGGGCGCACCGTGCATTCCCTCATCAACGCCATGAGCCGTTACGAGGGCAACAAGTTCGTGCTCATCAGCCCCGAGGAGCTGAAGGTCCCCTCCTACGTTAAGAAGGACGTCCTCCAGCAGAAGGGCATCCCCTACGTGCAGACCACCGATCTCGAGTCCGTTATGCCGGAGCTCGACATACTCTACATGACCCGCGTACAGCGTGAGCGCTTCTTCAACGAAGAGGATTATCTCCGCCTGAAGGACAGCTACATACTCACCGTGGACAAGCTCAAGGCCGCGAAGAAGGATCTTGCGATCCTCCATCCCCTGCCCAGAGTCAACGAGATCAGCGTCGCCGTCGACGACGATCCGCGCGCCTGCTATTTCAAGCAGGTCCTTAACGGCAAGTACATGCGCGAGGCGCTCATACTGAAGCTCCTCAAAGAAGCCGGCAAGATCCAGTAACAGGAAGGGAGAAACACCATGAATATCGATTCCATCAGCAACGGCATTGTTATCGACCACATCACCGCCGGCAACGGCATGAAGCTCTATGAGCTTTTGGGCCTTGGCGAGCTTGACTGCTCCGTCGCCATCATAAAGAACGTCGTCAGCCGCAAAATGGGCCGCAAGGACATCATCAAGGTCGACGCGGACATCCCCGTGAACCTCGACGTGATCGGCTTCGTCGATCCTGGCGCAACGATCAACATAATCAAGGACGGCGTGCTCGTCGAGAAGCGCAATATCGAGATGCCCGAAAGGCTCGTCAACGTCATCAAGTGCAAGAACCCCCGCTGCATCACCTCCTGCGAGCAGGAGATAGAGCATATCTTCAAGCTCACCGACCGCGAGCATAAGGTCTACCGCTGCATCTACTGCGAGACGAAAGCGAACTGAAAAGCATATTAAAACGCTCTTCGGGATTGAACTGCACCCCATTTGTTAGACATGTGGTATAATGCTAACAAGTGGGGTGATTTAATATGCCAAAAGGAATACCAAACAAGAAATACACAGGCGAGTTCAAACAGATGGTCGTAGAGACCATGCGGAAAGAAGGACTGAGCTACAAGGAAGCAGAACGTCGATATGGGTTGGCGCATCGTCGAGCGGCCGACTGGGAACGGATCTATCTAGAAGAAGGACCGGAAGGGCTGTATGTAGAGCGGCGAGGGCGGAAGAGCACCGGCAGGCCGCCAAAGCAGCTCAAGCCGGAAGTCGAAGAAGACCTGATTGCAGAGCTTCAAAGATTAAGAGCGGAGAACGCATATCTAAAAAAATTGAGGGCCTTGGTTCTCGAAGAGGAGCGCCAAAACAAAAGGCGCAAGTGATCTGGGAACTGAGGCATGAACACAAGATCACGCTGTTATTGGATGTTGCAAAGCTTCCTCGCTCGACGTACTATTACTACATCAAGCATATGAAGGATGAGGATAAGTACGGTGAGATAAAGAAACAGATATCCGACATATTCCATGAGAACAAGGGACGATATGGGTATCGAAGGATAACCATGGAAATGCACAACCGGGGCTACATCATCAATCACAAGACCGTATTGCGATTGATGACTGAAGAGAAGATAAAATGCACGGTGCGCATTAAGAAATATCACTCCTACAAGGGTGAGGTCGGGAAGGTCGCGCCGAACCTGCTTGAACGGGATTTCAGCACGAAGGCGCCGAACGAGAAATGGGTGACTGACGTCACGGAGTTCTCCCTCTTCGGACAGAAGCTCTATCTCTCACCTATACTCGATCTTCATTCGAGCGACATCGTGAGCTACACGATCAGCGACAGGCCGGTGCTGTCCATGGTGATGGACA
>JAEEGH010027723.1_pt1 | contig 11194 bp, 10 predicted proteins | sample 9134181 | NCBI WGS metagenome assembly JAEEGH01 (sample SAMN16246544, study PRJNA631951) | gut metagenome | biome: gut microbiome; feature: rumen; material: DP-attached | host: Bos | place: Iran: Karaj | collected 2018-10 | reverse complement strand
CGCCATGCGTTGCAGCGCGAACGGATGGATGTTCGACACTTTGGAAGAAACGGAGCGTGTGGCTGGGCTTTCGGCTGCTATCACCCACAACCATCCCGAAGGCATCAAGGGAGCACAGTCGACAGCAGCAGCCATCTTTATGGCACGCAACGGCAAGAGCAAAGATGAGATAAAGGAATATGTCTCAACAAAATATGGATATAACCTCAACCGCTCCTGCGACGAAATTCGTCCTATCTACGACTGGGATTCCTCATGCCAAGGCACGGTACCCGAAGCCATGGTAGCCTTTATGGACAGCACCGACTTCGAATCGGCCATCAGGTTGGCAGTCTCATTGGGCGGCGACAGCGACACCCTCGCCTGCATCACAGGAGGCATCGCCGAGGCCTTCTACAAAAACATACCAGATAGCATAGCTTTGAAGATTTGGGAACTCATCCCCGAAGATTTCAAAGCCATCCTCAAGAATTTGGAAATGCGGACGAGCTACCGCCTACCCAACATTTTGAAATAACAAAAAGCCATATAAAGATTTTGTGTAAGGCAGGAGCGGAAAGGAAACCACTCCTGTCTTTTTTGAAACGGAATCATATTTCCAGCAAAAACACTACCTTTGCGCTATTAAACCAAATTACGATGAAAATCCTCATCCTCAACGGCCCTAATCTCAATCTCTTAGGCAAGCGCGAGCCCGAAATCTACGGTAACGTTTCCTTTGAAACCTATCTGCCCAAACTCCGCGAGCGTTTCCTGCAACACGAGCTATTCTATTTCCAATCAAACCACGAAGGCATTTTGATTGACAAGCTGCAAGAGGCTGACGGTCAACATGATGCCGTAGTGATGAACCCTGGTGCCTATGCCCACACCTCCATTGCTTTGGCCGATTGCATCCGTGCCATCAGCATCCCTGTCATCGAGGTGCATATTTCCGACATTTCAAAAAGGGAGCCTTACCGCATACATTCCTTTACAGCAGAAGCTTGTGTGAAATGCATCTCGGGATTGGGATTGGAAGGATATGCGAAGGCGATTGAAACGCTTTTGGAGACGCGATGAAATGATAATTCAACGAAGTCATTTGCGTCTCTACAAGGTAAAATCGGTTTCTTTTAAATCACTGTATTTCTTCTTTCCACGAAGCACATTGTCAAAGACAATGTTGCGCTGATAGATACAACTTACGGCCTTGTGCTCAACGGTTTTCCTGTATGCTTTCAAGGATTTCAAACGTTTATAGAAATCCCAATGCGCCTTGAAGACCATTCCAAAGTCTTTCGGGCAGCCCTCGAAGAGGAACTTCAGTGCCGCCACCCAATCAAGAAAGATGCGATAGAGAATAGTACGATGCACACGTCGATTGGGCAAGTTCTTCACTAACAAAGAGAGGTTGTTACGGAAGTTCAAGTAAGTCTTGCGCGGCGAGTTTTTCGGCAAAGTGCCGCCCCCAATGTGGTAGACCCATGACTGGGGACAGCAATAAACCTTATAGCCCGCGTTCTTTAGCCGCCAGCACAGGTCGATTTCCTCCATGTGAGCGAAGAAGCTATCATCTAGTCCTCCAATCTGATGATACAAGTCGGAACGTACGAACATACAAGCACCAGTAGCCCAAAAAACTTCGATTGGATCGTCATATTGGTGTTCGTCAACCTCTAAGTTTTGGAACACTCGCCCACGACAGAAAGGATAGCCGTATTTGTCGATGAAGCCGCCACTAGCACCTGCATATTCAAAACGATCCTTGTTGTAGTAAGACAGAATCTTGGGTTGGCATGCGGCTATCTGCGGGTTGGCATCCATCAGCTCAATGACGGGTTCAATCCAGTGAGGCGCCACTTCGATATCCGAATTGAGCAGCACATAATATTGAGCCTCAACCTGTCGCAATGCCAAATTGTAGCCAGTGGCAAAGCCACCATTGCTACCATTTTCAATCAGGCGAATCTCATGGAAATGCTCACGCATGAACGCCACAGAATCATCTGTAGAAGCGTTGTCGGCCACAACAATCTCCACCAAAGTCGGGTCGCAGTTGGCGACGACATTGGGCAGGAACTGTTCGAGAAACTTCTTCCCATTGTAGTTCAATATGACAACAGCTACCTTCATGCTTCTTTCATTTGAGGTCTTTGGTGTTTCCAGCGGCGGTGCGACCACAGCCAGTTGTCAGGGTTGGTCTCAATGAAACGCTCCACGCTACGCACATAGCGTTCCATGATTTCTCCCGGTTTCGTCTCCTTTGGGCGGTCGGTAAGCAATTCAAAGCTCACTTCATAGCGTCCCCTGCTCTGCCTCCGCATGTCGACGAACACAATGGCATAGTCCAGTTTTTGAGCAATGCGTTCGATGCCCGTAAACCAACAAGTGTCTTGATGCAGGAACTCCGTCCAAAAGTCCGACGCCAAGCCATGCGATGTTTGGTCGGCCATCATCAACACAGCGGTCTGGCTGTCGCGCAGCTGGGCCAAACGGCGCAACACCGAGTTCGACTCCACCATCTCCAAAGTGCTGTGACAAGTACGGATATACAGCATCAACCGTTCAAAAACAGGATTTTCCACTCTCTTATACACAGCCAAACCCTTATGTTGGGTGAGTTCAGGTATCATCTTGCCAAACCACTCCCAGTTGCCCGAATGTGGGATGGCATAGAACACATTTTTGCCTTGCTCATAAAGCTGTTTCACCAGCTCAGGATTGGTATAATGGATGCGGTTTCTATATCCGTTTTTCTTCATGCGCAACATCTTCGGGGCTTCTACAAACAAGTCGCAGAGGTTTTGATAGAAACGCCGTTCTATGCTTTTGATTTCGCCTACATCCTTATCGGGAAAAGACTGCAACAGATTCTTTCTGACCACTTTACGCCGATATTGGAACAAATGATAAATCAAATAGTAATAACAATTGGACTTCAAATAGAGAAGCCAATATGGATGAATGGACAGGAAAGCCACCCATAACCTCACTATATGAAATCCGATTTTTGCCATAGCTTATCTTGGGTTATTGTAAAGGTCGCCGGCATGTGAGCCCCACCCCTTCTCGTACTCGGTTTGGTCAACGCCCTGATCGTAGCCTTGACCATAGATACGTGAATAAATTTCAAGCTGCCAACGTGGATTGTTGATTTCACCCACCATATCGGAATGGATGAGTTGATAGTCATTGGCTGCCGAGTCTTTCGACATAAACACAAAACGTTTGTTGCGTTGGTTGCCCACCTCATAGTAATGCCATATCTCGTAAGGATATGCTCCTGGTTCATTGGGGCTTTCCATAATTTTATCAGGCTGGCCGTATTTCAGAAAAACATAGCCACGGTCGGTGCGATAACCAGGATAGGAAGAAGTCTTGAACGACATGTTGACGCGACGAACTGCAGCCAGATAATCCTCGAAGCCTTGCTTGGGATTCATTGGAAAACGCTTGCTCCAGAAGTTGAAGAGGAACTGTTGCATGGTCTTCATATCATCGGTCCTCACCAAATTGGAGGAATAGTCGCGTTCCATCTCTGTGCAAACGGGGTCGAGATAACGGATGTACTTTCGCAGCGTGTCGATTTCAGTGATGTTGCTGACAAACGTGTTGGCGATGCTAACGCCTGCGAGGTCATCCATGTCAAAGCTTGCAGTAGGATTACTGCGTTGGAAGAACCAACTGTTGGAGCAAATCAGCGTATTACTGCGATCGTGCATCTCGACAACAAGATAGTAATTGCCCGATGGTAAATCCTTGATATCTATGGTATTGAGAAGCACATTCACCTTACTCACGTCAAAACGTTTATTGAATGAATAGCTTTGCATTCGGTTCGATGACTCGACGGTTTCGATGTAATAGCTCACCAAAAACTTGCCTTCGTCATACAGTTTGTCGCTGTTGTATATCTCGGCATAAAAATGCAGTTTGTCCTCATTGGCGCCATAGAAAGGATACACTCTAGGAAGGAAATCGAAGCCGCTTTTGGTACAAGCCTTTTGCTTCTCGGCTTTCGTGTACGAATCAAACAGCAGAATGTCGGAGATAGCTGGCAAGTTATCTGGATAATCAACTTCAACGGTCATGGTTTCGGTAGGCAAAGCGTCTCCGCTATTCAAATCCGTGACACTGATTTCCATTTGATACTCACCATTGGGCAAAGAAAAACGCTGCTGGTCGATGAATGCACCGTCAAGGTTGGTAGTGTCGGTCACTACAGGACTATCCAAGGCTATCTTGGAATAAGCGCAGATTTTGTCATTTTGACGGAAGATGGTCTGAATCTCAATGGTTGACTTGAACTTGCCCGGTTCAAATTGCTTGTAAACCGCCGAACGGCAGTCGAAGGCAATAGCGTTTTCCACATAGGGTGACACACCTGGTGCACAATATGTGGTCGTAGCAAGATAGGACTTCAGTCTTTTCGTCTTCACTTGGGCTTGGCCCGAAAATGCAACCAATAAAACCATAATGGTCACAATTGCTCTTTTTGTAAACGTCGATATATTCATGATGTTCGTGTTTTTGACATGGCAAAATTATACATACAATAAAAAAATTGATACTTTTTTTCGTCTATATTTTCTCAACAAATCTCAACAAAAACCTTATAATCATTTGATTCACAATTCGTTAATACAAATTATTTAAGTAGATTAGCAATGCTTGTTCCAGATTATTTCCTTGTCCAAGAGCGGTCAAAATCTTTTTTGTCCTACGATTGGTGCCACTGTAAGAAACACCTTCAAGCACCGCTATCTCAGCATCATTCATGCCCAAGAGTGCTAAACAAGAATGCCTAAGGTCAGCCACATTCAAATCGGGAAAATCCTTCAAAAACCGCGACGAAAAATCAGGAAAACTGCGATTGGCTTCCTTGACCAGCTCGATATAATCCATCTCCCTCAGCTTGAGTTTAGGATAAGCACCCACGCTCTTAATCATGATATCCTTTCCGTCCATTGATTGCTTAATCTTTTGCACTATGGCAGTTTCAGAAAACGACTTCCATGCTTCATCAAAATCAATGCGCGGAGCATTCAACTGTTGAGTCATCTGTTCAAGTTCCAAATCCTTATCCGCGTTCTCCTGCTCATGTTTCTGCTCAATGTCCGTAATCTTGTTCTCAATATGACTTATTCGCCGACGATTACGGTAGATGATACAAGCCATAAACGCGATCACCAAAAGCAAAAACAGCGACAGCATCAGCAAGGAACTGAAGTTGTTATCCTCACGAGGAGCCACTTCCGTTTTCGGGTTGCTGAACGCATCGAACAAGTATTCAATCTCCATCTTGCGGGAGGTCATGCGCGTCTCCATCAAAGAGTTCTCAACATAATAGCGTGTATAAGCCAATTCCTGGTCAGTCATTCCTTTATCACTAAAAATCTTTGCCAACTTGGCTGCAGCATCCACTCGGGCAAAACGGTCTCCATTCTCAAAAGCCCGCTTCAGATGTGGAACTGCCGAATCAAATTGCTGAAGCTCAAAAAGTTTCACACCTATAACAAGTTGCATTGGTTCGTCATCCACAGGCATACGCTGTTGCGCAGCCTCATACAGGGACATAGCCTTATCATAATTTTTCTGGGATTGATAGATAGCCGCCTCGAAGCGCAACATGGCTACAAGGTCGGCATCCGACTCATAGAAAGAAGCCGCTTTGTGGCAAGTTTCAATAGCTGCATCACGGATGCCGTAGCGGTAAAGGATTTCCGACAGACGTGTATAGTTTAAAGCCATGAAACGTTTTGCATAAGGAATGTGATTCCATGTCTCACGCTGACTCATTACGTCCATTGCATTAAGGTAATGTTTGAAGGCTTCCACATCTTCATTAGCAAACGCACATTCCACACCTTTATAATAAGAGGCGTTGGCACGAAGGAATTGTAAATCGGCATCATCGGGAAACAAAGCGGCGAGGCTATCGTAGTAGGCGACTACTGAAGCCAAATCGGGACTATCTTCCGTCAAGCAACGATTCTTGTATTGCGTCTGCACTTCCCGAAGTCGCAACTCGTTGTCATCCAATTCAGAAAAAGGCTTTTGCAGACTCTTTATTCTCAGCGAATTAATGCTATCCAAAGCCGCTTCGGGGTGGGTCTCCAACAGGGTTTCAATCGTCTTCAATTCCTTGAAATGATGCGGCGCACTGGTCTCATTAAAAGCTGATTTCTGCCTTGAACAAGCACAAAGCAAGGTCGCCAAAAGCAAAAAGAAATAGGATATGAAGCGAGCTGTCCTCATCAAACCGCAGTTATTCAGTTTTGCAAAGATAGAGGTTTTCGGTGGAAAAAAGTTTTTTTTCATGAAAAAACTCAACCTAACGAAAAATGTTGTACTTTTGCAGCGGAGATATGGCTGAGTGGTCGATAGCGGCGGTCTTGAAAACCGTTAAGCCGAAAGGCTTCGGGGGTTCGAATCCCTCTGTCTCCGCAAGGCGGCGAAAGTCGCCTTTATAGTGTAAGACCCTGCCTGGCAAGGCAGTAAGGAGAGATGCCGGAGTGGTCGATCGGGGCGGTCTCGAAAACCGTTGAACGCTTTGCGTTCCAAGGGTTCGAATCCCTTTCTCTCCGCAAAATAATCGGTATAACTAAGTGATTATCACAAAGTTATACCGATTTTCATTTTACCCATCTACCAAAAAAATCTACCGTTTCCCTAAAACATTTGGATTGAATCCGTTTTGTTCACTTTCACCACATGCTTCTAAACCCCAAAACAACCCTTTTTCGCTTCAACTTCTGCTCTCGTTTTTGTGGAATAATCCGCGGCAACTTGGCTTTTTTTGTACTTTTGTGGCAATTATTGAAGCATAATATGAAAAGGATTGTAACAATTATCGTGTTTGCAGCCATAATAACGCTGCTGTTCTCATGCAAGAAAAAGGAAGTCCATGTGGTAATGGAAACAACAAAAGGCAACATTGAAATGAAACTTTACGATGCCACGCCTTTGCATCGTGATAACTTCAAAATGCTGGTGGAGGAAGGAGCCTATGATTCACTGCTCTTCCATCGTGTGATTCGTGATTTCATGATTCAAGGTGGCGATCCAGATTCGAAACATGCTGAATCCGGTGTTCTGCTTGGTGAAGGTGATAGACCATACACGATACCAGCAGAGTTTAGGCTCGATGAAGGAATATTCCATCGTCGTGGCGTGTTGGCAGCAGCTCGTGAAGGTGACGATGTGAATCCAGAGCAGCGTAGTTCCGCAATGCAATTCTATATTGTATGGGGAAGAACCTTTGATGACGAAAGTTTGGATAAAGTTCAGAAACGAATTGACAGCTATACAAACGGTCGAGTAAAACTCACTCCTGAAATGCGTGATGTGTATAAGACAATCGGAGGAACGCCACACTTGGACGGTCAATATACTGTCTTTGGCGAAGTCGTTTCCGGACTCGATGTGGTAGATGCCATCCAACAAGTAACGACCGACACCAACGACCGACCTGTTGAAGATGTCCGAATCATCCGTGCTTATCTGCGGTGATTGCGGCTGTTCCTCGGTATTATCCGAACACCACCTCAAACGCCCGCTCCAACCTGGGCATAATCGGCGAAAAATGCGTTCCTTCGACAAGTTCAAACGAAACGGCGGCTTGGCTTTTTGCTTTCAGTATATTGGCAGCAGCAAGGGTCCTCTCCTCCACTGTCGCCATCCTTTTTTCTTTGCTGTTTTTCTCCTTTTCGCCCAACAGCATGCAAACCTTTTTCAACTGAGGCGAAGGCGTTTGCTCTTCCATCCACTCGACGAAGCCATCGTACCACAGCGAGCCTGATATGCTGATGATGTTGGTGAACGCATCGGTATTGAAAGCCGACCATACCGCAAACAAACCCGATAACGAAACACCCAAAATGGTCCTTTCGGCATCCTCTATGCCCAATTCTTTTTCTGTTTTAGGGATAATCTCATCGGTCAGCTTGTTGAGGAACGATGCCGCCTTCCCTCCAAAGGGTTTCGCTTTCTTGAACACGCCAGCCGCTAGCCAAGGTGTCAAGTCATCGTTCCAGTTGACTTCTTCTATTATTGCAATGGAAATGCCGTGTTTTTCGGACAATGCTTTCAATCCATCACACAATTCGCCCTTGATTCCTTCGGGCAGAATCATGTAGCATATTTTGTTTGAGGATTGTTTGACAAGCGACTGCATGAGAACTTTTTTTTTCAGTGGTCAAAAATACGAAAAAAACAATGACATATAGCTATCAATCTACGATTAAAAGACGGCTTTTTGTATCTTTGCAGCCATACGAAAGAGACAACAGTATGAATAACATGACTCCAAAACGTGTAATAGGCATCGGTGAGACCGTGTTGGATATCCTGTTCAAGAACGACCAGCCGCAGAAAGCCGTTCCTGGTGGCTCGACCTTCAATAGCATTGTTTCGCTCGGACGGGCAGGCGTGCCCTGCGCCATGTTGACCGAAGTGGGCGGCGACCATGTGGGCGACATTATTTGCAATTTTCTGGTTGATAATGGCGTGTCATCGGAATATGTCTGCCGCCACGAGAAGGCCAAGTCGCATATCACGCTGGCTTTCTTGAACGAACACAACGACGCGCAATACTTGTTTTACAAAGACCATGCGTCAGTTTGGTTGGACGGGAATGTGCCTCAACTGGGAAAAGATGACATGGTGCTTTTCGGTTCATTCTTCGCCATCAACCCTACCATAAGGCCTGTCGTGGGCGGTTTGTTGCGTGCCGCACATGAGGCGGGTGCATGGCTCTATTATGATGTAAACTTCCGCAAAAACCATATTGTCGACTTGCCAGAGGTGAAATCCAATATCGAGGAGAATATGAGCTTGGCCAATGTGGTGCGTGGCTCGATGGAGGATTTCGACTATATGTTGGGTTTGCAAGATGGAGATGCCATCTATGAACAAGTGAGCCGCTTATGCCAAACATTGATTCTGACTGATGGACCTCGGTTGATTCGTGTCTATACGCCTGATGGCTGCGAGACCTATCCCGTACAGACGATAGAAACCGTCAGCACAGTCGGGGCGGGCGACAATTTCAACGCCGGTTACATCTATGCCATGCTGCAAGGCATGGGCGACCAAGCCTCACGCGTTGCGATGGCGCAACGCTGGAGCCAAGATGTATGCCGCCAGATCGGGAACAACATCAGCGACAATTTGGTTGCAGCGATTAAAAAAGAAAGGAATTGTTTTAACTGACAATAGACCTGTTCTATGGCTACTCCTGCCTTAGTTCGTCTGTTGTTTTGTTGTCGCTTCCGCTTCCACCCGAAACCCCAATCACAATCCACACCAAAACGCTGAAGATATAGATGGCCCAGGCCCACCACGGCGCATGGATACAGATGAGGATAATCAGTCCAACCAGACAATCAAAGAAGAAGAAACATCCCATAGTGCGTTGATTTTGATAACGGTCGCAAAAATACAGTGCCGCTATCGATGCGCAATGGAATGTAGTGAATTGTAGTGGAAAATAGGATTACGGTTTCAAAGGAGATGTCGCAAAGCAAGTCGTCCTATGGCCTGTTTATGAAGAAGTATTTCAAATAAAAAGAGTCGCTGTTGAGCGACTCCTTTTAAACTTTGGGCAGTGTCGGTGAAGGCTTACCCCTCGCGGGAAACTTAACCGGATAGCCAATCTTACGATTGACGTTGCATAGATAAACAACTTTTTCCGATTTCTGCAACTATTATTGTTGTTTTTTAAAAAAACTATCAAAACACAAAAGTTAGTCCCATTCCTGTTCTCCATCATATAGTTGCCGTGATTGATAGGCATTGCCAAATCTAGAAATCTGATTGACAGTCTTGTCAAATGTCGAATCTGTAGGGCTAGGATTGTTTTGAAGATATGACATGCCTCTTTGAATATTCAAATCGGTTTTAAGCTTATTGCCATGGAACCTTTTCAATATTTTCACATAGCCCATCGCACTTAAATAAAGCGATATATAACCTAATGCGAAAGATGCCACCCACCCGACAACAGGAATAAGATCCATCAACAAACCCAACACTAAGGTTACTAGAACATTAGTTATTATACCTGAAAGAACGTTTTTTATAAAATTCTCTCGAAATGGAACATGACCGATGTCACAGATTTTTTTATATGTTCCCCAAAGACAGAAAAAATATACTATGGTTTCTATACCCCATAATGGGACTGCCATAACTATGCCTGCTATTACAGCCCGAGTTCTTACGGCTGATTTAATTTCACTATCGAAAGCACCTTCTACAAAACTTTCAATGTATCTTGCTAATTGAGCATATGTTTTTTCATCCATTTTTCATGCAATTAAAAAGTTATCCTATTCTTTCCACATCCAGATACGCCATACTCGACGCACCGGACTTTTTGATGTTGATTCCATAAATCATCTTGAAGGCTTCCTCTATAGAAAGTTAATAAGAGAACGGGCTGTTCGCCCGTTCCACTATTTCGATTTTGAGTGAAGCTGTTCTTTAGCTGACTTTTCTCCAATAATGTGAACCTCCGTTGCTTGCAGGGCAACCGCTCAACGGGAACGGACCTATTAGGGAAGTGGCCCCACATCTGGCACATTGCCATACGTTGTCAAGAAGTCCGTTTTTCACATTCATCGATGACTGGCTCTTGAAATCATTGATATGCATTGTCTTATCCCTTAATACGTGTCGGGCGCAACTTTTTTGTTGCCCGCAAGTCCCACCAAGGCTGGCTTTATACTTATTGGTTATAGCACAAGAAAAGCGTGAGACTCGATTCTGTCAAGTCCATCAAACTATAGGTATCGCCAAACACCCGTTACGAAATGAACTGAAGAAACAAATACCCCACGCTCGTTTTTATCCCAATCAGATGCTTTAAGCACCATATTGATAACAAAAACAATAAGTGAGCATTAGTCCTCGTCCCTCGTAACTTAAAATTGGCGATTTCATAGTTTGGGACTATAGGAATGCCTTCCTTGCCGAGTCAGGATTTCTCCCCCAACTCGCTGCAAATATAGTCATTTTTCAGACTAATGCTCAGTTTGTCGGTGTTTTTTTCTTCTTGTTATTCATTTGTCTTTCAGTTTGCTTTTACTCGAGCCAAGGCATAAAGAAAGAGCGCGTCCCAACTTTTCTCATTCCGCTGGATGGCTCTGGTAAACCGTATCAAAAAATGAGGAAAAGCAGTCCACGCCCTATAACAATAAGGTGTGGACAT
>JAEEGH010027722.1_pt1 | contig 11194 bp, 16 predicted proteins | sample 9134181 | NCBI WGS metagenome assembly JAEEGH01 (sample SAMN16246544, study PRJNA631951) | gut metagenome | biome: gut microbiome; feature: rumen; material: DP-attached | host: Bos | place: Iran: Karaj | collected 2018-10 | reverse complement strand
AGAATACAGAACTTGATCCTGCCGACCAACAGCATTATACCACGGGCATTTCAAAGCCTGTTGAAAACGTTTCGGCGGTGCGTACAGGGACACACCCTAAACAAACCCTGAATCTTATTATACGAGGGAGGATTTGATATGTTTCGGAATATGATCCGCGCAAAGCAACAGCTCACGCGGGAGGAATGCATCGAGATTTTGAAGACGGAAAAGCGGGGCGTGCTGTCGGTGCTGGGCGACGACGGCTATCCCTACGGGATGCCGCTGAACCACTATTACAACGAGGCCGACGGGAAGCTCTACTTCCACAGCGGTAAGCTGGGCCACAAGATCGACGCCCTGCGGGCAAATGAAAAGGCCTCCTTCTGCGTCCTGGACGAGGGACGCCGGGAGGCGGGCGAGTGGGCCCTGCGCTTTCGCAGCGTGATCGTCTTCGGCAGGGTGGAATTCGTGGAGGACCGGGAAACGGTCTATAAGATCTCCGCAAAGCTCTCCCGGAAGTTTACCGACGACGAAGCCTATATCGCCGACGAGATCCGCCGCGTGGGACCCGCGACCTGTATGTTCGCCCTCACGCCGGAGCATCTCACCGGCAAACGGATCCGGGAGGCGTAACGGCTATGACTACGATCCAGGAAAAGAATATCGGGTAGTTGACAGGGTTGCATCACGAAATGGGAGGATTCAATATGTTATCTATCGGAACGATCGCGCCGGATTTTGAATTGTTGGATCAGAACGGAGAAGCCCGTCGGCTGGCGGATTATCGCGGGCGGAGGGTGATCCTGTATTTCTACCCGAAGGACATGACCTCGGGCTGCACGAAGCAGGCCTGCGCCTTTGGAGAACTGTACCCGCAGTTCCGGGAGAAGGGGGCAGTCGTCCTTGGCGTCAGCAAGGACAGCGTGGCCTCCCACAAGCGCTTCGAGGAGAAGTACGGTCTGCCCTTTCCGCTGCTCTCCGACCCCGAGACGAAGGTCATCCAGGCTTACGACGTTTGGAAGGAGAAAATGAACTACGGCAAGCTCACCATGGGCGTCGTCCGCACCACCTACTTGATCGACGAAAACGGGATCATTGTCAATGCCTTTGACAAGGTCAAGGCCGCCGAAAACCCCGCCCAAATGCTGGCGGAGCTGGGCTGAAATCCAATGCAGATGAATAAATCAGAAAAAGATTAATGGGCAACAACAAAAATGAACCTTGTAATTACAAAAGAACTGAATGGCCGTATCCTTGATGTCGGCGGCGGAGGCGACGGCGTGATCGGGCGGGTTTATGGGCCGCAGGTCACGGCGATCGACATTTCCGCGGAAGAGTTGGCGGAAGCGCCGGAGGGCTTCGAAAAGCTGGTCATGGACGCCGGAGATATGGATTTCCCGGACCATTCCTTCGACCATGTGACCGCGTTTTACAGCTTTTTGTTTATTCCGAAGCCCGACCATCCGCAGGTGATTTCCGAAATATCGCGCGTTCTCCGTCCCGGCGGAACGCTCCACATTTGGGATTGCGAGGTGCGAACTGCGTTCCCGGAGCCGTTCACGGTTGAATTGAACGTCGATGCAAACGGCAAGCAGATCCATACGACCTACGGTATCATAGAGCAGGACTGCGTACAAACGGCAGCGCGCTTCATCGAGCTCTGTGCGGAGAATGGCCTGCGTCCGATTGCGGACAAACGGACAGACACCGGGTTCTATCTTTGCTTCAGAAGAAATGCAAGCGATCAATGAGGACACAAGAGCGGTACCGGGATGGAACTTCCGCAAGCTGAACGGAGATCACTGTTTTAGATCGTGGAGGAAAAAAGGTGAACTACGAGATTATTGATTTGCCCCAAATTGCAATCATCGGCAAGGAAGGCCTATGCACGAAAGAAAAGAATGCAGTTCAGGACCTGTGGCAGCACGCCAATTCCAATTTCAGCGAGATTGCGGAGCTTGGTATGAAAAACGCGGACGGTTCTTACGTCGGATTTTGGGGAGCCATGAGCGACGAGAAGCGGTCTTTTTTGCCGTGGACAGAGGATTTCTCCAGGGGATTGTATCTGGCAGGCCTTGAAGTGCACGAGGATACGCCGGTCCCGGCCGGATGGGTGAAATGGGTTATGCCGGCAAGAAAATATCTTGTGACTGAGGTTACTCCAGACAGCTATGGCGAGATATTCAGATCCGTGATGAACAGTCTGATTCCGGAACTTGGGATGAAGCTTGCAGGCGCCGTATGTGATTTTACGGAACCCGCAACCGGGCAGAACAAACTGTTTTTCCCGGTGGCGTGAAAACAATCAAATGGCAAATATCATAACCGGAATCAGAATCGTGCTCAGCGTCGTTTTGCTGTTCTGTCCGGCATTCTCTCCGACGTTTTATGCGTTGTATATCGCTGCCGGATTATCCGATATGATCGATCAACCATCAGACAAATTCTACTACGACCCGGTGCTCTGGGCCTACTACCACGATCCCCAGATCACCACCGGCACCACCCGACCCTGTTCAGCCCCAACGGGACCTGCACCCGGGGCCAGGTGGTCACCTTCCTCTGGCGGACCGCGGGAGCCCCGGAGCCCTCCAGCGACACCAATCCCTTTAAGGACGTGAAGAAGAGCAAGTTCTACTACAAGGCCGTCCTCTGGGCCGCGGAAAACCACATCACCGAGGGCACCAGCGCCACGGCCTTCAGCCCGGAGGCCGGCTGCACCCGGGGCCAGGTGGTGACCTTCCTCTGGCGGTTTTCCGGCAGTCCCGCTCCGAAGACGGAGACGAATCCCTTCACCGACGTGAAGAAGGGCAAGTTCTTCTATAACGCCGTCCTCTGGGCCGCCGAGAACGAGGTCACCGCCGGCACCACCCCGACAACCTTCAGCCCCGAAGACACCTGCACCCGGGGCCAGATCGTGACCTTCCTGTATCGGGCGATGGAAAACTGAAAACTGATCCGCAAACGAAAGCGGGGCGCGAATCGCGCCCCGCTTTCGTTTGCTTCAACTCTTCAATTCTTCTATTTCACGTCGGCCACGAGCCAGGCTCCGTCGAGCAGAACCACTGTGACAAGCTCCTGATCGGGGGTAAAGTCGGTGATGGACCGGAACCGGAGCACCCGGGCGGTCCAGGTGCCGTCCCCGTTGTCCTCCAGGCCCACCAGCCGGGTCAGCTCCGGATTCTCCGCCGGAGCTCGATAGGACAGTTTGGAATCCCCCTCCGTTTTCCGTTCAAACCGGCCTGCCACAAACCGCGCGGCCTGCTCCGCTGTCGTCACGCCGCGAAGCAACTCCATCAGCGTTTCCAGATCCACCCGGGTCCGGATCCAGCCGTTCTTCGGGGCCTCCGTCCCGATCTCTTCTCTGCCATACCCCATTCGGTAGAACAGCAGCAGCGGGTTCGCGTCTCTGGCATTGCGCAGCTCATAATACGCGCAGATTCTGGAAGCCGGAGTGTCCTCGTCTGTCCCGGGATCCAGCCGGTCCGGGAGCAGGTTTTCCGGGCAGGGCGGGCAGTATTCCCGGCTAAAGGAAAGGGATTCTTCCAGGTTTCCGCCGTGATACGCCTGGAAGGCTTCGTCGGAAACCCCGAAGCACCGGAAATCGGCGGGGGTCAGGCCGCGGTCGCAGGCCGGATCAAAGTGGTAGTACTGTCCGTCGATTCTCGCGATATTCCAGTCGTGGTCGGTGCTTTTGACGGTGAAGCACTCGATGCCCGCCAGATTGCAGAGCACGGTCAGCGTTTCCGCGTATCCGGCGTCGACGGCGACGTGATCCAGCATGGCGTCAAAGAGGAGACTCCAGGTCGGCCTGCTGAAGTATTCCTGCCGGGAGCCTGTGCCGTGATACGGCTGGACCGTTTCGGTGAGCCACCGGTAGATGCGGAACATTTTGCCCGCTTCGTCCAGACCCTCCGGAATGTTATCGACGAAGGCGTTCGCCGAGTTGAGCCCGTCCAGTCTCCGGTATTTATCCCGGACGTCCTTGTAATTGTCGATGCGGATCTCCAGAAAGGTCACGGTCTGCCCGTCCGGTTCCTGGTACCGCCGGACGCCCTGCGCGCTGAAGGAATAGGTCTCAAAATAGGTCGGAGACAGGAAGCACGCGGCTTCCCCGACGAGGCTGCCGGAGAGTCTGGCAGTGGGAACGCACATCCCGCAGCAGTCCCGGTAAAGGGCGTAATCCAGGACCGGCAGAAGCTCCTCCGCCACCGCGGGGTCCATGAACTGTTCAAAATAACGGGTGCGGGGCAGACGCTTTGGCAGGTTTTCGCTGAGTTTTTCCTTCGGGACCGTGAGGACGGTTTTGGTTCCGTCTTCGTTCAGCTTCAGAAAGGCGATCTCGGCGATGCTCACCTCCCCGTCGGGAAGGTCCTCCATCTGAAAGGCCGTGTTCCAGTCGATCTGCGGCCGGTCCGACATCGGGATCGCTTCCTCCGCGGCGGCGGACTGGCTTTGCGCGGGTTCCTGAGAAGCGGATTCCCGCGCTTCCCCGGGCTTCTGTTCCTGACCGCAGCCGGCGAGGCATCCCCAGAGCAGCGCCAGGCACAGCAGAACGGCTGTCACTCGCTTGGTCATATTGGACGGTTGTTTTTAAATACCACGACGCGCCCCTTCTTCTCCGCCAGCTTTGCCACGCGGGAGAAGTTCTGATTTGCCTCTGTTGCAGTCACGATAGCGTTGGTATCAATCGTCATTGTTATCGCCTCCACTTATAGTATACCACAAATTAGGCGAAAATCAACCTATATTTTATAGGAATGGACTTATACCAGTGTATTGTTTCCTGGTGCCAATGTCCTGTTTTTGCAGTCGAAAAAGCTGCTTTTGGGTATGGACTTTTCGGAAAAAGTGTAGTATTTGTTGTGTTACCGACCAAACAGAAGGAGGCACAGCACATGGCAAGAATATCCATCAGCGACCTGTACCGGGGCGAGGGCCCGGGCGAGAAGTACGGCGGAATCATTAATGCCGCATCCCGGGAAATCGTTTCCAACGGCATCCCGAAGGGATGCGACGAGAGGACGTGGATCGAGCTGTTGACCGTCAAGCATACGTTTCTCACGGCAATGAAAATGGCAGAACAAGGCGATGTTGTTTCGGACCTGTCCGAAGCGGCGTCGCCTTTCTGCATCGCAGAACATAGCGCAGTAGCATGTAGCGGCGCACATCGTGCGCCACAATCACAAAACGAAACGGGAAAGGAGGAAGAGAAATGAGCATGCTGGAAGAGCTCTGGATCAGCGGTTTGGACTACCAGGGGCGCCCCGTAAAGAAGGGCTCCGCCATGGAGCGCAAGATGTGCCTTTACGCGAAGAACGCGGAGAAGATGGAGGGAATGCTGACCGGCCCCCAGGCGGAGCAGTACGAAAAACGATCGACGCCTTCAATGACGTCCTCACCCAGTCCGAGATCGAAGCCTACGAATTCGGCTTCACCCTCGCGGCCCGCCTCATGATGGACGTTGTGCAGACCATGGAACTCCCGTCCATCGACGATATCTGAGCTCTGTAAGATAACGCAATCCCAAAAACATCGGCTGGCTACAATTCATCCCTCTGCCCGATCCGGAGACGCCCTTGCGCGTTTCTGGATCGGGCAATCTGGATTTTCGCAGCATACCATTGATATCCCCAAAGGGAAGCAGTACGGTCTTTTATTGATGAGTTTTTGCTTCCGTCAACCCGCCCACTGCTTTGATGCATAAATTATCCACATTCTGTATGCTTTGAACCCAGCCCCGGGTCACCCATGACCCCCCATAACTATTTAACTTAAAAGTATACTATCAGTAAAGAATATAACAGTAATAAATAGAAGAAGTCGAAATTGATTTTCGACGGAATCAAGAGCTATAACTGCTTGGCCGAGCAGAAAGAATGTGAGAAGGTCTCCCTGGTTGGGCACGAGTCTTATAACAAGGTTGTTCACCTGAATACGGTGAACAGCCTCCACAGCCGCTTCAAGGAAATGATGCGAAAGCTCCGTGGTGTTGCCACCAAGTACCTCAATCGCTATTCTGCTCTGTTTTCACTGATTGCCATGACCGTGGTGAGCTCTGTAACCGAGTCTGCCGACCAGCTGCGCCGCTCCCTGCGCAAGATCCGGCTCCCTGTAACCATTGAATCCGCAAAGTATTTGAATTTCCTCGCAATTTGAGACGTTAGGTCCTCATTTTGCGACTAACACTTAACATTTTTGGAAAAAGGATCAGAGAATATCAATGTATTCGCCGTTGAGCGCTTTGTTCATACTGCGGACAGCGCAGAATTTTCCGCACATGGAGCAACTGTCATCGTGCTCGGGAGCGCGGCTGTCCCGGATCGAACGGGCCGTTTCCGGATCAATGGAGCATTCCCACTGCTTTTCCCAATCGAAAGCCTTTCTCGCGTCCGCCATCTGATCGTCGATGTCTCTGGCGTGGGGGACCTTTTTGGCAATATCCGCGGCGTGGGCGGCAATGCGGGAGGCGATGATGCCCTGCTTGACGTCCTCTACATTCGGCAGGGCCAGATGCTCGGCGGGGGTCACGTAGCAGAGGAAGGCGGCGCCGCTGGCTGCGGCAATCGCGCCGCCGATGGCGGAGGTGATGTGGTCGTAGCCGGGGGCAATATCTGTCACCAGCGGCCCCAGCACATAGAAGGGCGCGCCCATACAGATGGTCTGCTGCAGTTTCATATTTGCTTCAATCTGATCCATGGGCATGTGGCCGGGGCCCTCTACCATAACCTGGACGTCCCTGGCCCAGGCACGCCTGGTCAATTCTCCCAGGCGCACCAGCTCTTCAATCTGACAGACGTCGCTGGCGTCCGCCAGACAGCCGGGGCGGCAGGCGTCACCCAGAGAAATTGTCACGTCGTACTCCCGACAGATGTCGAGAATCTCGTCAAAGTATTCATAGAAGGGATTCTCATTTCCGGTCATGCACATCCAGGCAAAGACCAGCGAACCGCCGCGGGATACAATGTTCATCTTCCGCTTGTGCTTTTTGATCTGGTCAATGGTCTTTCGCGTGATGCCGCAGTGAAGGGTCACGAAGTCGACGCCGTCCTCGGCATGCAGGCGAACGACATCGATAAAGTCCTTCGCGGTCAGCTCAGCCAGATCCCGCTGATAGTGGATCACGCTGTCATACACGGGAACCGTGCCGATCATGGCAGGGCACTCGGCGGTGAGCTTCCTGCGGAAGGGCTGCGTGTTGCCATGGGAGGAAAGATCCATAATTGCCTCCGCGCCCATGTGGACAGCGGTCATCACCTTCTGCATCTCAACATCATAATCCTTGCAATCCCGGGAAACGCCGAGGTTCACGTTGATCTTGGTGCGAAGCATGGAGCCGACGCCGTTGGGGTCGATGCAGGTGTGCAGCTTGTTGGCGCAAATGGCCACGCGGCCCTCCGCCACAAGGGCTCGGATTTCTTCCTCGGTTCGGAATTCCTTTGCAGCAACCGCCTTCATTTCCGGCGTAATCATGCCGCGTTTGGCGGCGTCCATCTGGGTAGCGTAGTTTCTCATAGTGATTATTCCTTTCATGCTTACAGATTACTTCCCTTCGGCATATACCGATTTCAGGTCAAAATTATGCTGCATGGGCCCAGAGCCCTGCCCGAGATCCAACATGGCGGCCAGCGCCCCGGAAATATAAGCCTTGGCGCGGCGGATGGATTCCGCAAGATCAAAGCCCTTGGCAAGGTTGGCTGCAATCGCGCTGGACAGGGTGCAGCCGGTTCCGTGGGTGTTTGGATTGTCAATCCGCTTGCCCGTAAACCAGATTGCTCTGCCGTCGGCGTAGAGCAGATCGTTGGCGTCGTTGATGCTGTGCCCGCCTTTTACCAAAACGGCACCGTGACAGCGTTCGCCGATCCGCTTCGCGGCGGCAATCATGTCGTCTGCACAGCCAATGGCGGAATCAGACAGTACCTCCGCTTCCGGGATATTCGGCGTCACAAGGCACGCCAAAGGCAGAAGCTCTGCCATCAGGCTCTGAGCCGCGTCGTTTTTCATCAGGGCGGAGCCGGAGGTGGCGGTCATCACCGGATCCAGCACAATATTTTTGGCACCGTAAAAGCGTAATCTTTCGGCAATTGTTCGAATCAGCTCACAGGAAGAAACCATTCCGATTTTTACGGCATCGGGAAAAATATCCTCAAATACCGCGTCCAACTGCTGCTTCAGAAACTCCGGTGTGGATTCCTGAACAGCCCGCACGCCGGTAGTGTTCTGCGCGGTGAGCGCCGTAATCACGCTCATGGCATAAACACCGTTCATAGTCATAGTTTTCAAATCTGCCTGAATGCCGGCGCCTCCACTGCAGTCGCTGCCCGCAATGGTCAATGCTGTTTTTAGTTTCATGTTTTCGTCTCCTTTTCAGCTTCAGCATTGTTTTATTCAGCGGCATAAGGTGGTGCCCCCAATATGCCGCCGGAAGCCCCGACCTATTCGGCCAGAGCAAATTCCCAAAAGTCCTCTGTATGCTCGTAATCGGGGATATAGCAATCCGCCAGGGCACGCAGAGCTTCCTGCCGCTTCTCGCTGCCGTCATAGATCGCGGCAACGGCAAAGCCGTCCGCCTTGGCGGTCTGTGCAGCGTGGAGCGCGTCCTCCAGCACGACGGCGGAAGCGCGGCTTGCGGCGAAGTAATCCATCGCCGCCCGGAAAATGATAGGCTCATCCTTGCCGTGGCCGAGCTCGCCGCAGGTGAAGATCGCGTCAAAATACCGCTCCAGGCCGCATCTGCGCAGAGCGGCGCGGATCATTGGACGATCTGTTGCCGTCGCAATGCACATCGCAATTCCGGTCTCACGCAAACGCCGCAGGAATGCTTCAACGCCGGGCTTTGGCTGAACCTCCTGCGCGTAAAAGCGCTCGACGGTCTGATTGATCCCGGCCAGAATCTCTTCGACGCTGAGCGAGAGCGCGTATTCGCGCTGCAAATAACGGGCTGCTTGCGCAAGACTCATGGGCTTGAGTGCCTCCCGCAGAGATGGCTTCGGCTCTCTGCCAAGGGCGCGGAGATAGGTCTCGCCCACGTCGTCCCAAATATACATGGAGTCAAACAGTGTCCCGTCAAAGTCAAAGATCGCGCAGCGCAGCCTCATGGACGTACCATTTCCTCTGACAGCGCGCGAAGCTCACGGCATGCACCTTCAATGTCGTCCGCGCCGAAAATCGCGCTTACCAGGGCAACGCCGTCCACGCCGGTGCCGCACAGCGCGGCAATGTTTTCCTTGTTGATTCCGCCGATAGCGACGACGGGAATATTCACGGCCTGGCAAATGGCGCGCAGGGTCTCACGCGGCATGGTTTGCACGTCTGTTTTGGTGGACGTGGCAAAAACCGCTCCCGCACCGAGACAATCGGCGCCGTTCCGAACCGCCTCGAGCGCTTCGGCGACCGAATGAACCGAGACGCCGATCATCATGTCGGGGCCGACGCGCTGGCGAACCTGCGCGGCCTGCATATCCTCCTGTCCGAGGTGAATGCCATCGGCGTGGCAGCGGATCGCAACGTCCACGTTATCGTTGATGAAAAACGGAACCCGATACCGCTTACAGAGCGTGGAAAGCTCCAGCGCCTCGCGCAGGAAGTCTTCGTCGTTCAACTCCTTCTCCCGAAGCTGTACGCAGCTTGCCCCGCCCTTCAGGGCGGCTTCCACCTGCTCATACAGGCTTTGCTTTCCGACCCACGCGCGGTCGGTGACGGCGTAGAGCCGCATCATTTCTTTATCGCACCTCATAGCTTGCGCCTTTCTCCAGAATATCCGGGGTCATACGGTAGATCGCGTCAATGATGTAATTTCGATAGCTTGCGTTTCCGTCAAGCTTGCCGAGCCTTTGGTGGGCAATTTCGCCCGCAAGGCCCATGGCGGAGACGGCCGCGGCGGCAGCCTCCAGCGGGTGATCGGGGTTTGCGGTCACAAAGGCTGACGTCATGGCGGAAAGCTGGCAGCCCGTTCCTGTCACGGAAGACATCATAGGGTGGCCGTTACGGATGCAGTAGGCCGTCTTTCCGTCCGCCACGACGTCGATTGCGCCGGTAATGGCGATAACGGCGCCGGTTTTTTCCGCAAAGGACTTTGCAAAGGTGGCAACGCCGCTGAGGGTTTGCTCCGTTACTTTGTCCGCCGCGTCGGCGTCTACGCCCTTTGTCGTGCCGCTTCCGGAGGCAAGGGCTTTGATTTCCGAGATATTGCCGCGGATGACGGCGAGGCGAAGCTGCGCCAAAAGCTCCAGCGCGGTTTGCGTCCGCAGCGTGGAAGCGCCGACGCCGACGGGGTCTAACACGACGGGATGCCCCAGCTCGTTCGCGCGCTTGCCCGCAAGCAGCATGGATTCGATCGTGCGGCTGTTCAGCGTGCCAATGTTGAGATTCAGTCCGCCGCAAAGCGAGGTGATTTCCGCCGCCTCGGCGCAGTCATCCGCCATGATCGGGGACGCGCCGCAGGCCAGCAGGATATTCGCGCAATCATTCACGGTCACATAGTTGGTAATATTGTGGATGAGCGGGCAGCTTGCCCGGACGTTTTCAAGCATCTTTCCAAGCATGACAAGCCTCCGTTAGCGATCAAGTGTTTTCTGCATCATAGTCAAAACGCCCGATTTTTTCAGGCTGAAGATCAACACCGCAGAGAACGCCGCGCCGACGGCGGTGGAGATCAGGAAGGGGACGATGTAGGCGTAAAACGCGACCTCTGCAGCATTTTTGCCCATAAAGAAAATCGCAATGGGGTAGGCGCACAGACCGCCGAGCACAGCCGTGCCAAACACTTCTCCGATCAGCGTTCCGGGAATGTTTTTGGTCTTGGCGTAAACCAGTCCGCAGAGCAGTGCCCCGAGCATACTGCCGGGAAAGGCCATAAGCGTTCCAAGACCGGTCAGATTGCGAATCAAGGACGCCGCAAAAGCCACGCCGATGCCATACCAGGGCCCAAGCAGCACCGCGCACAGAATGTTGACCATGTGCTGGACGGGCGCGCATTTGCTGCCGAAAACAGTAAACTGAAGCATACTTCCGACAACTGCCACGGCGCAAAACATACCGGAGATTGCCAATTTCAGAACATTCAATTTTTTCATTTTGTATTCTCCTCGTATAATAAGATTCAGGGTTTGTTTAGGGTGTGTCCCTGTACGCACCGCCGAAACGTTTTCAACAGGCTTTGAAATGCCCGTGGTATAATGCTGTTGGTCGGCAGGATCAAGTTCTGTATTCT
>JAEEGH010027720.1_pt1 | contig 11195 bp, 9 predicted proteins | sample 9134181 | NCBI WGS metagenome assembly JAEEGH01 (sample SAMN16246544, study PRJNA631951) | gut metagenome | biome: gut microbiome; feature: rumen; material: DP-attached | host: Bos | place: Iran: Karaj | collected 2018-10 | reverse complement strand
GCTGTCGAACGGTGTGCCGTCGACCGAAACAAGGATATCGCCCTTCTGCATGCCCGCTTCCTCGGCCGGGCCGTTTGCGTCGACCGCGGTCACCTGTACAAACGCTTTTTCGCCCCAGGATGCGGTGCCGTACGCAAGCAGCATGATAAAGCACAGCACCACGCAGGTGATGATGTTCGTCAGCGGGCCCGCAAGCACCACCAGAAAGCGCTTCCATGCGGGCTTTGCGGAAAACAGCCTCGGATCGGGCTCCTTGGGCTTCTCCTCTGTGTTTTCGATATCCTCCGAAAACGCCTCCGGATGCTTCTTGTCCTTGTCCTCGTCCTTGCCGTCCTCACCGAAGAAACGGCACGAGCCGCCGATCGGCAGCGCGCGCAGCGTAAACTCCGTTTCCTTGCCCTTGATGCCGAACAGCTTGGGCCCGAGCCCGACGGAGAACTCCGTGATCGTAAAGCCAAGCCATTTGCCCATCAGAAAGTGTCCGAGCTCATGCGTGATGACGAGCACGGACAGGCCGAGAATTGCCAGTAAAATGTACCAGAATGTCTGCATATCGTTATACTCCGTAATGATCGGATACGGCGCGCCGTGCGGCCGCGTCCGCTTCCGCGATCGCTTCGATCGAATCGGCAGGCCGGTTTTCGACCGTATTCAGCGCATGCTCCACGGCGTCCTCGATCTCCGTAAACCCGATCCGTCCTTCAAAAAACAGCTCCGCCGCGCGCTCGTTCGCGCCGTTAAAGACCGTCGGCAGGATCCCGTCGGCTCTGAGCGCATCGTACGCCATGCGGATCGCACGGAAGCGGTCAAGGTCCGCCGGATAGAATTCAAGCGGATGATTGAGGTCGAGCCGCAGCGGTTCGCACGGACTGTCGGTCCGCTCCGGGTACGTCAGCGCGTACTGGATCGGCAGCCGCATATCGGGCTTCGACATGTTCGCCATGATCGTGCCGTCGCAGTACTCGACCATGCTGTGCACGATCGACTGCGGATGAATCAGCACCGAGATGCGGTCCGCGCCGAAGTGGAAGAGCCGGCTTGCCTCGATGATCTCCAGGCCCTTGTTCATCAGCGTCGCGGAATCGAGCGTGATTTTTCTGCCCATCTTCCACGTCGGATGGTTGAGCGCGTCGGCAAGCGATACGGAATTGAGCTCCTCGCGCGATTTGCGGAAGAACGGCCCGCCCGACGCGGTCAGGATCAGGCGGCGCACCTCGCCGCGCGCACCGTTTTGCAGTGCCTGAAAGATCGCGCTTTGCTCGCTGTCGATCGGCAAAAGCTCCGCGCCGTATGTTTTCAGCGCCGCATCGACCAGCGTGCCGCCGCACACAAGGCTTTCCTTGTTCGCGATCGCGATGCGCTTGCCGTGACGGATCGCCGCAAGCAGGGGCCTGAGCGCCGCATAACCGGAGATTGCAAGCACGGTGACGTCCGCGTCCGCTTCCGCCGCCATGCGCTCTGCCGCGTCCGGTCCCGAGAATGCGACCGTGCCGGCGGGCAGACGGTCCGGATCAAGCGCCGATTCCGCCGCGACAAAGCGCGGACGCCAGAGATTCGCCTGCCGGTACAGCGCTTCGACGTCGCTGCGGCAGGACAGACCGAGCACGGAAAACCGGTCCGGATGCGCCTGTACCACGTCGAGCGTCTGCGTGCCGATCGAGCCGGTGCTGCCCAAAAGAAGGATCTGTTTCATTCTATTTCGCCTTGTTTGATTTCAGTCCGCCGAACCTGCGGTCACGGCCCGCAAAGTCCCGAAACGCCTTCACAAGCTCGTCCAGCGTGAAGTCCGGCCATCTGACGTCGGTAAAGTACAGCTCCGCATACGCGATCTGCCACAGCAGAAAGTTCGAGACGCGGATGTCGCCGCCGGTGCGGATCAGAAGGTCCACGTCACCCGACTCGACGGTGTACAGCTTTTGTGCGATCGCGTTCTCGTCCGCGTCCGGGTCCTCGGCAAACGCCAGCTTCATTGCGCGCACAAGCTCCGCGCGCGCGCCGTAGTTCAGCGCAAGATTGACCTTCAGGCCCGTGTTGTTCGCCGTCTTGATCTCGGCGTTGCGCACGGTCTCCTGTACGGCGGTCGGAAACCACGATAGGTCGCCGATCGCTTTGACGCGTACGCCGTTGCGGTGCATTTCCTCGATCTCGCGGTTGAAATACTCGATCAGAAGGCCGCAGAGAATGCCGATCTCGTCCTTCGGGCGCTTGCGGTTCTCGGTCGAAAACGCGTACAGCGTCAGCGATTCAACGCCGAGGTCCGACGCGGCGCGGATGATCTCCTTGACCGTGTTCATGCCCGCGCGGTGTCCCGCGGCGCGCGGCAGTCCGCGCGACGTCGCCCAGCGGCCGTTGCCGTCCATGACGATCGCAACGTGCTTCGGAATGCGCTCCGGCTTCAAGCCAAACGCTTTCATCTGCTGATCGGTATACTTTCTCATGCGTTCTCCTGTCGAACAAGCGGGGGCTGTCGCGTCATGCGCAACGCCCCCTTTTGCTGCCGTTTGTTGTTATGCGTCGATCCGTGTTTTGAACGCGGACCAGTACACGACCGTTTCCGCATCGGTCACGGCCGTTTTGATGACGCGCCGATCGTCGCCCTTGCCGCCCTTCTTCGAGCGTACCTCGACAAGACGGACGGGTTTTCCGTCCGATTGCAGCAGCGCGACTGCGGTCTTGAGGTCCAGTCCCAGAACGTCCGTCAAACCGAAAGGATCTCCTTCTCCTTTGCGGCGAGGATGGCGTCGATGTCCTTGATGAACTCGTCGGTCAGCTTCTGGCCCTTCTCCTCCATGCGCTTCTGGTCGTCCTCGGTGATCAGGCTGTCCTTCTTTTGCTTTTTGATCTGGTCGTTCAGATCGCGGCGGAGGTTGCGGATCGCGACCTTGCTCTCCTCACCCTTTTTGCGGACGGTCTTGACGAGGTCCTTTCTGCGCTCCTCGGTCAGCTCCGGGAACACAAGGCGGATGACCTTGCCGTCGTTCGCCGGGTTGATGCCCAGATCGGACTTCTGGATCGCCTTCTCGACCGCGGGGATCATCTTGGTATCCCACAGCGCAATGATCAGCATGCGCGGCTCGGGCGTGGAGATGTTGCCCAGCTGGTTGATCGGCGTCATCGAGCCGTAATAATCGACTGCGATCCGATCCAGCACCTGCGCGTTCGCACGGCCCGCGCGAAGGCTCGAAAGCTCGGATTTCAGCACGTTCAGGGTCTTGGTCATTCTTTCTTTGGTTTCATCGATCAGTTCCATCGGCATATCGAATCCCTCCTTCTGGTTTCACTCAATTTGATATTATACAACGGTTTCCCGTCCGGTTTCAAGCCTCATTTCCGTCGATGCGCGTTCCGACGGCTTCGCCCCTTGCGACCTTGTCGATCTCGCTTCTGGCGAACACGAGGATCGGCAGGTTGTTGTCGCGGCACAGCGCGATCGCGCTCATGTCGATCGCCTTCAGGTTGTCGCGGATCACCTTGTCGTAGGTCAGGTGGTCGTAGCGGATCGCGTTCGGATCCAGCTTCGGGTCGGCGCTGTACACCGCGTCGACATTCTTTGCCATCAGCAGCGTGTCCGCGCCGATCTCCAGCGCACGCAGCGTGGACGCCGTGTCCGTCGAGAAATACGGACAGCCCGTCCCGCAGGCAAACAGCACGACCTTGCCCTCCGAAAGCGCAGCCCGCGCGCCGCGCGCCGTGTATTCATCGATGAAGCGCGTCATGGCGATCGCGCTCATGGCAAGGGTCGGCATGCCCTGCCGTTCGAGGCAGTCCTGCAGCGCAAGCGTGTTGATCGCGGTCGAGAGCATGCCCATGCTGTCCATGCGCGAACGCTCCTGCATGACCGTGTCGCGGCCGCGCACGATGTTGCCGCCGCCGACGACGATGCCGATCTCAAGCCCCGCGTCGTATAAAAGTTTGATTTCCTTTGCGGTCTCTTCGACCTTTTCAAAACAGACCGGCTGATCGGCGCTTGACAGCGCTTCGCCGCTCACCTTGATCAAAACACGTTTCATCCCGCAATCCTCCCTATGATGCTCATCAGTATACCATATACTTTGCAAAAAGAAAAGAGGTTGCGAAAAACTCCACACGTTTTTCACAACCTCATCGTCGCGGGTGTCCTTTTATTCTTTCCGCAGCAGCTTCCGGCCGCACAGTCCCGCGCCGATCAAAAGGACCGTGATGACAAGCACAAACGTCAGCTCGCGCATCGGCGCGATCGTCGTCGCCGGGAAGCCTGCGGCAAGGAATGCGAGCACAAAGCTCCCCGCGATCAGCAGCAGCACGCCGAGCACGGAGCTTGCCTTCCGTCTCTTACAGAGCCGCAGCACGAACCAAACGATTGCAAGGATCGCCGTTCCGATCGCCGCGATCAGGAAGTAGGTGTTCATGACGAGCCGCGGCAGCGCAAAGCCCGCCTCCGGCGTATAGCCGTCGCGCAGATAGAGCGCTTCGCGGTCCGTATTGTTGTACGGCTCGAAGAACACGGCGTCGACGCCGGAGAGGTCGATCTCCTGCGGCGTTTCGGCGTGCGGATGGCGCATGTCCCAAAGCGTCGTATATGCCGCGACCGAGATCTCGCCGCCGGTCCGTTCGATCAAAAGCGTCGTGTCCCACTTCGGCGTCAGCTTCAGCGTCTTGGGCGTCGAAGCGATCACGGCCTCCGGCTCGATCGTCTGCCCGTTGGCCTCGTCCGGCTGCGGAACGCTGTATACGTAAGCGACGGTCTCCCGGTTCGACGCCGCGTCCGTCCCGTGCGTCGCGGCGTCGGTTTCTCCGTCCTCCGGCATGGCGAGCGTAATGGCGATCGAAGCATACGGGCTCGCTGAGGATTCCGGATCCGTTTTGTCCGGCACAAGCGCGGTCTGCGGAACAAGGATATAGCTGATCGTCATATCCGCGCTGTCCTCGTTCAGGATCACGACGATCTGCTTCAATGCATCCTTCACAAGCGTTTCGTCCGTGTCCGGCTGCGTCTGCGGCATTGACGCTCCGTCAGCCGCGTCGGGCACCTCAGTCATCGGCAATTCGCTGCCGGACGTCGTTTTCGCCTGCGACGCGGGCAGCGGCAGCGTTTCCGGAATCACCGTCGCATCGGCGAACGCGATCTCGGAGGACGCAAGCGGGATCGGCTTCATCAGCCGCGCAAACACGCCGATCACGAGCGCCGCGACCAGGCACGCGATCAGTCCCGCGATCAGCAGTCCGCGGCGTTTGACCGCCTTACGGACGGTTTTCAGGGGTACCGCAGGCTCCGCTTCGACCGGCGCTTTCATGGCCTCCAGCGCCGCGCGGCAGTCTGCGCAGGTTTCAATATGCTCCATAACAAGGGCGGTCGATTCCTCGCTCGCCATTTGTTCCGCAACCAGCGGCAAAAGATCCTTTACGATCCCGCAATCCTTCATGGTGTTTCCTCCAGTTCGGCTTTGATGCGCGCTTTCGCGCGGTGGAAGGTGACGCACGCCCAGTTGGCGTTTTTCTGAAACAGCTTGCCGATCTTCTCAAACGGCATCTCGCCGTACACGCGCAGGAGGAATACCTCCTTATACGGCTCGTCGAGCCGGTGCGCCGCCACGGAGATGCGTTCCGCCTCGTCCCTTCGGACGGTTACGGCCTCGGGCGAAGGCGCAGTGCTCTCGATCGTGTCCGAAAGCGGCTCGGGCCTGCGCTTTCGCCGATCGGAAAGATACTTGTTTTTGGCAATGCTGCAGAGCCAGACGCGCAGCTCACATTCACCGCGGTAGCTGTCCAGACGCTGCATGGCCCGTAAAAAGGTCTCGCCCGTCAGCTCCTCGGCTTCATCGGCGTTCCCGCACAGCCTGAGGCAGTAGCGGTATACATCCGTGAAATATGCGCGATAAATCTGCTCGAATGTCTCCATCCTGTTTCTCTTCCCTATATAAGACGCGGAAGAACCGAAAATCTTACAAACCTTTGATAAAAAAAGCACCGCTTTCACGGTGCAGTCATTTATTATTCGTCCAATCCTAAAAGCGCTGCCGCAAAGTCGTCCGCATCGAAGCGTTTTAAGTCGTCGATCCCCTCGCCGACGCCGATGAAGCGGATCGGGACCTTCAGCATGTCGGAAATCTGCACCGTCACGCCGCCCTTTGCCGTGCCGTCGAGCTTGGTCAGGATCACGCCGGTCAGTTCGCAGACCTCCAGGAACGCCTCGGCCTGCGCGACTGCGTTCTGTCCGGTCGTCGCGTCAAGCACCAAAAGCACCTCGCACGGCACGTCCGGCAGCTCGCGCGCGATGACGCGGCGGATCTTGTTGAGCTCGTTCATCAGGTTCTTCTTGTTGTGGAGCCGTCCCGCGGTGTCGACCAGCAGCAGGTCGCAGCCCTTCGCACGGAACGACGCGATCGCGTCGAACACGACCGCCGCCGGGTCCGCACCCTCCTGATGGCGTACCATCGGCACATTGGCGCGGTTTGCCCATTCGCCGAGCTGCTCGGCCGCCGCCGCGCGGAACGTGTCCGCCGCCGCGATCATGGGCTTACGGCCGGCTGATGCGTACTCGTTTGCGATCTTGCCGATCGTGGTCGTCTTGCCGACGCCGTTGACGCCGACGATCAGAAGCACGGCGGGACCTTTGTCGCCCATGAAGGGCTTGTCGGTGCGCACCGCGTCCGCGATCAGCTGTTCAAGCGCCTTCTTTGCGTCCGCGCGGTCGGAAAGCTTTTCCGCCCTGACCTTGTCGCGCAGTCCGTCCAAAAGCCGTTCCGCGGTCTCCATGCCCATATCCGCAAGGATCATCGCCTCTTCGAGCTCCTCATAGAAGTCGTCGTTGATGCCGTCCTTGTTGAACAGCGTCGAAAACCAGTTGCTCGTTTTGTGCATGCCTTCCTTCAACCGGGAAAGCCAGCCTTTTTTCTTTTCCTTTTGCTCCATTATGCCGTTTCTCCGAATCTTGCCGAGACGATGCTCGAAATGCCCTTTTCTTCCATTGCGACGCCGTAGAGCGTGTCGCAAACCTCCATGCTGCCCTTGCGGTGTGTGATGATGATGAACTGCGTTTCGTCGGAATAATCCTTGAGATAATTCGCAAACTTCGACACGTTCGCCTCGTCAAGCGAGGTCTCGATCTCGTCGAGCACGCAGAACGCCGGCGCTTTGAGCTTCAGCATTGCAAACAGCAGCGCGATCGCCGTGAGCGCGCGTTCGCCGCCCGAAAGCAGCGATAAAAGCTGCAGTTTCTTTCCCGGCGGCTGCGCGATGATGTCGATGTCGCAGTTTAAGACGTCGTTCCTGTCGGAAAGCCGAAGCTCCGCGTGACCGCCGCCGAACAGCTCGACGAACGTGTCCGCAAAGTTCTGCTGGATCTTCTGAAACTCCTCGACAAACGTGCGCTCCATCGTTTTGGTCAGCTGCCCGATCAGCGTATAGAGGTCGCTCTTCGCCTTTTCGAGATCCGCGTACTGCGTCGAAAGCGATTCATAGCGCTCGGACACCGTGCGGTAATCCTCGATCGCGGACACGTTGATATCGCCGAGCCCCTTGATCTCGCCCTTCAAAGCGCCGACCCGCTGCTGCGTCGCGCCGACCGCAATGTCGTGCCGAAGCGCCTGCGCGTTGTCGTAGGTCAGCTCGTATTCCTCCCAGATGCGGTCCGCGCCGGCCTTGAGCTCCATCTCCATGCGGCTTTCCGAAAGCTCGTTTTTGTGCTTCCGCTCGCCGAGTACGCGGTAGGCGTCCGCAAGTCCGTCGCGCTCGTGCCGGTACTGGCTCAAAAGCTCGTTCAGCCGCGTGCGCTCCGCTTCGAGCTTAGACTGCTCCTCCTTTGCAAGGCGCAGCGCCTCCTGCTCGCCCGAGATGCTCTTTTCCATCTCGGAAAGTCGCGCGTTCGCCGCTTCGACCGAAGCGGTCAGCGTCGCGATCTCCGCTTCATACGACTGCACGCGCTGTTCGGTCAGCGCAAGCTCGCGGGTAAGCCGGTGGTGCTCCGCCTGCCGCGCGTCCGCTTCCTTTTCCAAAGCGGTGAGCCGGATGCGCCGTTCGGTCAGCGACGCAACGCGGTCCTCGCGCGCGTTTTTCGCCTCGGCGATCGAGAGCTGTTCCTTGCGGATATCCTCGGTGGAAAGCAGATTTCTCTGCCGGATGTCGTCCTCGACAGACGCGGCGGAAGCTCTGCGCTTTTCGATATCGGCAATGCTCTCGTTGACGTCGCCGCGCTCGTCTTTGAGCTCCTGCACGGCTTCTTCGGCTTCCCGAAGGTCGCGTTCGATGATCTCGCGCTGTTCTTTGAGCCGTACAAGCTCCAGCTCGTCCTCGTGCGATGCGCCGAGGAAGCCGTCGATCTGCGCGTCCTTCAAAAGCATCTGCTTTTTCTGCGCCTCGATCTGCTTCTGCTTGTCGGCGACCGCCTTCTCTGCGGTCTTGAGCTGTTTCTTGATCTCCTCGACCTCGCGCTCACGTCCCAGCAGCGAAAAGCCGGATTTTTTCAGACTGCCGCCCGTCATCGTGCCGCCGGTGGACAGGAAATCGCCCAGAAGCGTTGCGATGTGGAACGCGCCCTTGGACTTCTTTTTAAGCGCGATCGCGTCGTCGAGCGTGTCGGTCACGACCGTGCGGCCCAAAAGATACTCCGCGACCACGGAACAGCGCCTGTCGCAGGTCACAAGCTCGCTTGCAAGCCCGACCACGCCCGGCTCCGAAAGCAGCGCGCGTTCCTTTTCGGAAAGCGGGTTCGGAGAAAGCATCGTGATCGGCAGCAGCGTGACTCTGCCGAGGTCGTTCCGCCGCGCGTATTCGATGACCGTTTTCGCGTCCTCAGCCGTCGTTGTGACGATGTTCTGCAGCGCTCCGCCCAAGGACATGCCGATCGCCGTTTCGACCTTTTTCGGCACCTTGAGGAGCTCTGCGACCGGTCCGATGACGCAGTCTTTGAGGCTCTTATCGGTCTCCGCCGCCGTCAGTACCGCACGGACGCTGTTCTGATACCCCTCGTGCGAGCGCACCATTTCGGACAGTACGCGCTCGCGCGAAGACAGCGCGCCGACGTTCTGCTCGGCGATTTTCAGCTCCGCCTGCATCGCAAGGAAGTCCGATTCCATTTCAAGCCGCTCGCGCTGCGCTTCCTTGCGCGCCGCGACGTGCTCGTTCATCTTTGCCGCCTGCTTTTCGACGGCTTTTGTTGCGGTCTCCGCCTCGGCTTTCAGCGCGTCGACCTTCGCCTTTGCTTCGGCGTCCTCGCCGTCGAGCGCCCTGAGACGGTCTTTGAGCGCCGCCGCCATCGTGTCGAAGCGGCTTAGATCGCTCTTTGCGTCCGCGAGGCGGTTCATCGCCTCCATGACCGAAGCCTTCTGTTCCTCGACCGCCTTCTCGCGCGCTGCGATCTGCTCGTCCATGCTCTGGATCGCTTCGGTCTCCGCCGCGATCTGTTCGGTCAGCGCCGCAAGGGCTTCGACGTCCGTCGCGTCCTGCTCGTTTTGCGCGATCTGTGCCTTTAATTCCGTACATGCGCGCTTTGCGCCGTCGCGTTCGCCGCCGACGCGCTCGATCTCTTTTTTCGCATGCTCGCGCCGCTCGACCAGAAGATTGCTTTCGCCGACGTGCGATTCCACGCCGGACAGCATTTCGATGACCTTGTTCTGCTGCGCGCCGGCGCGTTCGTCGATCTCGCGCATCTGCGCTTCCAGCTCCAGCGACTGTTCGCCGAGCGTACGGCTCCGTTCCTCGTTCAGCGCGATGTCGTTTTCAAGCGCCGCGGTCTGCTCCGCAAGCGTTTTCATGCGCTCCCGCATGCGGTCGCTGTTGTAGAGGAACAGGTTGACCTCGAGATCCCTGAGCTCCTCGCGAAGCTTCAGATACACCCGCGCGGTCGCGCTCTGCTCCTTCAAAGGCTCCAGCCGCTCGCCGAGCTCCTTCAGGGTGTCCGCAATGCGTTCCATATTGCGCTCGGTGTTCTCAAGCTTGCGCTCGGCTTCCTCCTTGCGCACGCGGTAACGCATCACGCCCGCCGCCTCCTCGAGCGCGGTTCTGCGATCGCCCGATTTGTTACTGAGGATCTCGTCGACGCGACCCTGCGAAATGATCGAGTAGCCGTCCTTGCCGATGCCCGTATCGCGGAACAGCTCGGAAATGTCCTTCAAGCGGCAGCCGCGTCCGTTCAGCACATATTCGCTCTCGCCCGAGCGGAACATGCGCCGCGTCACCGCGACCTCGTCGTACTCGATCGGCAGCAGATGGTCGCTGTTGTCGAACGTCAGCGTGACCTCGCACATCGACTGCGGCTTGCGCTTCTGCGTGCCGTTGAAGATGACGTCCTCCATTTTCGAGCCGCGCAAAGCGCGCGCGCTTTGCTCGCCGAGCACCCAGCGCACCGCGTCGGAGATATTGCTCTTACCGCTGCCGTTCGGTCCGATGACCGCCGTGATCCCCGAGCCGAAAACGAGCTCGGTCTTTTTCGCAAACGACTTGAAGCCGGATATGTCCAGTCTGGTCAATCTCATATGATTCCCAATCTTTTCAGCGCGTCCTCGGCCGCCGCCTGTCCCGCGCTCTGTTTTGAATGTCCCTTGCCCTCGCCGAGCACCTCGCCGTCCAGCATCGCCTGCATCGTAAAGGTCTTGTCGTGATCGGGACCCGATTCGCCGGTCAGACGGTAGCTCACCTGTTTTCCGTGCGTTTTCGCATGGATCAGTTCCTGCAGCCGCGTCTTGTGATCCTTCTCGAACACCGGCGCGGACAGATCGAGCAGCGGCAGCACGAACCGGTGGATGAACGTCCTTGCGGGCGTAAAGCCGCCGTCCAGATAGATCGCCGCGATCACCGCCTCGAACGCGTCGGACAGGATCGAGGGCTTCTGCCTGCCGCCGCTTGCGTCCTCGCCGCGTCCCAGAAGCAGGTATTCGCCGAGCCCGATGCCCTTTGCCGCTTCAAACAGGGCGGATTCGCAGACGATCGAAGCGCGGCTTTTGGTCAGCTGTCCCTCCTGCATCTTCGGGAAGCGGAAAAACAGCTCTTCGGATACGCAAAGCTCAAGGACCGCGTCGCCCAAAAACTCCATGCGTTCGTTGTCGCCGCCGATCCCCGGCACGTACGACGAATGCATCAGCGCGCGCTTCAAATACTCGGGCTTTTCAAAATCGTGCCCGATCCGTCTCTGTAATTCACTGAGTTGTTCTTTCGACAGCATATGCGTTTCTATTTACCAAAAAACCCGCACTCATTGCGTGCGGGTTCGGTTTGACTTG
>JAEEGH010027715.1_pt1 | contig 11196 bp, 9 predicted proteins | sample 9134181 | NCBI WGS metagenome assembly JAEEGH01 (sample SAMN16246544, study PRJNA631951) | gut metagenome | biome: gut microbiome; feature: rumen; material: DP-attached | host: Bos | place: Iran: Karaj | collected 2018-10 | reverse complement strand
CATAGCAGAATGTGGAATTGAGTACGGTTGCCAATTCGTAACCCAGTTTTTCCTCAATCTCCCAGACTGCCTTTATACAAAGAAAAGCTGAGAATTCTTACAAAGTTACAAAAAAACGAGAGAAATACAAAAGAAATGTTTAATTTTCTTTTTCCGAGTGCCAAGCATATTCGACGAAGCCAGACAAGCATGTTTATGTGGTAGCCCACGGAAAACTGCGTATTAGGCTACGCCCTTCTATAGAACATAATTGTGGAATTGCAAGCAGAAATTAGTGCGAAATGATACCATATCAAGAGAAAAGACCACTCTTTTTCTTAATTTATGTTGCGAATTATTGTATACACAATATTTTTGATTATATTTGCGCACAAAATGCCCAATGTTGGGCAAGAATGACTAAAAGCAAATGGAAATTCACAAATATAACAGGCTAAAGGCTGCGAGTAAGCAAGTGCAGAGTGAAGTTCTCTTCGACTCTGCCGAGCAGGAGAAGGCTCGACCGCAGGTCAAGATTGTTTTGGCTGAGAAAGAAAGAACAGGCACGTGGCTCTCAGAGCAGATGGGTCACAGCATCAGTACCGTTTCACGCTGGATGACCAACAAGGTGCAGCCCTCAGTGGAACCGCTCTACGAGATTGCACGTCACCTTGATGTGGATGTGAAAGACTTACTGATTTCAACAAAATAAGAATTCATAATACAAAGCTTTACAAAACAGTCATCCAATAGATGCTGATATTGGAAATTAATCTTTTGAAATGAGCGTATATGGTCTGTAATAGATTTGATGAAACAAGAAAACTTGGGAATAATTACATTGCTGTTCGCCAAGGATATAAATGGGGATTACTTGATGGTAATTCTAACGTATTTATGCGTATTGTTTATGACTACATTTCAGAGGAGAATGGGATGTTGTGGGCAAGGTATTGTGGCCATAAGTTCAATATTCCTCATGAATGGCTCCCTATGCATTATGATTGTATATATGACTTTGTGGAATTTGCGCCAAAGAGAAAATGGGCAAAGGTGGCTCTGAATGGTAAATACGGAGTCATAAACCAAGATTTTGCCGAAATAATTCCATGTGAGTTTGATGAAATTACGGATTATAACGGGGCAATTTGGGCAGGCAAATCATTTGGAAAACTCAAAACGACATACGCCGTATATTCTTACGAAGGAAACATGTATTCAGATTCTTGCTATGATGGGATTTGCTATCCTGTAGTTCCTAAAACAATTAATGGGGTAACATCATATAGTATTATAGACAGGCAATCTAAAGAAATATTGAATGGTGTTAAAATTAGTACCATAAGGATTTGTAAAGGTCTCACTAAAACATTGAATTTTTATGATATCGAGAGAGAAACGGGATTTCATTATCTGTATTCAGTAGAAAAAGGATTGAAAGACATAGGATACAATACTATTGAAAACGTCAAGTTGTTTAATAAATCCTTCTGGGTTGGGTATAGGTTTCAGCATTTCCCACATTACGATGATTCTACCCCCAAAGAGATGTGGATGTATAGTCATGATACGTCTGTAATCTATGGTGATGTCTATTTTGAAGATCATTATTTGTTGTCATACAATTATGATGAATGTGTTTTGATATCGCACATTTCAGAAGACTATTTTGTTTATCAATCAGAAAGAAATAGCAAATATGGAATAATTTGCAGCAACGGATTTGTAATTCCAAATGTTTATGATACATTGTCTTACGAAGGAAATTTGCATATAGTAGTAGGAATAAGAGATTCGCTATATGAAGAAATTCAGCATCCTACATTATATGACTCTTTTATGGATGAATACATTTATAAGAAAAAAACAGAAAGAATAGGTGGAATAGTTGACATCTTTAATGAAAAGGGGGAGATTGTAATACAAGATGTTGATTTGAAAGATTGGAATCCCAAGAAGAGCTTTTTCTGTGAAGGATACCTCCAATTGAACATAGGAGAAAAGCAATATGTCTTCAAAAATAGAAAAATGATAGTTTCCTCTGGTTATTATGATGAGATAGGGTTATTTGTGATTCCTTGTGGATACCTGTTTTTGGACAAAGAATATGCTTTAGTACAAAAAAATGGCAAATGGGGAGTTATCAATTCTGAGGGCAATTTGATAATTCCCATAAAATATGATGAAATAAAAGAATTTCTTAAATGTAGAGTTGTCGTTAACGGGAACTACTATTACAAATATAAATACCTTAAAGCAAAAAAGGAAGGACGAAGTTGCTTCTTTGAGGCAAACAAAGAATTGAAAAGAATTGAAAGTAATGTTATCAAAGACATCTTGGATTGTAATCTTGTTGAATATCCTGATGATTATTGGCGTTACGATGTTGAAGAATTATTAGACAAAATATCAGAAGAAACTATTAAAGATAAACCAAAAGAACTGTCATCAAAATGGTTCCGTATTATTAGGAACCCCCAAGTTTCCAATTGTTTTATAGCAGAAGATATCAAGTCAAAAAAGATAGGATTACTTGATGAGAACGAACTAAAATTGTGTGATTTTATTTATGATTCTATTTCTGATTTCAACAAGGATGGAATTGCAATAGCAAGAATCCAAGGAGAAGGCGAAGGATTGATAAGTAAAGAAGGGAATAATATATTACCATGTAAATACAAACTATTTATCGGAAATAACGTGAATAGTATGTATAGACAAGAATCGTTTAGTCCGGATTTTACAGAAGGATATATTGTTATTTCCCTCAACGAACGGTTTGGATTAGTGGATAGAGTTGGTCATATCGTTATCCCATGCAAATATCCAAGATTTGCTTCGTTTGATTATGTCAGACAATTAGAATTTCTAAAATGTGGTTATATATTGGTTGAACATGAAGTCTATGAAGGGCTTATCCGGCTTTCATCTTCAGACGATTATTTCCTTAATTGTTGCTACAAAAAAATAGATATACATTCTAACAGAGAGTATTCCGTATATGGTTATGATGAACAAGATTCAGCAAAATATATTTATGGAATTGGAGATAATCTTTGTACGGTCGTAGACATAAATAAAAATACAATCGTATCGAATCTTCATTGTTCTGATGTTTCTTCTATATCTATAATTTGTGGCAATTATATCATTGTAGAAATATCTCAAAGCGATTCTGTATTCTATAGCATTTATACATTGCATAGTCAAAAACACATAAATGATTATTCTATCATAGGGTATTGCAATGGGAGGTCTGTTCAAGTCTCAAAAGAAGGGAAATGGGGCATATTTGATTTAGAACTTGGTAAAGAAATCATCCCCTGTGAGTACTATGAAGAAGAGGATATTGATGGTGCTTGTTATAGAAGAAATTACAAAATACACCCATCGTTTTTGTTTACAAATGATTCTGATTATGTTGTTGTCAAAAAGAATGGAAAATATGGGGTTGTTGATAAAAACAACAAGTGCGTAATAGACTGCAAATACGATTTTATTCATCCGTTCAAAGAAGGAATAGCGGCTGTACTGATAGGTTTTGATTGGAGCTTTATAAACGAAAAAGACGAAATAATTGCTAAAGGTTTTGAAGATGTAAAAGATTTCAGTGATGGACTTGCTGCTGTCAAGAAGAATGGAAAATGGGGCTATATAAATGCCCATGGAATACTTGTGATTCCTTGTAGATTTGCAGAAGCAAATTCTTTTTCTGATGGTCTCGCTGCTGTAGCATTCAAAAAGAACTATGGCTATATTGACAAACATAATAAAACAATTATACCATTTAAATATAAGTATGCTTATTCCTTTAAAGAAGGAATTGCTAAAGTTGGAGATGGAAATGGCGAAAGTGGGCACATCAGTAAGAATGGCTCTGTTATAGACTGGGAATATCCACGAGAGACATATTATGACAATACTGATTATGCTCGCGACACATGGGATGCAATGACAGACGGCCAGTATGGAGACATGCCTGAAGGATTTGATGGGGATTACGATTGGCTCGGTTATTAAGTCTTAGCTATGAATAAAACTGAAGAAGTAATGGAACATTATATGCAAATAGTAAAACAATGAACAAACAAGAACACCTTACTATAAGCGCAATAGACGAATGGTTTCGACTGCTATCCAAAAGAGGAAAGCTAATCGTACTGGCTATACATCATATAGGGCATACAGAAGATTTTCAGAATGTCAAGAATGTAGAGTTAGTCTTGATGTCGGGCATACCGCTCAAACGACGATACGAGGAGAACGGAGTTCCATGCGCAGACTATCCATCGTTTGACGAAATAAAGGACTCTGACCTCATTACCATTTGGAATTCCTTTTCCATTGAAGAAAGACAGATTTTGTTCTCCGCTCGTTGTAAGAATTTATGTTAACAATATGGACAACAAAGAAAACGTTATAAGAATATGGAACAGAAACAAATAACAGCGACGTATGCTGAAGCAGTAAAGGCTATTAAGGAAGCGATTTTGGAAAGTCGCTATCGTGCAGCACGGTTAGTAAACAAAGAAGTGTTGGCTCTTTACTATGCTATTGGTGGGTATATTTCCGTCCAAAGCAGAGCAGCAAGATGGGGTAGCAATGCTATTGGTACCATCTCAGAATTGCTGCAACAGGAACTGCCTGGGCTAAGAGGTTTCTCTGAGACCAGCATCAAACGTATGCGTATCTTCTATGAGGCATGGTGCAGCATGTTCGAGAATCGTCCATTGTCAGTGGACGATTTACAAAACAGCATCATTTCTGTAGGCGACAAAGGACATATTGAAATTCGTCCATTGGCAACGGACGAATTACCTCCAGAGACATTAGATGCCTTTCTTGCCGTTGGATTTACGAACCATTATGAGATACTGGCCCAAAAGAAGGATGTAGAGCAACGATTGTTCTATATCGTGAATTGTGCCACTGGATTTTGGAATGGCGACAAGTTGAAATATTATATGAAGGACGATTTGTTTGGAAAGCGTGGCAACATGCCCAATAACTTTGCAACAACCATTGCAAATGTGGATTTGCGCAGTAAGGCATTACGCTCGTTCAAGGACGAATATCTGCTTGATTTTGTGAACATCGAGGATCCCGATGAGACGGATGAGCGTGTAATAGAGCAACAGATTGTTCACAATATCAAGAACTTCATCATGGCATTGGGTAGTGATTTCTCGTTTATGGGTAATCAGTATCGTCTTGTTGTATCCGAAAAAGAGTATTTCATTGATTTGTTGTTCTTCAATCGCCGCCTTCAGGCACTAATCGCGATCGAATTAAAGCGAGGTGAGTTCAAGCCAGAGTATGCAGGAAAGTTGAATTTCTATCTGTCAGCACTTGACGAGTATGTAAAACTGCCTCATGAGAATCCTTCCATCGGAATTATTCTCTGCAAGGACAGAGATTCAAAAACGGTGGAGTTCGCATTCCGAGACATCAACAAGCCAATGGGTGTAGCAACCTATCGCACGTCTTCAGAGTTACCCAAGGAATACCAAGGTATACTTCCTGAACCAGAGGAGTTGAGAAAACTCATGTGAGTGTAGCCAATGTGTGCGATACGTCACTAATATTGGGTAATAGGACGTAGCCTAATACGCACTTTTCTGGCAGGTGCCACAAAAGGTGCCGCAGTCAGTTCAAGAGCGTTGAGCAAGCTCAGAACAAAAAGAGATGAATAGATTTGGCTCTTTCGAAAGAAATGATTACCTTTGCACCCGATGATGAGCCATAATACGGCTGGTGGCTCGTCATCGGGTGTTCTTTGATGCAAAATATAGCAGAACAAGGAGATTAGAACGGTCTCTTATCCGTAACCCTCAAAATCCTCAATCTCCTAAATTGCCTTTATACAAAGAAATCCTACGATTTCTTGCAAAGTTACGAAAAAACGAAAGAAACACAAGAAAAACTTCAAAAAAAGTGGATCTTTAAGGAAAAACAACCTCAAAGCCCCTTTCTTTACAATCGCAAAGTACCACTTCGTCAACTGCAAATTGCCACTTCGCCAATCGCATAGTGTCGTTTCGTCAATCTTCCGACTACAGTCAGCAATGTTTTCGACTACAGTCAGCAATGTTTCCGACTCCAGTCAGCAATGTTTCCGACTCCAGTCGGAAAGTCGATAAAACCTATCCTCGCAATCAAAAAAGACAGTTCTCGCAGTTGACGAGGACTGTCCTTCTAGTTTTTTCGATTATTATTTCGTAGTGCTTAGCTGTTGTACTCCTGCCAAGACTTAATCTTGACGTCTCCCTGCCTGTGGGATTTCTTGAACATTTTTAAATATCCCGCAAGGTTTCCAGAAGTTCAGCGAATGTCTCGATCAGTTCTTCGGGAAAGGAGGGGGCGCTCAGCATGGCAATAATCTCCGTCTTCGTGCCTGAGCCGCACATCAACGTAGCCTTATAGGATGCTGAAAGGATATAGGCACTTGCCTGAACGAAGCGCTTGGTAGGGTCTGGCACGATGTCCTCATCCATTTTAAAGATGTGCAGTCCGTACTTCCACACCTCGTCAGCGGTACGCTTGTCGGGGTTGAGGAAGAGTTCAAAGATGTCCGAGAATTTACCCTTCTCCGGCATATCCTGCTCTACTCTCCTGATAGTTCTCCTCACCAGTTCGTCCACGCACTCCTGTAACGACTGGCAATCTTCATACTCTTTCCTCTCCATAAATGATCTTTGTTTGGTTTTAGGTATATAAAGAAATGGCGGTGCCAACCTCAGCCTGAGGCTGAAGGTAACACCACCAAAATTTAATTCTTGACTTACTGATGCTGGTCGCGCAGCAGGTCGTTGACAGTCTTGACGGGGTTGAACGTTGAGAGGGGCACTTCTACGAAGACGGTGCTCCAGTCGCTCATGGCACCATTCCACAGGCCGGGCAACTCGAGAGCTTGCAGTTCCTTGCCGCTCTTTGACTTCTGCGAGATGAAGCCCGTGGTAGGATCAACATACTTGGGCAGGTCGAAGGCTTCGCCCTTGTAGTTCTTCACAGCGCAAACCAAATCGACGGGGTTGAAGTGAGTACCCTTGGTGAACATCTCCATGTACTCCTTGTTCGACTTGTCAATCTGGCTGGACTCCAGAATCTGCAGCGACACGGTACCATCCTGGTTGTAGGTCAGGAACGGACCACCACCGGGCTCGCCGACATTCTTCACGACACCGCAGACGCGCATGGGTCGGTTCAGCTTCTTGCGCAGATAGTCAGCATCGACCTTTGCGCCCATCGGGTTGACACACAGGCACTTCTCGACGAATTCGGCCATTTCCTTCAGCTGAGCATCGTTAGCTCCAGCATCCAGCAGGCGCAGATACTCGAAAGCCTTCTGTTGCAGCGACACCAGCACACCAGCAATGATCTGCTTCCATGCCACAGTGTCTTGCTTCAGGCGATCAGGCACTACGTTGTCGATATTCTTGACGAAGATGATGTCAGCATCAATCTCGTTGAGGTTTTCTATCAACGCGCCATGTCCACCCGGACGGAACAGCAGCGAGCCGTCGCTATTGCGGAACGGTGTACCGTCAGGATTAGCGGCAACGGTATCGGTAGAAGGCTTCTGCTCAGAGAAGGAGATGTCGTAGTGAATGCCATACTTCTTAGCGTAGTAGTCTGCCTTCTGAGCCACCTTCTGCTTGAACAGTTCCATGTGCTCGTGCGATACGGTGAAGTGTACGTGAGCCTCGCCGTTTGAAGCAGCATAGAGAGCACCCTCCACCAGGTGTTCTTCCATCGGCGTACGCGGACCCTCGGGATAGTTGTGGAACAGCAGCAGTCCTTTGGGCAGCTGTCCGTAGTTCAGACCTTCCGCTTTCAGCATGTTGGCAGCGACAGCCTTGTAGTTGCCAGCGGCCATCAGTTCCTTGATACCCTTGCCTTCGTTCTTCTGACATACGGCGTCCAGCTCCTGATAGAAGGCGAACTTCTGGATGTTGTCGAAGTACTTCTTCTCGAAGTCGGTGGTAGGTTTGTCGTAGTCTGCATCGACAAAGGCAAACATGTCCTTGAACATGCGGCTGGCAGCACCCGAGGCGGGTACGAACTTCACGACTTTGCGCCCTGCAGCCTTATACTGCTGCCAAGTCTCTACATACTTTCTTCCCGCCGTAGCGTCAGGAGCGATGATGCCGTGACCGATGGCAGCGGCAGCCTCCAGTTTCAGGAACGGGAAACCAGTCTTAAACTGACCCAGTTGGGTCTCAATCTGCTGCTCAGAGATACCTTTCTGAGCCAGCTGTTTCAGGTCTTGTTGTGTAAGCATATTGGTATATATTATATATTAATGTACGCGCGATGATTTTTTTCTTTGTCTTTCAAGACTCGTGCTTAGAAGGGCAGGTCGTCGGCACTTCCTTCACCGGCAGGTTCCTGTGCGGGAGGGAACGGAGCGGTAGCATCCTGAGGAGCAGCGCCCTGCGGTGGGAAGGGACTTTCGGCAGCGGGAGCAGCGGCAGGAGCTACGACACCGCGCTGAATGTTGAAGGCGCGGATGTCGTTAAACCAGCGACCGTTGAACTCATGAGCATCTATGTCGAAAGATACGGTCACGTCTTCACCCATCTGAATATTGAACTGTTTGATGCGGTCTTCACCGAACACACGGAATACACACTTCTTGGGGTACTGTCCAGGAACTTCAATCACATAATCCTGAGACATCCATGAGTTTCCTGTACGCTGTGATACGCCACTACTTGCCGGAAGAACGGCAATGATTTTTCCTGTTAAATCCATAATAATTTGATACGTTATTTTGTTGTTATTTCTGTTTCAGATTGCGAAATTACGGAAAATTATTTAAAAATGAGAATTTTTCGGCAAATATTTTTGCTATTGAGCCAGACTTTTTGTATTTTTGTGCTCAAATATGCAAATACGAACGAATTAAAAACATAAATACTCATGAGATTTACAGTATCCAGCACTGCTTTAAGCAGCAAACTCAACGCTCTTTCCAGAGTGATTAACAGCAAGAACTCACTGCCCATTCTGGCAGACTTTCTTTTCGACATCCACGACAACGTGCTCTATCTGACAGCCTCCGACAGTGAGAATGTGATGAAAACCCAGCTCGACCTGACAGAGAGCGACGGCGATGCCCGTTTCTGCATTGGCAACCACGACTTGTTGGAAGCCGTGAAGGGTTTCTCCGAGCAGCCCATCACTTTCGATGTTGACCAGACCACGAACATTGCCAAGATTACCTATCAGAACGGTCTCTTCTCGCTGCCTATCGAGAATGCCGACGAGTTCCCACAGCCGCAAGGTCTTAACTTTGCCGCCAACGAAATTGTCATCAACAATGCCCTGCTGGCTGAGAACATCAACCGCTCCATCTTCGCTACGGCACAGGACGAGCTGCGCCCCGTGATGAACGGTATTTACTTCGACCTGACGCCCGAATACCTCGCAGTTGTTGCCAGCGATGGTCACAAGCTCGTTCGCAACAAGATCATGACCATCCATAGCGACCAGCCCGCCGCCTTCATCCTGCCTAAGAAGCCCGCTTCGCTGTTGAAGAACCTGTTAGGCAAGGACGGCGACGACGTCACCATCCGCTTCGACGAGCGCAACGCCCAGATTACCTATAGCGACGGCGAAATCATCTGCCGCCTCATCGAGGGACGCTATCCCAACTACAACTCTGTCATTCCTCAGAGCAACCCCAACACGCTGACGGTGGATCGTCTGGGACTGTTGGCAGCCCTGCGCCGTGTGCAGCCCTTTGCCAACGACTCCAGCAACCTCATCCGCTTCCATGTGGAGGGTGGCACGCTGCAGCTCGATGCCGAGGACTACGACTTCTCGAAGACCGCTACCGAGCGCATTTCCTGCGAGTACAACGGTCAGCCGATGAGCATTGGTTTCAAGGGTGCTTCGTTCATCGAAATCCTCAGCAACTTCGACTGCCAGGAGGTGGTCATCCAGTTGGCAGACCCCAGCCGTGCCGGTCTTGTGCTGCCTTCAGAGCAGCCTGAGAATCAGGACGTGCTGATGCTGATGATGCCGATGCTGATTAATGATTAAGAGAAGCCCAACCCTAGCCCCTCCCCGAGGGAGGGGAGAAGGGTGTACTAAAAGAAAAAGAAGGAAGCAAAAATGAAGCTGAATCTTCAGAAACCACTGGTCATTTTCGACCTGGAGACGACGGGCCTTGACTTAGTCAAGGACCGCGTCATTCAATTGTCATATATCAAAGTATTCCCTGACGGACATGAAGTACGCGGCAATGAACTTATCAATCCGGAGAAGCCCATTCCCGACGAGGTAGTAGAGCTGACAGGCATTACCAATGAAGACGTCAAAGGCAAGCCAACCTTTAAACAGTTAGCAGCAAAATTCTGCGAGGTGTTTACGGGCAGCGACATCGCCGGGTTCAACAGCAACTACTTCGATGTTCCCCTGCTGGCCGAAGAGTTTCTGCGTGCAGGGATTGACTTCGACTTCTCAAAGAGCCATCTGATTGATGCCTGTACTATCTTCAAGAAGCTGGAGCGTCGCAATCTGGCAGCAGCCTACAAGTTCTACTGTGGTCGCAGAATGGAAGATGACTTCGAAGCACACCGTGCCGATCAAGACACAGAGGCAACCTATCGTGTGCTGATGGGCGAGTTAGACTACTATACTGAAGAGCATCAGCGCTCATTGGGCGAAGATCCGACCGACCGCGTGCTGCAGAACGACATGCAGGCACTGGCGGAGTTCTCCAAGACCAACGACAATGTAGACTTTGCAGGTCGTATCGTATGGGCCAATGTCAAGGGAGTACGTACCGAGGTGTTTAATTTCGGTAAGCACAAAGGGCTCCCTGTTACTGAGGTGCTGAAGTTCGACCCAGGCTACTACAGCTGGATACTCAATGGCGACTTCACCTACAACACCAAGCAGGTATTGACCCGAATCCGTCTGCGCGAAGCCCAGAAATAAAATGTGAAACGCGGTTTTGCCGCGTTTACCATATCGCGGTTCAGCCGCGTTTACCAAAACAAGAGGACATGCTCAAAGGAAAGAAAATTGTTTTAGGCATTACTGGCAGCATTGCGGCCTATAAGGCTTGTTACATTATTCGCGGCCTCATCAAGGCGGGTGCTGAGGTGCAGGTGGTCATCACCCCTGCCGGCAAGGAGTTCATCACCCCTATTACGCTCTCAGCCCTCACGCAGAAGCCCGTCATCAGCGAATTCTTCTCGCAGCGTG
>JAEEGH010027713.1_pt1 | contig 11197 bp, 9 predicted proteins | sample 9134181 | NCBI WGS metagenome assembly JAEEGH01 (sample SAMN16246544, study PRJNA631951) | gut metagenome | biome: gut microbiome; feature: rumen; material: DP-attached | host: Bos | place: Iran: Karaj | collected 2018-10 | reverse complement strand
TGTCAATGCTCTGAATATAGGGGGTTGCTGTCATGTATTCTATGCCTGTTTTCATGGACAAAAATGGCGCCTTGAGAACCACCTTGGCCTGATTAAGTCCGAAATACTGGCTGCCCGCATCCTTGCTCACCAGGTTAGCTCCGATGGCTAGCCAGATCAGGGCATAAAGGAAAAATGTGGCACAGGCCGATGCTACTCCCGATAAAAAGAGCTTCAGCAGTGTCTTGTACTCTTTTGTCAAAAGAAGGTAAATGCCTCCGGTAACGCATATAGGCAGCACAAAATATAAAGAACTGGGGACAATATAAAGTCCGTAGCACATGGCCCCTGCAAAGAGCAAGTAGTCGCTCCTTCTATGCTCTCCTGTGCAGATCCTGCAGCAGCTGATGACCGCCACCAAAAAGCAGGTAGTAGCCAGGGAGTAGCCCCTTCCCTGAATCGCAAGCCTGTGGATCAGATAGGCTGCGCCGTAGAGAGCACTTATGGTAAAGCTCATTTTTTTATCAAGGAACCTGAGTCCAAATCTGTATAAAAGAATAAGATTGGCCACCGCAGCAATCACGGAGACTCCTCTAAGTCCGATGTAAGGGTTGCCGAAGAAGTCCAAAAAGGCTGATGTCACAGAATATCCCACATGGTTGTTGGGCACCGGCCAGTGGATAGCCGCATAAATGGGGCCTCTGCTGATGAAGTAGTAATAGGTATAAAGCTCGTCATACCAAGGGCCGTTGGTAAACATCATATAGATGTAAACACAGGCCATGAACGCCACAAAAACCGAAGCCAGAGTATGCTCTTTTACTATATTCAGAAACTTCTTTGCTAAACTCATTTAAAACTCCAAAACCTGATTTTATTATTTGTGCAGCTCATAGACATTTATCCAGTATCTTTCGATAAGGATGCTGTCCAGAAGAGCTGAATTAACTCCCTGCTCCTGCCAGGCTGCCACTATCTCTTCCCTGGAATTAAAGCTGCCGTAAAAGTATACGCTCCTGCCGCTGTCCAGAAGTGAAAGCACTGTCTCATCCCGACCATCATCCCTGATACTCTCAAGCATGTCGGGAAGAAGCTTATCAATCTCCGCTTCATAGAGATAAACCTCACAGTCAGGCCTGTAATAGCCCATAACTGCCGTTACGTGGTCGAAATTGGTAATGATCACCGAGCCTGTTGGTATTGAGTCAACCCGAAGCCTGGCATCCGCCTGCTCATAAAGCTTCTTGGGCTCCTCATCGGAAAAGCCCTTAAAGCTCAGGGTTCCCGCCAGAATGAAGGGAATGATCAGAAGAAGTGACACCGCTCTGACTAAGCCCTTTTCATCCGTTACCCTGTCTGCAGCTATGGCAAAAAAGAGCCAGAAGCCTCCCAGGGCCGGGATCATATATCTGTAAATAAATATTGGTGTTCCCATTATCGAAAGGATAAAACCGCTGCAAATTACAGTGATAAGGGGAAGCAGCATTTCCATAAAAAGTCTGAACTGCTCTGAATTCTTTTTCCTGAAGGATCTGTATAACCAGCAGAAAAAGTACACCGCCATGGCTAGGATGATCAGTCCTGCGGAAATTATGGGTATCTTTCCTGCGTAAACCACAGGCAAAGTAATAAACTTAACGCAGCCCGCGATGCTTCTTAAGGTAAGGGGCTGGATCCAATACTTGCCGCTTATGTTCTCCATCTGAGTCTTAAGGACCTGAAGCCAGGGCAGATAAGCTGCCACGGAAAGAAGGGCACAGACTGTCACTCCCATAAGGATCTTCTTTTTGTTCTCATTGCCCTTTTTCAGGAAAAGAGCATAAATCCCGCAGCCAAGATATATTCCGATGGTTGCTATACAGGCGTAGTACTGGGTGTAGGCTGTCATTATTCCAAGAAGGAAAAACAAAAACCACAGTCCTTTGCCGGGAGCCTTCCCTTCAGAAGAAGCCAGTATCCTGTCCGCCACCAGAATATGCCCGGTGATCAGTAAAAGTGCAAAGGAATACATTCTGATCTCCAGATAATATGTGGCAATCTGGGGCATCATGGTTATAAGGAACATAAAGAGCCCGGCGGTAAAGTTGCTGAATCTCTTTCTGATATAGGTAAATGAAAGTACCAAAAGCCCTATCCAGGGAAGGCAGGAAGCAATCTTGGCTGAGATGTAAAAGGCGCCATCACCAAATAGGGCGGTTGCCGCCGAGGTGATTACCTTAAGGTAAAAGTAGTAAAACGGCGGGTGAACATCCCTTGCAGTCAAGGCTGCAATGTCGCTAAAGCTCCTTTTGGCAAAGCTAAGGGAAAAGACCTCGTCATACCAGATATCGCTGCCCAAGGTGAAGCGTAATGTATAGAGAAATGCTATTGCTGCCAGAAACAAAAATAGCACTCCGAAAATGTTATTCAGGTTTTGTCTTATTTTTGCGCACATACGGTCATTATAGCATTTTTGTCAGGTAACGTCACTATTTAAGCCGAATATAGATTTTCATTGTTGCGATTAATTTTCCTCGGTATACAGTTTTATCTTTGAATTGCTTCGCTGTATCGCTTATACAGCGAAATCACTTCGTGATTTCCCTATCGTCCGTTGTCGCTCATACAGCGAAATTGCTGCGCAATTTCCCTGTCATCGCTTGTCGCCAAATATCCAACATAAAATATGAGAAAATCGCGTCAAGACGCTCCTTTTCCAAAAACAAAAGAAGCTCCTTCCAAGCGAGCTTGGAGGAACTTCTTTTATTTTTGCAAAACCACTAACGTGGCTTTTCTCATATTTTATATTGGATGCTTGGCTCGTTATCCGTTACATCCCCATACCCATTCCGGCGCCACCTGCTGGCATAGGAGGAACGGGCTCCTTGATTGTAGCTACAGCTGCCTCAGTTGTAAGGAAACTTGAAGCTACTGATGTAGCATTCTGAAGAGCTGAACGTGTAACCTTGGCAGGATCGATGATACCGTCCTTAACCATGTCTACATATTCCTCTGAGTATGCGTTAAATCCGATTCCGGCCTTAGACTCTTTTACCTTGTTAACGATAACTGATCCGTCAAGACCTGCATTAGCTGCGATGTGGAAAAGAGGTGCCTCAAGAGCCTTAAGAACAACCTTAGCTCCTGTCTTCTCATCTCCCTCAAGCTTGTCAGCAAGCTTGGCAACTTCCTTGGAAGCGTGGATGTAAGCTGATCCACCACCGAAGATGATACCCTCTTCAACAGCTGCTCTTGTAGCATTGAGAGCATCTTCCATTCTGTACTTAGCTTCCTTCATCTCAGTCTCGGTAGCAGCACCAACTCTGATAACTGCAACACCGCCTGCGAGCTTAGCAAGTCTCTCCTGAAGCTTCTCTCTGTCGAAGTCAGATGTTGTATCCTCGATCTGCTTCTTGATCTGAGCTACTCTTGCCTGGATCTCTTTCTTAGCTCCAAGACCGTCAACGATTGTTGTCTTCTCCTTCTCAACCTTGATGCTCTTAGCTCTTCCAAGATCATCCATTGTTGTATCCTTGAGCTCAAGACCAAGATCTGAAGAAATAACCTTACCGCCTGTAAGGATAGCGATATCCTCAAGCATAGCCTTTCTGCGATCGCCGTATCCGGGAGCCTTAACAGCTACTACATTGAATGTACCACGGAGCTTGTTAACGATAAGTGTTGTAAGAGCCTCACCATCAACATCCTCAGCGATGATAAGGAGCTTACTTCCTGTCTTAACGATCTGCTCAAGAAGAGGAAGGATATCCTGGATGTTTGAGATCTTCTTGTCTGTGATAAGGATGAATGGATCCTCTAATGTAGCTTCCATCTTATCCATATCTGTTGCCATGTATGCTGAAATGTATCCTCTGTCGAACTGCATTCCTTCTACAAGGTCAAGCTCTGTCTGCATTGTCTTGGACTCTTCGATTGTGATAACACCATCGTTAGAAACCTTCTCCATTGCATCAGCGATCATCTGTCCTACTTCATCATCTCCTGATGAAACAGCAGCAACTCTCATGATCTGCTCTTTGCCCTTAACCTTGGTTGCCATCTTGCCGATAGCCTCTACTGCTGCGTCAGTAGCCTTCTTCATACCTTTTCTGAGAACGATTGGGTTAGCGCCTGCAGCCAGGTTCTTAACACCCTCGTTGATCATAGCCTGTGCAAGAACTGTAGCTGTTGTTGTACCGTCACCTGCTACATCGTTTGTCTTTGTAGCAACTTCCTTTACAAGCTGAGCTCCCATGTTCTCGTAAGAATCCTCAAGCTCGATCTCTTTTGCAATAGTTACACCGTCGTTTGTGATTGTAGGTGCACCGTATGACTTATCAAGAACTACGTTTCTTCCTTTTGGTCCAAGTGTTACTCTGACTGTATCAGCAAGCTTATTAACGCCTTCTACCATAGCTGTGCGGGCGTCAGCGCCGTACTTAATTGTCTTTGCCATTATTTTTGCCTCCGATTTTTCTTTTTCTTACTTCGTAGAAATTATTTGATGATCGCAAGAATATCATTCTGCTTAACAATGATGTATGTTACATCATCAAGCTTAACTTCTGTTCCTGAGTACTTAGAATAGATGACATTGTCACCCTTCTTAACTTCCATCTTAACTTCCTTACCATCAACAATTCCGCCGGGGCCTACTGCTATAACCTCAGCCTGCTGTGGCTTCTCTTTCTCAGCGCCGGGAAGAACGATTCCTGACTTTGTAGTCTCTTCTGCCTCAAGCTGCTTTAATACAACTCTGTCTGCAAGTGGTACTAACTTCATTACAAAACGCCTCCTTTATGTAATCTTATGAATTTACTTTTTTATTTGTTAGCACTCTGGTTCATTGAGTGCTAACCTCCAAGAACATATATTAGCACCTTTTATCATGTCATTCAAGTATATTTATGATTTTTCTTGTCTCATCCAGTTTGCCCTGAAATAGTAGATGATGAATATGATCGTACTGGTACACCAGGTAAGCGGATAAGCCCAGAAGATGACATTGATCACAGGTATGAGCCTTACTGTGATCGTGATATAGGTTATTCTCAAAAGGCACCAGCTTGAGAGCATTACGATCATGGGAACGGTAGTCTTACCTGCTCCTCTGTAAACTCCCGCAAGAGCATGGCTTGTTGCAAGAAGGAAATAGAAAAGACTCTCAGTCCTTGCCTGCATAGCTCCGATAGCAAGTACCTCCGGATCCTGTGAGAACATTCTAAGAAGCACAGGTGCAAGAACAAATGTTATAACACCTATGATCTCTGCAGCGCCTGCGCTGATAAAGGCGCCTATTTTGGAGCCTTTGGTGACTCTCTCATACAATCCCGCTCCGAGATTCTGACTAACGAACGTGGTCAGTGCCATAGTCATACATACAATCGGTAAAAAGACAAATCCCTCGAGCTTGAAGTAACTGCCACACCCTGCCATTGCATCTGCCCCGAAAGCATTGATGTTAGACTGTACGACAACATTACCTATAGCGATAACACTGTTCTGAATTCCTGTGGGAAAGCCCAGAGCCAGTTCCTTTTTAATGATCTGAGGATCTATAACAAGCTTGGAAATGGTTATCCTGTGAGGTCCATCCACACGCGTCAGCTTTGAAAAAGCAAGACCTGCGCTGATAAACTGAGCAATAACCGTAGCAGCTGCTGCTCCGCCGATCCCAAAGTTCAAAAATCTTACAAATAAAATATCAAGTACTGTATTGACGATTGTGCTGACCATCAGATAATACAGCGGCCTTTTCGAATCACCCACTGCCTGAAAAACGCCGCAGCAGGCATTGTACATAACATTTCCGAGTCCGCCGAGGAAATATATCTTGAAATACAGCGTTGAGCTTGGCAAAACGTCAGAGGGAGTCCCCATCCATCCAAGGATCACCGGTGTAAAGAAAAAGCCCACAACCGTAAGCGCAATTCCCATCAGAATTGCAAATTTAATGCCTGTGTGTACCGCGACAGAGACCTTGTCATAGTCTCTTGCCCCATAGCTCTTTCCTATTATTACACTGCTACCCATAAAGAGGCCGTTGATAAATCCGACCATGAGAAATATAAGGCTTCCTGTTGTGCTAACAGCAGCAAGAGCCTCTTTGCCAACGAACTGTCCTACAACAACCGAGTCAACAACATTGTAGAGCTGCTGCAAAAGTTGCCCAAAGAACAGCGGTATTGCAAAGCTTATCAGCTTCTTTGTAATAGAACCTTCTGTCATTTAAAATCCACCTAATTCTTTAATAGCCTATTAACTATACCACCAATAAAAGTATTTATCGAATAAATCGATATTACAATAAATTTATATTTTTTTAATAACAGGTAAATTGCATTTACAAAGGACCTACTGCATAATAATCATAAGTAATTGTATGCTTTGCCCCGCCATGGACGGCGCGGCGTTTGCCGGATTGGCAGACACTTACTCAAGGAGGTGATTAAAGTGAGCACAAACTTCTTTTCAAGTTTAAACGGCAAGTTTGATCTCAACAGCAGCATGAGCAGCCTTTACGGCGATTATAATCAGATAAAGAGCGGCGCTTACGGCTCTCTTATGAAGTCATATGTCAAGAAAGTCGGCAACAAATCTGCGCTGAAGGCTTATCAGGAGACAGGTTCCACAACCACAGCTGCTGACTCTTCTAATGCTACAACTACAGCAAGTTCAAAAAAGAGTTCGGCTTCCAAGTCAAACTTTTTGGACAGCCATTTCAGCAATATCAAGAACTCAGGTACCTACACCAAGTCAGAGCTTCTTGCAAAGCTTAAAAATGAAGAGAGCAAGGCACAGACAACTGCTTCCGAAGCAGCAGCCGGAACAAATGTAGACACAACAATTTAATACAAACATAAAGAGGAGACCTTTAAGTCTCCTCTTCTTTTTTGGGTATTTCCTTACCCTTAAGATCAATATTGTTTTCTTTAAGAGCTATAGCCCAGTATTTCTCAGGAATATTGGGCCATTTTACTGTTCCTCTCTCCTGCTCACAGAGCCTCATGGCCCTAAGGAGCACTGTCTGGTTAATATCTACGCCGGTCCTTATGGTATGCATGGTAACAGCTGCCCAGGCGGGAGCTATCTCCCTAAGTCCCGATTCCTTAAATTCTCTGAGGATCTCTTTCCTGTTGTAGTCCAGCTGGATGTACTCCTCTTCCCAGGCCTTACCGTTTCCGTGGAGAATGCAAAACTGTGTCTTGCCTCCGTAATACCACGGTATACCTATTGATCCGGGATTGACGGCCTTCTTGCCTCTGTACATGTAGGTTCCCTGAATATGGTTGTGCCCGTGCAAAAGAACTCCCGACTTTAGGTGAGAAAGTACCTTCTTGGTATTTCTCTTTTCCCTGAACAAAAGCTCACTGGTATTGGTAGGTGAGCCGTGGCAGAATTCAAATCCGGGCATTCCCTTCACCTGATACATTCCATAGTTGGGGAGAGACTCAAAGAAATCAAAGTCCTTGCCCGTGAGATTCTCGTAGGTATAAAGAAGGGAACCACTGGCAGAGCCTTTTCTCCAGTTTCCGGCTCCGGTATTACGATAGTTTAAAAGATATTCCTCCCTGTTTCCACGGATAATATATGTGTTAAAGTACTGCTTCAGCACATATATCAGTTCCATGGTCTTCTGGGGATACGGGCAATCAGTGACAAAGTCACCCAAAAGGACAAAATTAGTTATTCCCTTGCCCATAGCATAATCTATACATGCCTGAAAGGCTGTATGATTGCCGTGTATGTCACTAAATACCGCGAAATCATTTGCCATTACTTAACTATCTCTTTTATTGATTCTGCAAGGCCTGCAATGCCCTGGATATTTGACGGAACAATGATCTTGGTTGCCTGTCCGTTTGAAGCCTTCTCAAAGGCCTCAAGGCTCTTGAGTGTAAGAACTGACTCATCAGCTCCTGCCTCTTTCAGCATTGTGATACCTTCAGCGTTAGCCTTCTGAATGCTCTTGATAGCCTCAGCCTGACCTTCAGCCTCACGGATTCTCTTCTCTCTCTCAGCCTCAGCTCTAAGGATCGTAGCCTGCTTGTCAGCCTCAGCCTGAAGGATCTTACTCTGCTTCTCACCTTCTGCAACAGTGATCTGTGACTGCTTCTCACCTTCTGCAAACAGGATCTTTTCTCTCTTTTCACGCTCAGCCTTCATCTGCTTCTCCATGGCATCTCTGATCTGCTCGGGAGGATTGATGTTCTTGAGCTCTACTCTTGTGATCTTGATTCCCCAGGGATCGGTTGCGATATCCAGAGCATCCTGCATCTGGGCATTGATCTGATCTCTTGAAGTAAGAGTTTCATCAAGTGTAAGTGAACCGATTACGTTACGAAGTGTTGTAGCTGTAAGGTTCTCAATAGCTCCGATAGGATTTCTTACGCCGTATGCATAAGCCTTTGGATCGGAAATTCTGAAGAATACGATTGAGTCGATCTGCATTGTAACGTTATCCTGTGTGATAACGGGCTGAGGTGGGAAGTCACAGTACTGTTCCTTTAAATCCACCTGTCTTGCTACTCTGTCGATAAAAGGAATCTTGAAATGAAGACCAACGTCCCAGGTCTCCTTGTATGCACCAAGCTCCTCAACTACGTAGGAATGAGCCTGTGGTACGATCTTGATATTTGTAGCTAACAAAATGATTACGAGTACAACGAAAATTGCAATTATTGCGGCTGTCATTATAAGCCCTCCCTTTCAACAATAAGTTTTGCTCCTCTGACTTCTACAACCCTGACCTCTTCTCCCGCCTTTATTGTGATATTGTCAACGCTTGAAGCTGCCATCCAGGTTGAGCCGTCCATATCTACTTTACCTGTGCCATGAAGATTGTCAATGTCGGTCTTGGCAATGAGTTTTCTGCCGATGATAGCATCTATATTGGTCTTCTTAAGCCTGTTGTTAAAATGTGCTGCTGCAATAGGTCTTACGAGAACCAGAACTACCACTGATACCACAAGAAAAGCTGCCACCTGAAGCCAAAGAGGTGCTCCGATAAGAGCCAGCAAAAGAGCTATCACTGCCCCTGCTGCAAACCAGATGGTTACAAGTCCCATGGTCATAAGTTCGATTACTGACATTACAACTGTGATGATCAACCAGATAATCGGTAATGAGACATCCATACACTCTCCTCCTTTTAGTAGATTATACTTCACTTTGCCCTTTGGCGGAAGTAGCTTATTGTTAATAGTCTTTTCACAAAAATATTGTTCTGTAATCTGATTTTTCTGCGTAATTTATGATAATATATAATAGTACAATTATTAACGTCATGCCGTTTGTATGGAGGCCAAAATGTCAAGTCAGATGTACAATATCTTCAAAAGCAGCTTAAACACATTCACAATGCCGGCAACCGTCATGTCCGTAAGAAAGAATCCAGACGGAACCTGCGGTGAAATAAGGTTTTTTGCCATCAACGAGATCTTTAAAAAGAGTTCCTACGACCTCTTTTCAAAAATGGAAGGTGGCTCATCTGTCAGCTATGAGGACTTTGATAAGCATATCGAGGGTCAGCTCTACACCTCTCATATTCCGAAAGAGCCCAAGTTTGAAGCCATAGTATTTGATGCAGCCTGGAACGGTAAGCATATCCATACCTACGTTGATACCACCAAGATGTATGGCTACTGGACCGAAGATATCCTCTTCCCTGTTGTTGCTCCCGGCTGTGAAGACGAGGAGGAGCCTGACGTTAAGTACTGTCAGTTCATGTACACCTTGAACAGAGAGATGGATACAGGCAAGTTTGCTTCTGTTTCTCCTGACATTTCCAGCTTCGTCATCAAGTCCTGTCTTGAGCTTCGTAACGAAAATGACTTCTCAGACAGCATAAATACTGTTATTAAAGATCTTCGTGAATATACTGATTCCTATGCTGCAGCAATTCTCACAGTCCTTAGTGATCAGCAGAAATTTGATGTTATAAGTGAATCTGTCAGAAATGACGAGATCTGCATAAAAGACATCTTCACACATTTCCCGTATGAAATAATTGATAGCTGGGAAAAGCTCTGCAGAGAGACCGACAGCATAATAATCAAAGACGAAGCTGATATGGCTCATTACGAAAAGCTTGCTGAGCCTTGGGTTAAGACCCTTAGGGAAAATGACGTTAAAAGCCTTTGTCTCTTCCCTCTCACTCACAACGGTATTATCACAGGTTATCTCTACATTACAAACTTTGATGTATCGAATATGGAGAGGATCAAACAGACCATTGAGCTTGTATCCTTCTTCCTTACTGCGGAAGTTGCAAACCACACCTTCCTCGAGAGACTTGAGTATCTCAGTAACGTTGATATGCTAACCGGCGTATTTAACCGTAACTGCATGAACGTCAATGTAGATGAGCTGGCGATCAAACTTGAGATCTTCCCTCAGCCCTTCAATGTTGCCTTCTGTGACCTCAACGGTCTTAAGAGCATTAATGATAACGGCGGACATGATCAGGGTGATAAGCTCCTTGTATATGCAGCTGATGTGTTAAAAGAGATATTCCCTGACGATAAGATCTACAGAGCAGGTGGTGATGAGTTTACTATCATCTCCTTTGACAGCAAGCCACAGTTTGAAGAAAAGATCAGGATCCTTAGGGAGCGGGCATCTGATCCCGAATGGCTCTACTTTGCAATAGGCTACTATCACGACGAATCAGACGGACAGCTAAGGCTCGCCATGAGATATGCCGATGAGGAAATGTATAAAGACAAGGATAAGTTCTATGAGAAATATCCTGATAAGAGAAGATAAAAAATACGCCCCGGAACTAATCCGGGGCGTTAATTTTTTTATTAAGTTCGGCTCTCGAAATTAAAACTTACCAGCCTTAGCAGCCTCTTCGATAGATACAGCTGTTGAAACAGTCATACCAACCATAGGGTTGTTACCAGCGCCGATAAGACCCATCATCTCAACGTGAGCAGGAACTGATGAAGAACCTGCGAACTGAGCATCTGAGTGCATACGTCCCATAGTATCTGTCATACCATAAGAAGCTGGGCCTGCAGCCATGTTATCAGGGTGAAGTGTACGTCCTGTACCACCGCCTGAAGCAACTGAGAAGTACTTCTTACCAGCCTCAGTACGCTCCTTCTTGTATGTACCTGCAACAGGATGCTGGAATCTTGTAGGATTGGTTGAGTTACCTGTGATAGATACGTCAACGTTCTCCTTCCACATGATAGCAACACCTTCCTGTACATCGTTAGCGCCGTAGCAGTTA
>JAEEGH010027712.1_pt1 | contig 11198 bp, 6 predicted proteins | sample 9134181 | NCBI WGS metagenome assembly JAEEGH01 (sample SAMN16246544, study PRJNA631951) | gut metagenome | biome: gut microbiome; feature: rumen; material: DP-attached | host: Bos | place: Iran: Karaj | collected 2018-10 | reverse complement strand
GAGCTTGTTGAGATCGTCAACAAGAGCCTTCCTTATCACGTTGTTGAGAAAAAGATCCCGTATGTTGATGAAAACGGCAATACCGTTAAGCCCGAGAGCCCCAACGGCTATAAGTTTGAACAGCTCGTGCTTGATATGATACATCTTGCGGACTCATGTCTGCCTTATGAGGTAGTGCGTGAGCGTGAATTTGCGCCGATCAAAAATAAGACCGGTATCGATTCGGTGGAATCGGCCAGAGAACTTCTTAAAAAGAACGGCGTGGAGTTGTAAAGTTTACGGCCCCAAAGTGCAGTAATTTGCAGCCTTACGCTGTAAAAAATAGAGGGAGAAAAAGAAAATGTTTAACGCTACAAACGTACTTATCGCACTCACCATTGTGGCTTATCTGGCAATGGTAGTGTATGTGGGATTTAAATTCTCACGACAGAACAAGGATACCGACGACTTTTTCCTGGGCGGCAGAAAGTTAGGACCTTTCGTAACCGCCATGAGTGCCGAGGCATCCGACATGAGTTCCTGGCTTTTACTGGGACTTCCCGGAGTTGCATATCTTTCGGGACTTGCAGACGCATCGTGGACCGCTATCGGTCTTGCGGTGGGAACATATCTTAACTGGCTTATCGTATCACGTAAGATAAGACGTTATTCGGTTAAGATCAACGCCATCACTATCCCTGAGTTTTTCACAAAGAGATATCATGATGCGCACAATATACTTCAGACGATAGCCGCTATTGTCATAGTTATTTTCTTTATACCTTATACGGGTTCGGGATTTGCGGCATGCGGTAAGCTCTTTAAGAGCCTTTTCGGAGTTGATTATCATATGGCAATGATCATTGCCGCACTTATTATCGCGATCTACACAACACTCGGCGGATTTATGGCAGCATCCACCACCGACTTTATCCAGTCGATAGTAATGACGATTGCCCTGTTCTTTGTTGTGGGCTATGGTATTACAGCTGCCGGCGGGTTTTCCGCAGTAGGTGCAAACCTTAGCAACATGCAGGGATTTTTGGATATAAACTCAACATACAACAACACAACCGCTTTAGCTGACCCATATGGTCTTTTCAGTAAGATAACAACCTTCTGTTGGGGGCTTGGATATTTTGGAATGCCTCACATCCTTTTGAGATTCATGGCTGTCCGCAATGCATCAGAGCTTAAGACTTCAAGAAGAGTTGCATCCATCTGGGTTGTATTCTCACTTGGCATTGCCGTTGTCCTTGGTATCGTGGGAAGAGCCATGACAAATTCAGGCGTTCTTGAATCCCTCATCGATCCGGAGAATCTTGGCAGCGCCTCCAAGGCTGAGACACTTATTGTTGTCCTTGCACAGCAGATCAGTGAGCACAACTTCATATTTGCTCTTATCGCAGGTATGATCATCGCAGGAATCCTGGCATCCACAATGTCAACTGCAGACTCACAGCTTATTGCAGCATCTTCTGCAGTATCTGAGAACATCATCCAGGAAACCTTCGGGATCAAGCTCTCAGAGGCATCTTCAATGCTGGCTGCAAGAGCTACCCTGATAGTCGTTGCAGTGTTCGGTATCATTATTGCCTGGAACCCCAACAGCTCGGTATTCAACATCGTATCCTTTGCCTGGGCCGGATTCGGAGCAGTATTTGGTCCCGCAATGATCATGTCGCTTTACTGGAAAAGAACTAACAGATACGGCGCGATTGCCGGAATGATAGCAGGCGGCCTCATGGTATTCATCTGGAAATACCTGGTTCGTCCTCTGGGCGGTGTATGGAACCTCTATGAACTGGCACCTGCTTTCCTGGTAGCAATCATCATGATAGTTGTAGTGAGCCTTATAACTCCAGCTCCTGATGATGACATTGTAAAGACCTTCGAGAAGGTTCAGAGTAAATAATAAAAATATAATAAGTCAGAAGATCATTAAAAGCCCTTTACTCTTTTTATAAAATCGAGTGGAGGGCTTTTCTTATGTCCGGACCATAAAAATAAAATGAAAAAATATGGTATACTGAAAAGACAACCTGAAACTTCAAGACGTTTTTTTCATTACAGGGTACATTTTATGGATAAAAAAGAATTCGAAAGAGAACAGGAACACCTCACCAGGACCTATGAAAAGCTCATGGAAAAGAAAAATGAGCTGGAGGAGCAGATATCTGCGCTGGATACCAAGGCTATTGATGACAAGAACGACATCAGGGACAACATGCGATTTGACTATGCTGATATTGAGACCACCATGGAGACACTGGCAGAGCTTGAGGTGTGGAACCGCTACATAGACACCTACAACGTTGAGAGCAGCTCCCTTGGAAAGCGCCTCGGCACTGTAAAAAAGCTGTTGGAGTCGCCATACTTTGCCAAGATAAGGGTACAGTTTGATCCGTCGGAAGACCCTGAGGACTACTATATCGGCCGCGCTGCCATTTCTGAAAACGCCTATAAACAGATGGTGATCGACTGGAGATCACCGATAGCTGAGGTTTATTACAATCAGGAAACAGGTCCCACTCACTACACCGTTGACGACAGGGAAATCTCTGTGGATCTGCAGCAGAGGCGTCAGTTTGACCTTAAAAAGGACAGGCTCATAGCCTATTTTGATACACAGATTGCCATAGAGGATCCAATTCTTTTGCAGTCTCTGTCCCAGACCCATTCGGACAAGATGCAGGCCATAACTGCCACGATCCAGAAAGAGCAGAATACTGTTATCAGATATCCGGATGTTCCGGTGCTGCTGGTAAACGGCATTGCGGGAAGCGGCAAGACATCTGTACTTTTACAGCGTATTGCATATCTCTTTTACCAGAAAAGAAAGACGCTTCGGCCTGACCAGGTGTGCCTCATGACCCTTAACCCTGTATTCAGGGAGTATATCGCAGGCGTGCTTCCCGACCTGGGAGAGACTAATCCGCCGGCCCTTACCTGGGAGGAATTTCTGGATATGGAGAATGTTCCCTTTGAGGACAATGAGTATGACTACACAAGCTCTGACAGTCTTAAGAAGATTGATGAGCTTCTGCCACAGCTGACACCTGAGGTCGATGACTTTTTGGACATCAGGCAGAAGGGCAGTGTCGTCATGTCTAAAAATGAGGTTCTCTCGGTGATAAAGAAATTCAATAAGTTCCCATACGGGGTTCGTCTGATCCAGACTGCGTCAGATGAACTGGAGGAGAGGGCAAAATATATCCTGAGAAACAGTGATGACCACGACACAGATGATGAGACAGACAGCGTTCCAAAGTCAGACCGGGCAGAAGACAACCGCATTGAGAACGACTTTGGCGGAGCCCTTAGCTGCATAAGACACTGCGGGTTTGTGAACGTCATGAATATTGCCAGGAGGATCCTTGGAAGCGAGCAGATCACTGCCGCAGAGTGGCTGTACACCCGCATGGCTCTTACTGGGGAGTGCGACAGGAACATGCGCTATGTCATGATCGATGAGATCCAGGATTATACCAGGGCTCAGATGATGGTCTTTAGGAAGTTTTTCCCGAACGCACGCTTCATGCTGCTTGGTGATGAATTCCAGTCAATCAGAGAGGGCACGATAACCTTTGACGAGTTAAAAGAGATGGCGGCTGCCGACAAGAGCAGATTTGTTGAGCTGCCTCTTTTGACAAGCTACAGAAGCTCACCGGAGATCACGGACATGTTTGCGTCGCTCCTTCCTGAGGAGAAGAAGATGCTTATTTCATCCGTACAACGCCCCGGTGAAGAGGTTTTTGTAAAGAGCTGCAGCTCGGAGACGGAGTATATAGAAGAACTTAGAAGACTAATTGCGGAATTTGGGCAGAAAGAAGGACTGACCGCTGTCATCTGCAGAGATCAGTTCAATCTGGAGAAGATAAGCGATGCACTTGGGGATGGGGCGCCTGAGTCCGTGACCGGACAGAGCAAACTTCCTGAACACGGAGCATTTTTAATTGAACTTGTCCATGCAAAGGGCCTTGAATTTGACAATGTGATACTGGCGGATGCCGACACTGAATCCTACCCTGATGATGATCTGGGCAGGCACTGTCTCTACACTGCCATATCCCGAGCCACCAGGCATCTGGCTATCCTGGCAAACGGAGACTGTGCGGTTTGACGGCAAAACAAAATTAAATCGGGCAAAAAAATGACTAACCAAGGGAAAAGAGGATCTTGTTTAGTCATTTTTTATATGATCATTCAGTTACGGTTTCACGGTTTCTGCCACCTTCTTTTGAATGATAAAGGTTTTCGTCGGCCTTTTTTAACACGTCGGTTTCGCCGCTTCCGGATGCTACGCCGCCGCTGACGGTTATGACAAGCTGTTCACCAAAGGGCCAGGTCTGCTGCTCCATGGACTTACGTATTCTTTCCGCGATGGCTTCGGCATATGGAACAGACTTATGGGGTAAAAGAATTACGAATTCCTCGCCGCCGTATCGGAAGCAGTTTGATTCCGTGCTGATCACTGAAAGGATCAGGTGTCCCATTCGCTCAAGCACGATATCTCCGTTTTGATGTCCGTAATTATCATTGATATGTTTAAAATGATCTATATCGAACATGATCACGCCGTAGGTCTGATTGCTCTTCTTTGCCAGAACAATTGCACGATCCAGAGTTTTCCTGTTCAGCAGTCCTGTCAGACCATCCACTCTGCTGTTCAGAATGGCGATAACCATGGTGACAATGATAATTGCCACGGCGATAATGGTGATGGCGGTCAGCCGTCTCTTATTTATAGTCCTGCTTTTCACCGTTTCGTCTTTATCTATTTCCGAAATGGAATTTAAAACCGTACTGTCGATGACATTGGCGTAGGTGATATTCTGTTCATCAAGGAGCTCGGTATATAATCGCTGGAGATTGTTAAACAGCTGCTCCTTAGCTTTTTCGTTTTCCGGAGGATACTCATTCTGCAGCCAGATCAGAGTAAAAAGCTCTGCTTTTTTATACCCGTTCTCCTCGCAGATACGCATGAACTCTTCATAAGAATCTGCCAGTACCTTCTCTCTTGAGGTCATTTCTTTGGGCGAATACTTTTCGCTGTTATATTGCAGCTCAGCTGTCAGGCATATGAATTTTGCCTGATGATACGGGATTATCAGATCCCTGAGAAGAATCTCGCGGTAAATATCTGTGTAAAACATTGGATGACCTTCCCACTTTTCGAGCTTTGCATGGCATTCATCGAAACGGCCGCTTTCGGCGTATGCCCGGGCAAGCCAGATATCGTTGATGGCCTCATAGCATTCCTCGAAGATTCCGGTGTGGGACATGGCGACTGTTTCCTGTGCCTTATTCAGATATTCTTCCGCCATAGCATAATCATTGTCAAGTATGGCCTCTATCCCCAGCATTCTAAAGGCATAACTCTTTACCTGCAGGGAGTCAATATCATCAAAATCTTCTATCCTGCGGGCGGAGTCTATCATTTTTTTTGCTGATTCCTCAGCATAATTATTCAAAAAGAAATTGGCTAGGTCCAGATAAACATTGACGGTATAGTCCTTCTCAGGGCTCCTTTCCAGATAGTAGATGGCATATCCCAGATACCTGTAATAGGGCATAATCTCACCCTTTTGCATGTAGATCAGACTGGCTCTTTCATAAAGCCTTCCAAGGTCCTCGTTTTCAAAATAATCTGTGCTGATCCAGTTGTTGATGTACTCAAGATCAGAATCCATGGTGTCCCACCTGAACATCAGATCCTGGTCCACGAGACGTACAACCTTATCGTGATTGGACTTTTTCTCCAGATAGACATGGACATGATAAATAAGCTGCATGAGCAATATTGCAGCCAAAGCGATAATTGTCCCGGTGATTATCTTTTTGGTTAGAGATTTGTTCATCAGCAGATGCTCTTAAAATGTGTTTATTTTTCGACCACATAATAATTATACATCGTTAGATGAAATATGATTATTAATTATTTGGGAACAACTTGCCAGTTGACGGGGAACTTTTTTATATGTATAGTTAAAATTGGTTAATCGTTATACCAAATAAGGAGCGATGATCATGAATATAAAAACCATAGCTGAGCGGGTGGGCGTCAGCACCGCTACAGTATCCAACGTAATAAACGGCAACTTCGGCAAGGTCTCGGCAGAGACCAGGGAAAAGATAGAGGCGGTGATCCGGGAGACCGGCTACAAGCCGAACGTAATGGCAAGGTCTTTGGTGAAGAAGTCCTCGAGGCTGATCGGCCTTGTGGTCCCGTACCTTGGAAAGGACGACGACTTTTTTACAAATCCCTATAATGCTCATATGATCGCATCTTTAGAGAGGTACATCAGGGGAAGGGACTACTATCTGATGCTCAGGTGCGTCGGAGATCCTCAGGAGATCGTGCCTCTTCTTTCTTCCTGGAATGTTGACGGAGCCTTCTTTTTGGGAATATACAGGGAGGAGGTAAAAGAGATACAGGGCCTTCTGGACATTCCCATGGTGTTCTTAGACACCTATGCACCGGGACAAAAGATTGTTAACGTGGGCATTGAGGACTACAGGGGCGGCTACCTGATGGCCAGATATCTCATCGGGAAGGGGCACAGAAAGCTCGCCCTGGTGACTCCCGACATCTCGTCTGAGGGCGTTATACAGGAGAGATACAAGGGCTTTTCCGACGCCTGCAAGGAGACCGGGATCAAGTTTAAACCGGGGAATATCTATTACACGGACACCTCTTACAAGGACGCCATGCAGATCGGACAGGATATAGCCTTCACGGGAGGGCAGTACACAGCAGTAGCCTGTATGTCCGACATTGTTGCGTTTGGAGTCACGGAAGGGCTTCGTCAGTGCGGACTGCGGATTCCGTATGATGTCTCTGTCATGGGCTTTGACAATCTTCCGGACTGTGACTTCATGTCGCCAAAGCTTACCAGCGTTGCGCAGGATTTTGAACTTAAAGCCAGAAAAGCCGGGGACTATCTCTTCAGGATGATCGACGGCGAAAAGGATCTGGTGATCGATGAGAAACAACCAATAAGAGTAGTTGAAAGACAGTCTGTACGAGACCTCTCGGAGTAAATCCGGGAGGTTTTTTCTGTAATGAAAGAGAATAATGAGCCCAAGGAACCGTCCCCAGGGTTCACTGATAAAAGAGAATAGTGAGCCCAAAGAACCGTCCCCATGTCTCACTCCAGGAAGGCGTGGTTAACTGTTTACTAAAACTTCTGTAATTTTCTTACAAAAACCTCTGCGGCAGATTCGCCATAACACCAGTGAATTTATTGAAAAAATGGAAAAGAGTTAAAAGGGGTTGACCGTTTAACCATGAGGCATTATAGTCTTGGTAAATCGATTAACCAAGTGCGAAACAAAAACAATAAAGTTTTACAAGGAGGATAACAAAATGAAGTTTAAAAAAATTGGGGCACTCATCATGACAGCTGCTATGACCACAGGGCTTATGGCAGGATGCGGAAGCGCTGATGCGCCGGCAGATGGTTCAAGCGCACAGGCTGCTACAAAAACCGAAGCAAAGGCTGATACAGCAGCATCGGGAGAGACAGAAAAAGTAACCCTTAAGATCTGGGTTCCTGAGGAAGAGGTAGATATTACAGATCAGATGGTTCAGAAATTTGATGAAGCTCATACGGAGTTCGACATCACATATGAGATAGCTGTAGTTGGAATCGACGAAGCACCTCAGGCTCTTGAGACAGATGCCGACACAGCGGCAGACATCTTCTACACACCAAGCGGCGGTGTCGGAGACCTGGCAGGCAAGGGACTTCTTCTTCCCATCGCAAAGGATATCGATGAGCTGAAGGCAGATCTTCCTGAGAGCGCCATCAACGCTGTTACAATAGACGGACTTACTTATGCAGTTCCATTCTCACCCAACACCTTCTTCATGTACTACAACAAAGATATGTTCACAGAGGACGAGGTAAAGAGCCTGGACAAAATGCTGGCCAAGGATCTTGGCGCAGACACATGGAACTTCAGCACACAGCTTACAAACTCATGGTACGCTGAGATGTTCTTCCTGGGAAATGGATGCACACTTTTCGGAGCTGACGGAACAGACGCTTCTGACTGTACCTTCAACAATGCTAACGGCCTTGCAGCAGGTAAGTACATGATCGATCTTGCAGCCAACCCCAAATACCTTGAGGATGCAGATGGCGTAGGCGGCAGTGCTTTCAAAGAGGGAAAACTCGGAGCAGTTACCAGCGGAGCATGGAGCGCACCTGAGTTCAGAGAGGCCCTTGGTGACAAGGTTGGTGCAGTGGCACTTCCTGTTGCAAACATCGGCGGCAAGGATGTACAGCTTTCAAACTTTGTTGATTTCAAGACCATAACAGTTAAGTCAAATACCAAGCATCCCCTCTGCGCACAGCAGCTGGCAGTTTACATGGCAAGTCCCGAGAGCTGCCTCACAAGATACCAGGAGCAGGGAGATGTGCCTGTACTTAAGTCTCTGGCAGAGAGCGATGACATCAAGAACGATATCGTTGCCAGCGCCCTCAACGATCAGGCAGCATTTGCAACCAACCAGCCCAGTATCCCTCAGATGGGCGACTACTGGGATCCTATGAAGGCCCTTGGCGAGAGCATTTACCACGGCGAAGTGACAGAGGCAAACCTTCAGAGCCAGCTTGACGCTCTTGTAGACAGCATCACCAGCAAACTGACAGACTAAAAGTTTCTTTTTCATTTTCATTATTCCTTTATTTTCATAAGACGGAAGGGGCCCCAAAAGCCCCTTTCATCTCTCAAGAGGTATTTTCCAATGAAGTCATCTAACAAAAATTCCGGCAAAATCTTAACAGTAATATCCGCTGTTTTCATGGGCGCTGCCAATATCGCGGTGGGCCAGATCATCAAGGGACTGATTTTCCTGGCGCTGGAAACAGCATACATCGTGTTCATGATCCAAAAGGGTATCCATAACCTGGATATGATGAGGACACTGGGCACCAGCACTCAGGGCATGACCTTCAATGAGGCGCTGGGAATATATGAAGTCAGCCAGGGCGACAACTCAATGCTGATACTCTTATCCGGCGTTGTTACTCTGGTCATCACGGCTGTTTTTATAGCCGTATGGCTCTTTTCCATCTACTCAGGACGCAGGGCCATGAAGCTGAAGGCTCAGGGCAAAAGACCTGACAGCTTCATACAGGACGTAAAGAGCCTTGCAAATGAAAACGTACATATGCTGCTTCTGGCAGTACCTGTGGCGGGCCTTTCAATATTCACGGTAATGCCGCTTATCTACATGATCCTGATGGCATTTACCAACTACGATCAGAATCACCAGCCTCCGGGAAATCTCTTTACCTGGGTCGGCATGACAAACTTTCAGACCCTGCTGGCTACAGGGGACAGGCTCTCAAACACCTTCTGGCCTGTTCTGGGATGGACCCTCATCTGGGGATTTGCGGCTACTTTTTCCTGCTACTTCGGCGGGATGATACTGGCAATGATAATAAATTCCAAGGGAATTGAATATAAAAAGTTCTGGAGAACAGTTTTCGTTATAACCATGGCAATACCGGCTTTCATATCCTTAAGAGTTGTATCAACCATGCTGGGAGAGAGGGGAATATTAAATGTCCTTCTGCAGCAGTGGGGATTCACACAAGGGGCCCTGCCGTTTTTGTCAAATGTGACCTGGGCCAGAGTGTCGGTGATCGCGGTCAACTTCTGGGTCGGCGTACCCGTAACAATGCTGATGGTCAGCGGTATTCTAATGAACATTCCCGGTGAGCTCTATGAGAGCGCAAGGATAGACGGAGCGGGACCTGTGACCATGTTCTTAAAGATCACTTTCCCATACATGTGGTTTGTGACAACTCCGTACCTTATCTCAAACCTCATCAGCAACTTTAACAACTTCAACACCATTTATTTCCTGACCGCAGGTGAGCCCCTTACTCTGGACTACTTCAAGGGAGCGGGCAAGACAGACCTTCTGGTGACCTGGCTCTACAAGCTCACCAAGGACAGCAACGACTACAACCTGGCGGCCACCATAGGCATCATCATATTTGTGATTTCAGCAGTATTTACCCTGATCTCCTTCTCAAGATCGGGCGCAATGAAAAATGAGGAGGGATTCCAGTGATGAAAAAGACAGTTATAGGTCTTAATCTCGACAAACATATATATGCAGTGGCAGCATCTGTCATTTCTTTCATAGCTCTTTTCCTCCCTATGGCAAAGCTTGGAAGCGGCAGCATATCGGCCTTTGGACTTCTTGCCGATGCTTTGGGAAAAGACATATCGGCGCTTCATCTGATAATCATAGGAGCGGTCCTTTTTGCGACAGCTTCAGCGGTCCTGGCAGCAGTGAGCATTCCAAGGACCGGAGTGCTTCTGGTGAAGATATGGCAGGGGATTCAGGCGGCAGCAGCTGCATTCTGGACACTTCTGATGTTCTCCACCAGAGCAATGATGAAAGCCGGCGGCCTCTCAGACAACTTCCTTAACAGGGATCTGTCTTTTGGCTATTGGATAGGACTTGTGACTGCCATAGCTGCTCTGGTTCTGGTGATGAGAGTCACAAGGACGAATGTTGGGTATATTGTACTCACAGTGCTGGGCGTTATCTGGCTTTTCCCGATACTGTGGATCGTGCTGACGGCCTTCAGGGCAGAGCAGGGCTACTATGTGGGATATTTCATTCCCCACGGCTTTACTTTTGACAACTTTATAAAGCTCTTTAACAATCAGAGCGTACTGCCGTTTGGCAAGTGGTGGCTTAACACACTGATCGTAGCTGCATGCAGCTGCGTCATCAACACACTGATAGTTCTGGGAACCTCATACGTTCTCAGCAGGACCAGATTCGCAGGGAGAAAGGCCTTCATGAATGTTCTGATGATTATTGGAATGTTTCCCGGCTTTATGTCACTGATCGCGGTGTATAATATTCTCAAGGGCATCGGTCTCAACCAGTCTCTCTTTGCACTGATCGTTGTAAGTGCTGCAGGAGCGGCCATGGGATATCATGTCAGCAAGGGATTTTTTGATACAATACCCAAGGCCATTGACGAGGCAGCCATCATAGACGGCGCATCAAGGCTTCAGATTTTCCTTCATGTGACACTTCCTCTTTCAAAATCAATAATCGTGTATACGGTTTTGGGAAGCTTCCTTGGAGCATGGTCTGACTACATCTTCCCGAGTATGCTCTTTGGAGACAAGCAGAGTTCATACACTGTCGCCGTAGGTTTGTATTGGCTGACTGA
>JAEEGH010027711.1_pt1 | contig 11198 bp, 4 predicted proteins | sample 9134181 | NCBI WGS metagenome assembly JAEEGH01 (sample SAMN16246544, study PRJNA631951) | gut metagenome | biome: gut microbiome; feature: rumen; material: DP-attached | host: Bos | place: Iran: Karaj | collected 2018-10 | reverse complement strand
TTTCAATAAGAAATTTGTAGCCTTGTTCAGGTCCGTAGCCACGAAATGTTTTTTCGTCAGCCATTTCGTCAACTGCTTGATGCAGTGCTTGAATGACCGATGGGCATAACGGTCGCGTCACATCGCCAATGCCAAGACTGATAATAGAAGCATCGGCGTGCGACGCCTTGTATTCCGCGACTCTATGCGCAATCTCAGAAAACAAGTAATTTTCAGGGATTTTTGTAAAATTGTTATTAATACAAGCCATTTGTAACCGTTTTTATGCCATTAACTAAACTTTTCAATGCAAATAAACGGATTATATTTCAAATTGAAAGTAATTTCTTTGGAAAATATTAAAATTTACAATAAATTACGTAAATTTCGTATAAAATAATAGGGGCGAACAATTATTAGCCCCTATTATTTTATATCAACAGTATGTCGCCGTATGCAGCGGCTTGCCTATCTTATCGAACCAATACTTTGAATGTTTCACCTTCCACTTTCACGAAATAGATGCCATCAAGACGGACAGCAAATTCTGTAATTTCAGAGCCTGTCGCAGTGTTTAATTTGCGGCCAGAAGCATCATACAATTCAACAGTTTTGCCGTCGGCATTCTTCACGTAGATTGTATGGCCAGCAGCGTATGCCACAACGTTGTTTTCCAATTCCGAAACCGCATCCTGGTCCATATTTTCAGCCTCGGCGATGTTTGACAACGCCAATGCGAATGGTCCCGATTCGGCTTTCATGAAATCCTTCGGATCAATTACCTCGTTGAGTTTGATGCCCACATAGAAGATTGTCTTTCCAACACTTGGAATCTCGGGCGTATAAGCCGTTGCCGATGCAGGGACTGTTGTCACTGTGTCGATGAACGTATATGAACCGACCTTCGTTTCTCGGACAATGTAGAATGATCGGTAGTCAACGCCGACGTATGGTTGCCATATCAATTCCGCCTGGCCTTCACGCAGGCTCTTCATTTCGTTCAGATGCAAGGTCGTGTGCGTCTCGCTCATCTCGGTCTCGTTGCCGCAGATGTCCGTCGCCGTGATTCTGTACGACCACTGGCGTTTCATCGGGTCGGCGTCCTCGTCCTCGAACACGCTGATTTCCGAGTATCTCACCGTTCCAACCGCATTGAACTCGTTCGATACGGAATCCTCACGGTAGATTGTGTAGTACTCAATCAAATCGGTGTTCTCGCGGACCCAAACGATTAAATTCTTGCCAGTTTCCTTGCTTACTGTCACCAGTGAAATTTGTGGCACTTGAATCTCGAAGTTCTTCACCTCAATCGTTTCAGTGCTTGAGCAGTTGTTTTCGTCGGTAACGGTCAGTGTGTAGATTCCTGCGGCTACGTTTGTCAAGTTTTGTTCCGTTGAGATTGTTTCGCCTGCCGAAGTCCAATTGTATGAAACTTCGTGGTCAACGCTCACAATTACCGCGCCTGCCGATTGGTCGCAGCGGGTCTTTTCAACTGTTTCAACCGTGATGACTGGATTTGCTGGATATTCAATTGTTTGCGCCAATGTGATGGAACAGCCGTTTGCAGGGTCGGTCACCGTCACCGTGTAGTCGCCAACGCCAACTTCCGTCAAATCCTTTGAGGTTGCGCCGTTGCTCCACAAATAGTTGTATTCAGCTGCTGCCGAAACGGTTATTTCACCGTCGGTTCCGCCACATTTCGGTTTTCTGAAGCCTGCGATTTCCGCAACAACTTCGTCTGGCTGTGAAACAGTGAATGTCTTAGTGATTTCGCACAGGTGTTCATCGGTGATAACAACCTGGTAGTTGCCTGCGGCGACGTTTTCAAGCACGTTTGCGGTGCTTTCGCTGTTAATCCATTGGTATGAATATTCAGCGTCTTCGGCAGCAGTCAGCTCTATCTTTCCGTCAGCCAAGCCATAGCAGCTCACGTTAGTGATTGCCACATCGGCGATGGTGATGTCGCAGTCGTATTCAACAATCGCAGTTGCTTTCAATGTTGTTTTCTCATTGTTGGCAAGTTTTGCCGTAACGGTTATTTCAGCCTCGCCTTTGAAATTATTTGTGGTTAAGAATAATTTACCATCAACAACTTCGGCAGCAACAATGCTTGGGTTCGAACTTAATGCCGAGAAAAATATTTCGCCATCGTTCGACGATTTGAAGAATGGCGCAAGGTCGATTGGGGCATTTTGAACGCCAGTTTTCAACGTGTCGATAGTCAACAACGAAGTTGCATATACATATTCTTTCGTTCTGAAGTTTGCCGTAAGTTCAATTTGCTCTGTTACAGAGAATTGAATAGTTGAATCAAGCAATGATACACCATTCAACATTTCGGAAGTACTTTCAGTTGACCAGCCAACAAATTCCTGTCCATTCTCAGATTTTGCGGTAAGAACCGCACGGCGATTGTGATTGTATAGTCCAGCACCTTCAACAAAGCCTTTTGATTTATCATAATTAACAGTAACAGCATAACTGTTGACATTCCAAATCGCCCAGAATGTTTTGTTTCCAAAGTCATTTGCAGAAATGTTTGTATAAGCTGTTCCATCGCCGTTTGAGTTGTCGAACCAACCAACAAACGTGTAACCTTCCTTAGTAACATCGCTTGGCAAAGTTGCGCCTTCACCATAATTATAGCTTGTTGAATATTCGGAATTTATTGTACCTTCGTTGGTTACAAGGATAATATTATACGTATTTATGGTAAATTTCGCATAGAACGTCTTGTCGCCCAAGTCGGTTGAAAGGATTGTTAAAACCGGCTCGTCGGTAAACTGAGCGTCGGTGTACCAGCCGTCGAACGTGTAGCCAATTTTTGTCACATCAACAGGAAGAAGGACTGTTGTTCCATAGATGAATTTCGTAACTTTTCCGTTATTGATTGTTCCGCCGTCAACATTGTAGGTAATGGAGTATGAATTCACATTCCATTTTGCCCAGAATTCCTTGTTGCCCGTCTCAACTGGCAACACGTAGTCAACAGGAGAACCAATATACGACGAATTGGTAAACCAGCCACCGAACTCATAGCCATCGCGAGTCGGCGTAGGCAATACAACTGTGTCGCCGCCATACGTATATGTTGCGTCAGGCGTTTCGGCGAATTGTCCTTCGTTGACATTGTACGTGATTGTATAGTCAATGTCAGTCCATTTTGCCCAAAATTCCTTGTCGCCAGTTTCGTTCACAGGAATCGACACAACCAACGAGCTGGAGAATTCTTCGTCGGCATACCAACCGCCAAACGTTGCTCCTGTTTTCACAAAGTTTTTCGCTGTCGGCAGAGTTGCGCCAACGCCATAAATATAGGAATCAATTTCGCCGCTGGTGATTGTTCCGCCGTTGGTATTCAGTGTCACTTTATAATCATTGACAGTCCATTTTGCCCAAAATTCCTTGTCGCCATAGTCGGTTGCCGAAATTGCCTGAACCTGCGAACCCAGATATGACGGATTTGCGAACCAGCCGTTGAAAGTGTATCCAACACGGACAATATCGGTTGGAAGTTCCACAGCGGTACCATACACGTAGGAATCAACATTGTCGGAAGCAATCACACCTTCGTTTGGATTGAGTGTAATCGCATACGAATTATTTGTCCATTTTGCATAGAATGTCTTGATTCCCATCTCGCCGAGAGAAATAGCATCAATACGGTCACTGGTAAGTGCCTCGTCAGAACACCAACCTGCGAACGTGTAACCCGAACAAGAAACGTCGGTAGGAAGATTAACAGGAACGCCATAGGTATATTTGGCAATATTGCCAGAATTGATTTTTCCCCCATTCGTTACGAAAACCACATCATACGATTCAACGAGCCACTTAGCATAGAATGTCTTGTTGCCAAAATCTCCTTTTTCAATTTTTGAAATAGGGTCATTGTAGAAGTTAGGATTATCGTACCAACCAAGGAATTCATATCCATCTTTGAAAACTTCGGAAGGCAACGTTACTTCTTCTTCATACATATATGACGACGGAATAACCTCATCTACAATGTCGCCGCCGTTGTTATTGAAAGCAATCGTGTATGTCTTACGATTCCAATTTGCATAATACGTTTTGTTGCCGTAGTCCGACGAACGAATCAACGCAACCGACTGACCTTCAAAGCCCGCGTTGTCGTACCAACCAGCGAATGCGTATCCGTTTCGTGTTACATTGGCAGGAAGCGATGCACCCACGCTGAACGTATATTTTGTAGGAATAACCTCATCGTTGATAGTCCCCTCGTTTGGTTCGAATGCAATATCGTAAACTTGCTCGCGCCATTTAGCCCAGTATGTTTTTGCTTCGACAGCATCGTCTGGAATCACAGTAACGGCAGTACCTATGCAGCTTGAGTTCTCGTACCAACCCTCAAACGTGTACCCCGTGCGAGTAACATCGGAAGGAAGCAGTTTCTCCGTACCGTGCTTATAACTTACCACATTGCCCGAATTGATGATACCCTCGTTAGTGTTGAGCACCACAGGATAGGTGTTTTCTTCCCACAATGCATAGAAATCTTTTTCACCAAAATCGGCAACGGTAATTTCAGAAACCGCGTCGCCCTCAAATTCAGGATTATCATACCAACCGGCAAAGCCCTTACCAGTGAGCGACATAGACGAAGCCGTAGGCAGAATTGCACCAACCCCATATATGTAACTAGCCACCTCACCGCTTAGTATACGGCCTTCTCCAGGGTGAAGTCGAACATCATAGGTGTTAGGCGTCCATTTTGCATAGAACGTCTTGTTACCAACTTCATCCGAAGCAATTGTATATATTTGATCCCCCTCGCAGTTGGCGTTGTTGTACCAGCCCCCGAACGAGCAACCGTCGCGAGTTACATCAGTAGGTAATGTTACCGTATTTCCAAATTGGTATGAAGTGGTTGTCGTACCGTTGATTGTTCCGTTATTGTTGACATAGGTGATTGTGTACGTGTCTTTTGTCCATTTTGCATACAGCGTTGTATTTGAGGTAAGCAAGTAACTTCTTGCACTCGCACCATTAGCAGTATAGTATTGCGTGCCGCTACCGCCAGTGCTTGTATAGAAACCTCCGAACGTGTAACCTGTGCGTTTCGGCAACGTGATTGACGGCATAGCCGAGCCGTAGTTAACATTCACGCTTTTAGTTCCGTCGGTTGTAGCAGATTGTTGGTTGAGCGTTACGGTGTAAGTGTTCACCGTCCATTTTGCATAGAGCGTCGTTGCCACCTCAAAATCGCTCCTCATTACGCCAGTTCCGTCGGCAAAATAATACTGCGTACCTGAACCGTTTGTACCAGTGTAATATCCTCCGAACGTATAACCCGTTTTTGTAGGAACTGTAATTGTTTGAAGGTCTGCGCCATACGTTGCTTCCACAGTTTCTGTTCCAGCCGTAGTTGCTCCTTGGTTGTCAAGCGTAATTGTAGGCTTTTTCACCGTCCATTTTGCATAAAGCGTAATTGGTGATGTAAGATAACACGTTCTATATCCACTTCCCGAAGCATAATAATATTGCGTGCCGCTACCGTTGGTGCTGGAGAAATATCCGCCAAACGTGTAACCTTTCCGTGTAGGAGGTGTAATGGATGGCATTGTGCTACCGTAAGTCGCGTTAATAGATGCTGTTCCTGGCGAAGTTGCCGACTGGTTGTCGAATGTTACAAGATATTTGTTAGCCGTCCAGTGGGCGTAATAGGTTTTGTTGCCAGTGGCGGTGGTGCCGATAGTGGCAACTTTTGAACCCCCAGAAGAAGCGGTGTACCAGCCATCGAACGTGTAGCCCGTGCGGGTTACGTTGGTTGGCAGAGTTGCGCCCACGCCGTAGGTGTAACTATTAATTTCATTGCAGTTGATGGTTCCGTTGTTTGCGTTAAGCGTAACCGTGTATTTCTGTCCTATTTTTAATGTAAATTCTGTACCCCAATAGTAACATCCATTCTTGAACCAATCGCCAAACAATTGAGCCGTATTATTTGCAACCCATGAAGGCGTTGCCGTTGTTACTGATGTTGACGTAATAGTTGGATTACCATAAAAATACAATGTGTTTGTTCCCGAACCGCCTCCGTATGTAAAATCTTGATCAACACCGTCAATATTTATAGGAATGGTGAATGACGATTTATTTACCTTTACAATTCTATCGAACGTGAGGGCAATCCATACTCTATCACCCGAAGCATAAATTTTATTATTATTGACTTTGGTCTCTAATAGAGCGGCACCTTTATTATCCTTTAAACACAGATATAGTCTGGCATCAAAACTATACTTTGAATTAGCGTTTATGTCGTCTGATGCTTGTATCTGCACTGACACGTTTTGTGGGTTATATAACTCTATATATTGCGTGCTATTAACATTGTACGCATTAGGTTCATAGCCATAATGATGAAAAGTCAGTATATCGTTCACACCATGATTCCAATACGATGGATTAGTTATTGGCATTGTAGTGTTGTTATTCACTTTGGCGACCGGAAACTTATATTTGCCTCTACCATTTGTGACTTTCGGATTCACATGCGTAAATTCGGCAGCAAGACGACCATCGCCTGATGTACTATACGTAATATAATTTGACTGATTATGTATCATCATCCGAAAAGCACAAGACGATGAAGTTGCACTCATATAATCCCAAAGATCAAATTCTGCTCGTGCCATATATTTATACTCCGTCCATGAAGCCACTGTTTTAACAGCGGAAAGATATGCCTTTCTCGTTTCTGAAAATTGGTCTGTTAAACTTGATAAGGTGACAGAAACCACAGCAGTTCGCGAAGAACTCGTTATGGTTTTACGATATTCGTCCGTACAAACCTCCGCATCATATATAGTTGCTTTGCTTACAATAGTATTGCCATCCAACGTACAAGTACAAAACTTGGAAGGCGTACAATCGTTCCACACCTCCAAGCGGAAATATCTGTAGGCAGATTCGCCATAGGCATAAACTGAAGTTGTTGCGACGTTATACTTTGTAATAGTAATTGTTTTTGAGGCTTCTCCAGTAGCAAAATCAATATAGCCGGCTTCCTCCGCATAATGTACACCACCAACCGCAGAACCATCACACGTGCGGTAATACACCCTTGTAGGGTACGTGGTTGTACTACGCGTAATGGTAAACGTAGTAGTTCCTGAAGCACAAGTTACCGAAGAAATTACATCGGAAGCGGCACCAAACACCGCCGAAGTTGCCAAAAGTGCGAATGCGCACAAAAAGATTTTTGTAAATGTATTTTTCATAAATATTTAATTTTCAATATGTTATCATTTGTTTCGTAGGGACGCGGCACACCACGTCCGTACATGAAAAATTTTGGTGCAAGGTAAAATTTTTTGTGGAAAAACGGATGTGAAAGACGAGGTTTTTAGTCACTGTGCAAAGTGTCAAAAATACACTATTGGTGGGCATCGTGAAGCATTGAGGTCATCTCTCACTACGCTTCGCTTCGTTCGAGATGACGTGGGATTATTTTATTTCAACAACGCAGGAAATTGGAAAGTGGTCGGAAACTTTCAAGCCAGTGCGCTTAAAGTTGTAGCACTTGAATTCCGGGCTGACCAAGATATAATCTAAGCGTAACTGCGGCCACCAATTGAACGTTGCACCAATGCCCTTTCCGGCAGCAAGAAACGCATCTTCCAAGTCTCTTGACGATTTAATGGCCTGATAGGTGTAGGAACAGGCAGGAGAATTGAAATCGCCACATGAAATGATTGGATACGGACATTCTTTCAATGAATAGATGAGTTCATCGGTCTGAACACCTCGTTTGGTAATTGCTTTTGAGAGTTTTGTAACGACGTTTTCCACGTTTTTAATCTCCACGTTTTGCACTTTTCCTAAGTCGTTGATAGTCTGTTTATTCTCATGCGACAACCGATACGATTCCAAGTGACTGTTGTAAATCCGAATGGTATCGCCATCTTTCACAATATCGGCCCAAATGGTGGAATTTCCCGTTTTCTGATAATCCATTTTCCCCGAATTGACAATGGGATAGCGACTGCAAATAAGATTTCCTTGAAAATAATGGTCGCCTATGGTGAAAGTTTTGTTATAGTTTACATACGAGAGATTCATCTGCTGCTTGATGCTGTCAAGCACTATGAATTTCTCGTTTCTGTCGTTGTGATATTCTTGCAGACAAATAACATCGGGATTTTCCTTGAGGATATACAGAAAAATCTGTTGCTTTATCTCATTGTTCTTCTCCCATCCCAAATAATTGAATGCCATAATGTTATACGACATTATCTTGATGCTGTTCTTTTTCTCCTGTGGCGTTTCATCGTTTCCGAACGCAACATAGTGTAACTGCGTGGGAATGCTGAGCACCAACGAAATGAACGAGATGAGAAAATACCGTTTGTGGTCTTTGGCAACTATCCAACAAACAGATGCTATTATATTGATAATCACTATGATGGGAAACCCCAACGCCAACAGTTCGCAATAGGGAAACGAACTCGGGTTTATGTATTGGGCGAGAATACAACAAAGCAATGCAAGTGAAATCAGTGCATTCAAGACGAATAACAGTATTCTTACGATAAGTCTCATTTGTTGTTTTGTTTGAATAACGTTTCTTTTTCCTCTTTTGTTAAGCTATTATATCCAGATTCTGCTATTTTCTTCAGTATTCTATCAATATCTTCTTGGTTTGTTTTTGTTACCTCTTCATACGACACATATTCTTCGTCTCTTTTATTGTTTCTTGTATATGTGAATGTATTTTTAGTTTTATTCCTATTTGTTAATTGCGTCAGGAATGTTTCAAACCAATGTGCAATGTCAGTTCCTTTTTTGTAGCATAGTGCCCAACAAACGCCAAAGGCGACGCCGCCAAGCTTGCAGAGCGATAGTGCGAGGAGCTGGGGCGATGATTGTGAAGCAAGGTGTATCATTGGCAGCAATTCTATTGCAACGATTATGATTGCAAGTATCTTGAGCGAAACTTCACCGAAAAGAAGCAAAAATACTCTATAATTTGGCGCATACGTGGCTGTTGCCGTTATGACAGCCAATATCGAGGCTATTGGCGAGAGCAAGAAACCGTTGGCCGACGAGCCGACGAGAATAGGCAGTACAACTCCTGAAAAACCTCCAAGAACGTAGATTGCCGTCAGTTTTCGCTCGTTAGTTATATCAACTAAGATTCTGCCAAACCAAAACATGAGTAACATATTGCACATCAAGTTGATGAACGATGTGTCGAAAAACATATACGTTATGATTGTCCACGGTTTTTTGAGCAAGGCCATCACTGCTGTCGGAGCCGCTATATTGTGCAAGGTGAAACTGTAAATCCCCGTAGATGAGATACTTGCGATGATTTCAATTATCCAAAGTAACAGAAATGCCGCACCATTGATGAGCAGAAGTTTGGTGAGCGAATCTCCAGACTTAAATTCTCGTAGTATGTCGTTTTGTATGTTCATTATTCAAATCGTGTTCCGTTTTTCTGCCAATATTTTATGAGAATGAAGCCGAAAATCATTCCTCCAAGGTGGGCAAAATGTGCAGTGTTGTCGCCCACGGAATTTCTAATACCGCTAAATAATTCAATCAATCCATATATCAAAACGAACCATTTCGCTTTAATTGGAATTGCAAAGTAAACGTACAATTCTGCGTTAGGGAACAACATTCCAAATGCCATCAAAAGCCCGAAGACTGCTCCTGATGCTCCTACGGTTGCTCCGTTCACTATCGCGTTTACGCTTCCGAGAGTGCCGTCAACCCAGTTTCGGCCCGAACGAATGAGGTCGTCGCCCTGTGTAAGTACCAAATCCCACATTTCGTCGGTTATCACGAACGTTTGTAGGTGAATGTAGGCAACAATGATTTGCACGATTCCCGCTCCTATGCCCGTTGCCAAATAATAAATGAGAAATTTCTTGCTTCCCCAGAATTGTTCGAGCGTGTGGCCAAACATCCACAATGCCAGCATGTTGAAGAATATATGTTCGAAATTTGCGTGCATAAACATATAACTAATGAACTGCACGGGGCGAAAACTCGGTGATTTTATGTAATGTAACCCTAAATCGTTGGCAACGTTGTAACCTATGTTTTCCAGGAACCAACTTATAATAAAACAGGCAACGTTGATTATAAGTAAGTTTTTGACAACGGGTGTCAGCATTGAAAAACCTGATGGACGAAAGTAACTCATGCTAATTAAATTTTTTTAACAAATCATCGGGTTCTACAATAATGGTTACGATTTGTCCTTCGGGAGTAATCGTAAATGATTTATTTTGAAGCAGTTGTGCAACAAAATGTTGCATTTCCTCAACCGTCATGTTAGGATTTCTATATAATGAAGCCGCCTTTGCAAGATTTTGTGCAATCTGTTCTTGCACGGAATCTTTCACGGTTTTGTTGTTCTCGCTGTAATTCGTGATGAAATCGGTTACGACCTGTGGTAATTCGCCAATAGGCACATCGGCGGGTGCTCCGTTTGCCACAAAAGAATTTTGCCCGAATTCCTCAATGTCGAATCCAAGTTCCTGCAATTGCGGAAGCAACGTTTTCAGCGTTTCCGACTCGTCGGCCGTAAGGTCAATACGAATTGGCAACAGCGTTTTTTGCGATGGCATCTGCTTGTGCGTGAACGAGTCGAAAAATTGGTCGTACAACATTCTGTAATGAGCTCTTTTAATGTCAATTACATAGATTTTCTCGTTTGCAAAAGCAAGGATATATTTTTTTTGAATCTGCGTACAAAACTGAATGCTCAATTCCTTTGTTTGTTCGTCGGCACAAGTGTTTCCCGATGAAAAATCAAAATGGAGCGACTCGTCTTTCTTGTTTGTCTCGTATTCCTCAAACAATTTCTCCCAATTCCTTGTATTTGCTTGCTGATTGGGGTACGACAGCGAACTCTTAGTCTTGAACGGATTATATTCGGGATTATATTTGATTGTTGGTGGCGTGACAGGTCGGTCAGTTTTTTTTGAAAACATGTCGGTATAGTCCGCCGAATCGCTAAAATCGAGCGAGGGAACGATGTTGTTCTTTCCTAGCGTGCATTTTATCGTGGCTTCGAGCAACTGACAGATATTGAATTCGTCGGAGAATTTGATTTCTGTCTTTGTCGGGTGAATGTTCACGTCAATGTTCGACGGGTCAATCTCAAAAAAGATGAAAAATGGCGGATATTCCTTTTGTGGCCACAAATTGCCATAGGCTCGCAGCACCGAACTAAGAAA
>JAEEGH010027707.1_pt1 | contig 11198 bp, 7 predicted proteins | sample 9134181 | NCBI WGS metagenome assembly JAEEGH01 (sample SAMN16246544, study PRJNA631951) | gut metagenome | biome: gut microbiome; feature: rumen; material: DP-attached | host: Bos | place: Iran: Karaj | collected 2018-10 | reverse complement strand
GCCTGCAAGAATGTAAAGGACTCACAGAAGAACCTCATTGTGTCTTCCCTGATGCAGACGGTTGTGATTGCGCTGTTCCTCCTTCTTGGAGTATATCTCTATCAGTTCGCCGGGCTTCACGGCCTTAGCGTGGAACGCTCGGATGAACTGTTCCCCACAGTGGCTTGGAGCGGTCTTATGCCCGCAGGAGGCCTTGTGGCGGCACTTTTCATCATCGGCCTTGTAATGGCCGGGTTCCCCGCTGGTGGTTCCGCACTCACGGCGCTCACCACATCCTTTACGGTAGATATCCTGAGGAACGACAACCGTAGAACGCTTATCCATACCGCTATGGCCATTATTATGGCGGCATGTATCCTTATCTTTGCGGCGCTCAATTCCACCAGCGTGATAGATGCGGTTTACAGGCTGGCCAGTTATACCTACGGGCCCATCCTGGGCCTGTTCGCCTTCGGCCTTTGCTGCAAAAACAAGGTCAGGGACCGCTGGGTGCCACTTGTAGCCGTTGCCGCCCCGCTTATCTGCCTTTTGCTGGACCTTAACTCGGTTGCCTGGTTCCACGGCTACCACTTCTCCTATGAGATCCTGCCTCTAAACGCCCTCCTCACCATGGCCGGCCTCAGGCTACTTAAACGCTAAAAATCAATAAAAATCAATTATATGCCGCAGACCTTTGATATCACCCCGGACCGCAATTTCCTTCAACATTTCCTTACCGGCTGGCGCGTTAAGAGCCTTGCCCCGGAAATGGTTGAAAAACTTAAGGCAGAAAGCCAGAGTAACCCCTACGCCGCCTATGGTTATGGCCGATGGCTGTCGCTTGTGAATCCCGGCGGAAAATGTCTCAAAGAGGCCGAAGTCCTTCTCACCTGGGCAGGCAGTAACGGCGTGCAGGACGCCAATGCCGCCCTGGCGCAGATGTACTTTGACGGCCGCACTGAGGCCGATAAAGCAATGCCCCAGATGCACGCCTTCCTTATGGACACCTCCTATAAGATAGGCAGCGAGCTGGCTCAGGTTTTGACTCTGGAAAACACCATTTTCGGGGACTACGGATTCCCCAATGACCCTGCTATGGTTGCCGATATCCTCCAGAAGCACATAGAGAAACACCCGGAGTGTGATACGCTCTACTATGATTTGCTGGGTCAGGCGCTGGAAGAAACGGACCCGGAGGCTGCTGAAAAGGCTTTTCGGGTGAGTATAGACCGCGGAGACAAGGAGAGCTATTACTCGCTGGCTTCGCTTTACGAATCGGCCGGAGACTGGGGCCGTGCCTGCTTGGTTGCGGATGAAGGCGCCCGCAATGGGGCTGTAAACTGCCGCCGCTTCAAGGCCAGGATGAGTCAGGAGGATTTCCTGGCACTTTCCCTGGAGGAGCAGGAAGCCCTTCACAAGGAAATATCAGAAGGTCTGGATTACGCCATTTCCCATCACGACCGCTATGCCTGTTTTCTCAAGGCGATGTGTCTGTATTATGGCAATCTTGGCTATACCGAAGACCTTATCCAGGCCCTGGTGCCGCTTGAGCGAGGCTGTGAGATGGGCCACAGTAACTGTTTTTGGCTCAAGTCGGTTATCCTGCATGAACTTGACAGGGGCGGAGTGGCAAAAGCCAGCCTGCAGGCTGTACGCCTTGGAGACAGGGAACAGTTTACCCTGGAGCAGGTGGCCAGGGGCTATGTTTCAAGAGAACTTTCCAACCACGCGGAAGAGATAGAGGAGCTGTGGCTCAAGGAGTATCTGAAAGCCAACCCCGAGGATGAGGACTCAAAAGACAGCCGGGGCGTAGTAGCCGTGTATCCCCAGGGCTTTTATTACGCCATGGACGTGGACGAAGGCAGAGAACTGGACCTGGAACGCCTGGCTCAGAAGGTGGACGCCAGGGGTTTTGACGTGGTGCACTTTTCACCCGTTCTCTCCCGCATAACCAAGGCGCTTTCCCTTGAAGGCAGCCACGTGGCTATGCTAGTAGATAAAGACGGCTATATGAAGGACCTTCCGGACAATATGGCCGGAACCCTAATTTACGGGCATGCCCAGGAGATCCGCGGCACGGTAATCTTCGTCCTGGAAGATGACAAGACCTATTCCCTTATGCCGATGGTGGGCCTCCAGCGGGTCTATATGTTCATCCAACTCCTGAATGCCGCTACGGGCGGGCTTGTAAGGCTGCCGTCATCCGAAGAACTGGAATCCATAGGCGCGGAAGACCCCGGCGGCTTTGAGGAGTACGATGATTTTGAGGAGAAATTCGACGACCCCGATATCTTTGACGGCTATGAGCCGGAGCAGGAGATAGAGGAAGATATGGTGAGCGTAGATACTTCCACGGACGCAGAGCCAAAAGAAATCACCGTACCAGTAGAGAAGGTAATGGAGGGCATTTCGCAGTGCAACCTTTGCATCGACACCCTCTATATCAGCCTTAAGGGCCATCCTGAATACGATTTCGCGTCAACGGAGGACCTCTTTTACCGCCTTGGCATTATGGAGGCTATCGAGGAGAACATCAAGCAGCACGGCGGCTATATGATAGACGAGTGGCAGTACGTGGACGCCCGCCAGGTTCCCCAGGACATCCGCTCCCGCGTCCGTTTCAAATAACCGCATTTTGCGGCCACATTGCATTTTTTTCTTACCTTCGCATAATCTTTGTAACGAAAAGATTTAATAATTAAATATTTAATTCGATGAAAGCATTGAAATCCATTCTTGCCGTGGCCCTGGGGCTCATCTGCACCGGTGCCCTTGCTCAGACAACCCTCAAGGAAGCGGTTGCTCCCGGCAATAAAGTCTACGTTCAGATTGTAAACGACGACGATCACCCCATCCCCCAGGATGAGATTGAGGACGTCACCAGGGAATTTGCAGCCGCAGGCGCCTGGGTGTGCGTTTCAGAGGCTTCAGAGGCCGATTTCACCCTCCGCGTTGAGGCCAAGAAGAAGATGGTCTTCAACAGCCCCCGTACCTGGCTCACCCCCTCTGTCCTGGACAAGGAAGGCAACGAGCTCTGGGAGAGCAAAACCTACAAGGCCGATGCAACCATGTTCAACGGTTTCCGCTGCACAAACGCCTGCATCAGCACGGTAATAGAGAAAGGCTTCCAGAAAGATCTCTTCAAGAAGGCCGGAAGATAGGTTCCACCCGCAACCTCCTCCGGGATTTCGTCGGACTTCGTCCGCCGACATCCCCTGCCGCCTGCGGCGGGCAGGCCATAATGCCAAAAAAGTCTGCGCTCAAGCAAGCTTGGCGCAGACTTTTCCGTCATTAGGCGGAGGAGGGGGGATTCGAACCCCCGGTACAGAATGACCCGTACGGCAGTTTAGCAAACTGCTGGTTTCAGCCACTCACCCACCCCTCCGGGCTTAAAGCGTTTGAAACTCCCGCAGTGAAGCGGGACTGCAAAGATACGAATTTTTACTCAAACAGCAAGTTTTTGAAAAATAATTTGTATGTTTAGCCAAAATTTGACCTTGAATATGAAAAAGTCCTGGATCATCCCCGCCGTAGCGCTTCTTGTAGCCGCTCTTGTGAACTTTGTGGCCCGCTGGTTTGGTAACGCCCCAATTGCAGCAATCGTAAAGCCCGCCCTTCTTCCACTTATCGCCCTCACAACCGTGGCGGCAGCAGGCGGGATGGAATCAAGGACCATACGGATCCTTGTCATAGCACAGCTTCTTGGCGCTGCCGGAGACATCCTCCTCATCCCTGACGGCTTCCCCACCTTTGCATGCGGCCTGGTGTGCTTCCTCGTAGGCCATATTTTCTACTGCATCAACTTCGGCGGCCGCAGCTGGAAGGGCCTGAAACCCGCCCAGTGGATTCTGGCAATAGTTGTCATGGTAGCTGCTACCGCCGGGCTTCTTATGGCAATCGGCGTTGAAGGAACCTTCCTTGTGCCGTTCGCAGTGTACGGAATGATGCTCATGCTTCTTATCTGGAGCGCCCTTGCGGGAGTTATCCGTGAGAAGAACAAGGCCACCTGGATCATCCTCACCGTGGGTGCCGTTCTCTTTGCTCTGTCCGACAGCCTCATCGCCGTCCAGACCTTCCACGGGGCAAAAGTAATCCTGGAATTCCTGGTGATGGTAACTTACGTAGCGGCCCAGTGCCTCCTTGCCTGGGGCGGCGTTCGCCTTTTCAAGGCCGATAAAAAGTAGCATATGTTCAAAAGAACCGTCATCCTTATATCGGCCCTACTGGCCTTTGTTGCACCCGTAAAGGCGCAGCCACAAGACCCCGTGACGTGGGAAGTGAGCGCCAAAAAGGTGAAAAAGAACGTCTATGAGATAAAGGCCGTGGCTTCCATCCAGGCCGGCTGGCACATCTACGACCTTCAGGAATACGAACTGGGGCCCAACCCTACGGTGTTTTCCGTGACAGGAGATGCCGTTGAGGCCGTCTCTCCCGCAGAAATCACCTCAAAGGTGCATAAGGAGTACGACGACATCTTCCGTATGGAGATAGGCACCTGCGAGTCCCCCGTGGTCATTGTCCAGCGCATTCAGACCCTCCGGGAGGGCCCCTGCGACGTGAATGTTGCCATCGAATGGCAGGCCTGCAATAAGGGCAACTGCCTTCCTCCTGCAGACTTTGAGACAACCCTTCAGGTAGAAGGGGCATCGGCCTCATCCTCCGGCGGCAGCCTCTGGAGCCTTGTCCTTGAAGCCATCCTCTGGGGCTTCCTGATGCTCCTGACGCCCTGCGTTTTCCCCATGGTCCCCATGACCGTGTCCTTCTTCCTGAAACGGAGTGGATCGGCCGCCAAAGGGCGCTTCAACGCCGCCATGTACGGCCTTTTCATAGTGCTTCTGTACACCGTTCCCATCTGCATCATCATCGGCCTCACATGGGCCCTTGGCGGAGAAACCGTCACGGCCGATATCTTCAACTGGCTGGCAACCCACTGGCTCCCCAACATCATATTCTTTGTGATCTTCATGGTGTTTGCGGCGTCCTTCTTTGGGGCGTTTGAGATAACGCTTCCTTCAAGTTGGACCACCAAGGCCGATTCAAAAAGCGGCCAGGGCGGCCTTCTGGGCGTGTTTTTCCTTGCGCTCACCCTGGTCCTTGTGAGTTTCAGCTGCACCGGCCCCATTGTGGGAACCGTCCTCATCAAGAGCACCCAGGGAGAATTCTGGGCACCCATGGTCACAATGCTGGCCTTCAGCATTGCCTTTGCCCTGCCCTTTGCGCTTCTAGCACTGTTTCCGTCAATCCTTACCAAGCTTCCAAAGAGCGGTGGCTGGCTCAACAGCGTGAAGGTGGTGCTGGGCTTCGTGGAGATAGCCCTCGGCCTCAAATTCCTCTCCGTGGCGGACCAGACCTACCACTGGCACATCCTTGACAGGGAGGTTTACCTTGCAATCTGGATAGTGGTATTCACCCTCCTCGGCCTGTACCTCCTTGGCAAGATCCGCTTCAAGCACGACTCCCCCCTGGAATACATTTCCGTGGGCCGTCTGGCGCTTGTAATTGCCGATTTCGCCTTTGTGGTGTATCTGATTCCCGGAATGTGGGGCGCGCCCCTCAAGGCCCTCAGCGGCTATCTTCCGCCCATCCAGACCCAGGACTTTGTGCTGGGCCAGATCCCCGGTCAAGCCGGGGATGACGGCACGTACGTCATTGCCGGGGACCGTTCCGTCATTGCCGGCCCCGACCGGCAATCTCTGGTTGCCCTTCCTCACGGCCTCACGGGCTATGACAACCTTGAAGACGGCATTGCCGCCGCGGCAGCACAGGGGAAGAAGGTGTTTGTGGACATCACCGGTCACGGCTGCGTGAACTGCCGTGAGATGGAGGCCCGCGTATGGAGCGACCCCCGTGTCCTGGAGCGCCTCAGAAGGGATTATGTGATTGTTTCACTCTATGTGGATGACAAAACTCCGCTCCCGGAGGACAAATGGGTCACAACCCCGGAAGGAAAGGTTCTGAAAGACGTTGGAAGGGTTAATTCCCACATGGTCCTGGAGCGCTTCGGGGTTAACGCACAACCCAACTATTTCATTCTTGATGCAGAGGGCAACACCCTCAAGGGCCCCCGAGGCTATAACCTTAGCACGGACGGCTTTGTGGAATTCCTGGAATAGGAGCTACCTCACCGGCACGGCGCGGCCGTCCTGCCAGGCCGTGATGCGGGCTTTAGGGAATCCCAGAAGGCGCACCACATTCAGCTCCTCAAGGGCGTCTTCGTAGGAAGAAAACATGCCCACATAGTAATTGTAGCGTAGATTCACGCCCAGTCTCTCGTAGACGGGCGTGAGTCCTTTTATGTCCTCAAGGTCTGCGTGGGTGGGGGAGTCAAACAGCATGATCTGATACACAAGACCCGGCGGCAGGGTGTTGTCCTGGGCAAATCGGCCCACGGGAGCAACGCGGAAAGACTGGGCGGCCTCCTTTACTGCAAACTTCGGCTTGAAATCAGGCCCCAGGGAGCCCCTGGCAAAGGTATAGCCCAGTTCCGCACCCGCCACTTCCTTATCCTCCTCAAAGCCCACGGCACCGTTCATAAGGAAGCTCATCTCCACCTCCCTGAGTTCGGCCGACACAAGTGCCAACTTGGCCCTGAATACATTGAGAAGCGTATCTCCCGGCATCATGTGGCGGCTTATGGAGTCCATCAGCGCGCGGGATTCCTCCATCTTTTTCATGTAGCGCTGGGTGGTGGCGTTGCCGGTTGTGAAGCCTTCCACGGCGGCGTCGTTATCGATGCGGGTGGGGTCTGAAACGGGCGTGAGTTCCATTAGTTTTTTAAGGGCCGATCCATCCCTTACGGCTCCCCGCGCAAAGGATTTCTCATAATCCAGCACGTATACCGTAACGCTGTCCGGGGCGCAGTCCCGGTTTGATGCAAAGAGCGTGTACTCTCCGTCGGCGGAATCTGCCATCAGGTAGTCGTCGGCGGGGGAATTGAACGGGAAGCCCATATTCACGGGATCCCCCCATCGGCCCGCCTCCGCGTCCCATGTTGATGAGAAAATGTCAAATCCGCCCAACCCCGCAAGGCCGTCGGAGGCAAAATAGAGCGTCTTTCCGTCGGCCCCCAACATTGGAAAAACCTCGCTGCCGGTGCTCACAAACGCCTCTCCAAGAAGCCTGGGGGCGCTCCAGAGACTGTCTTGGTCGCGGGAGGTGAAGATGCTGGGGCTGCCGGCCTTGTCCGGGGCGCTGAAAAACACCTCTTTTGAGCCACTTGGCACATAGGCAAGCCCCGCAGGCCCGTTTCTCCACGCATCGGCCTTCAGAGGATAGTACAGGAAAAAGTCCTTCCTTGAAAAACGTTTTTTTGCAACCACATGAGGCTCCGCGCAGAAATCGGCCATATTCAGGGCATACTGTGCGCGGTCCACGCCGGCGTCGTCACGGGCCTGCAAAAACGCCCACATGGCGGCTTCAAACCGGCACTCCCTCATGAGGCTGTCGCCCTTGGACAGGCTCTGCCCCCACAGGCTAAAGCCTGCGGTAAAAAGTAGGACAGATATGCCGATTCTCCTCAACGTCATTCAAATGTAGCCTGCAAAATTAAGAAATAGTTGTGAGAAAGCTGTTAATTCAGAAAAAAATCGTAAATTTGCAGCCTATTTTGCCGTGGTGTCTACTGACGCCAAGAAATATGCCAAAATATTAAACTAAAAATACAAAAACAATGCAAAGCAAAGGTTGGATCAGATTTGTAGCGATTATGCTTGCCATTGCCAGCATCTGGCAGCTCTCCTTCACCGTGGTAACACGCATCCAGGAGAAGAAAGCCGCCAAGTACGCTCAGGAGCAGGCACAGCTTTTCGTTGAAGCAAACAACACCGCCGCAGAGGTACGTGAATTCGTAGCAGACTCTGTGGCAAACATCAGGAATAGGGCATACATTGACTCTATCTCCAATGAGAAGGTATTCCTCGGTTACACCTACAAGAGCACCAAGGAAAAGGAAATCAACCTGGGTCTGGACCTCAAGGGCGGTATGAACGTCATGCTGCAGGTTCAGCTGGAAGACCTTGTGAAGGCTCTTTCCGGAAACAGCTCAGACCCTGATTTCGTGGCCGCTCTTGCACAGGCAAAGGCCAGTAACGTGAACTCCAGCGCAGACTTCATCGGCCTGTTCGCAGAGGCCTGGGAGCAGGTAGCCCCCGGCCGCCGTCTGGCAGAGGTCTTCGCAACCTATGAGCTCCGTGACAAGGTTGCCAATGACGCCACCAACGCCCAGGTAATCTCCGTTATCCGCGCAGAGGCCAAGAGCGCAGTTGACAACTCCTTCAACGTTCTCCGTAACCGTATTGACCGTTTCGGCGTAACCCAGCCCAACATCCAGCAGGTGGGTAATTCCGGCAAAATCCTCATCGAACTCCCCGGTGTCAAGGACCCTGAGCGTGTGCGTAAGCTCCTCCAGGGCACAGCATCCCTTGAGTTCTGGCCCACTTTCCAGGGCAATGAGGTAGACCTCTATGCCGTAGACGCCCGCGTGGCAGAGATCCTTGGAAACCTCAGCGACAGCACCGTGGTTGCCAATCCTCTGTTCCAGGTATTCTCCCCTTCAGGTTGGAACAACGCCTGCCTCGGTTTCGCAGCCGGCATCGACACCACCACCGTCAACAAGTACCTGGCAATGGCCTCCGACGTCCTTCCCCAGGGCTTCCGTGGCATGTGGTCAGTTAAGCCCACAGAGTTTGTGCAGGGTTCAAACCTGTATGAACTGGTAGCCATCAAGGCCACCTCCCGTGACGGCAAGGCTCCCCTTGACGGCGGCGTGGTCACAGACGCACGCGTTAACTTCAACGGTGCACAGAATGGCGGTAACGGCGCTCCTTCAGTGTCCATGACCATGAACGCAGAAGGCGCTTCCATCTGGGCCCGCCTCACCAAGGACAATATCGGCAAGCAGGTCGCTATCGTCCTGGATGGTCTTGTATATTCCTATCCTACCGTCAACACTGAGATCACCGGCGGTTCCTCAGAGATTACCGGTAACTTTGACGTCCAGGAAGCCGAAGACCTTGCAAACGTGCTCAAATCCGGTAAGCTCCCCGCCCCTGCAACCATCATCCAGGAGCAGGTGGTAGGTCCTTCACTCGGTAGCGCATCAATCCGTGCCGGTCTCATCAGCTTCCTCATCGCATTCTGCCTTGTGCTCATTTACATGGTATTCTTCTACCAGGGCGCAGGTCTCATCGCAGATGTTGCTCTTCTGTGCAACGTCCTCCTCCTCTTCGGTGTGCTCGTCAGCTTCGGCGCCGTCCTTACCCTGCCCGGTATCGCCGGTCTGGTCCTTACCCTCGGTATGGCCGTGGACGCCAACGTTATCATCTATGAGCGCATCAAGGAAGAGCTTGCAGCAGGCAAGGGCTTCTCACTTGCGGTACATGACGGTTACAAGAACGCTTACAGCGCAATTATCGACGGTCAGCTCACCACCCTCATCACCGGTATCATCCTCTACATCTTTGGTTCCGGTCCTGTCCAGGGCTTCGCTACCACCCTCATCATCGGTATTGTGACTTCCGTCCTTACCTCCATCTTCGTCACCCGCATCATCTTTGACGACCGTATCAAGGCCGGCAAGACCGTTGCCCTTTCCAACAAGCTCACCCAGAACATCCTCAAGAACACCAAGGTAGATTTCATCGGCCTCAAGAAGTGGTCTTACATGATTTCCGGCGCCCTCATCATCATCTCCATCGCTTCCATCGCCTTCAAGGGCTTCAGCTATGGTGTTGACTTCACCGGCGGCCGTACCTACATCGTGCGCTTCGACAAGAGCGTCACCGCCGAGGATGTCCGCGCTTCCGTTGAGGATGTGTTCAAGGCCGCCGCAGAGGCAGAAGGCATTGACCAGTACTCAGTTGAGGTGAAGCAGTTTGGTGGAGACGCCCAGATGAAGATCACCACCCAGTACAAGAACAGCTCAGAGAGCACAGAGGTAGACGCAGAGATCGAAGGCCTCCTCTATGAGGCTCTCAAGGGCTTCTACTCTGAGGATATCCAGCTGGCCGATTTCAACTCAACCCTGGAGAACCCCAACGGTATCATCTCCTCAGATAAGGTTGGTCCTACCATCGCCCGCGATATCACCCGCAGCGCATTCATCGCAGTGTTCCTCGCCCTCCTTGCAATCTTCGCATACATCGCGTTCAGGTTCAAGGGCTGGACCTGGGGTCTCGGCGGCGTCGTGTCACTTGCACACACCGCACTCATCGTGATCGGCTTCTTCTCCCTGTTCAACGGTATTCTGCCGTTCAACCTGGATGTAGACCAGACGTTCATCGCCGCTATCCTTACCATCATCGGTTACGCCATCAACGATAACGTGGTTATCTTCGACCGTATCCGTGAGCAGCGCGGCCTGCACCCCAAGGAAGACTTCCGCACCACCGTCAACACCGCTCTCAATGCAACCCTTACCCGTACGTTGAACACCTCGGTGTCAACCCTCCTCCCGATGCTTGCAATCGCAATCTTCGGCGGTGAGAGCATCCGCGGTCTTGCAGTTGCACTGTGCCTGGGCGTTATCATCGGTACCTATGCTTCAATCATGATCGGTACTCCTGTCATGTTTGACGCCACTGCCGCTGCAGCACGCAAGAAGGAGAACAAGTAGTTATTTTTACCTTATTATTATGAAAAAGATCATTGCAATCGCTGCCGTTATCGCAGCAATCGTTGGCTCCGCATTTGCTACATCTTCCTGCACCAAGCAGGAAGGAGACTTCATGTATGAGGTCAAGGTTGATTTCTTCGACAACATGGATGTCCTTAAGTCAAAGTTTGATGACGCTTTCAAGGAAGCAGGATGCGACAAACTTTCTCCCACTTCCAGCCTCTGGCACCTCAACGGCGAAAAGAACGCCTGCGACGCCAAGGTAAAGAACGCTTTCCTTGCAAAGGCAAAGGACATTGACAACAACCGCAGCAAATACGGCCTGGCCGGCGCTCTCGCCATCAAGGGCCAGAAGGTCACCCTGGAGGCTCAGTACGGTAACGAGAAATACACCCTCGCCACCTACACCTTCCAGCAGGACGACGCAAAATAGTCTGCGTCAGCGTCTCTAAAGGTTCCGTCCGGAAAAACACCCCGTTTTCTGATGTGACCCCCAAAAGTTGGACGGTTTAACATTAGTTACGAGGCCTTAGATTGGAACAGAGCTCGGTATTGCACCGGGCTCTTTCCTTTTAGCCTCAGTTTGATTCTATCGTTGTTGTAGTAC
>JAEEGH010027704.1_pt1 | contig 11199 bp, 9 predicted proteins | sample 9134181 | NCBI WGS metagenome assembly JAEEGH01 (sample SAMN16246544, study PRJNA631951) | gut metagenome | biome: gut microbiome; feature: rumen; material: DP-attached | host: Bos | place: Iran: Karaj | collected 2018-10 | reverse complement strand
GCGTTGTTTCACCCTGCCGGACCTCTTTGCAGGTAAGATGCACGCTCTGGTCTATCGAGCATGGAAGAACCGTGTAAAGGGTCGTGACTGGTATGACTTCGAGTGGTACGTCCGCCATAACATCCCACTTGACTTCACACATCTTCATGAGCGAGCGATAGAATTCAATAATGAGGATATCACCAAGGATTCATTCCTTGAAAAGCTGAACGAACGTCTTGCCACGGCAGATATCAATCAGGTAAAGGCAGACGTCCTGCCATTTATCCGCAATCCCAAGGAAATGGGCATCTGGTCAAATGACTATTTCCTGCAACTCGCTCAAATGATCAGATTTGAATGAAAAGTAAAATGACATTGGATAATAATTGTCGTCAAAGGTACCTGTCCCCATGATTCATAAACTCTATCAAATGTATAAATTAGTCGCCTAATGAATGAATATTCACTTGCGAAAGTTCAGTAAATAACAAAAAAATAATTTCATTATGATTGCAGCACATAATTGTTTTCCAGCAGATTGGATTGGTAAGAAACTTGTTAAAAGTAATGATTGGACTTATTATGTCGACGGAGATAGTTCTAAACAAGTATCTATCCCTAGTGGTTATGGCAAACCAACCTCTGTGAGATGGTTGCCGAATGGTGTCTTACGCATGGACTCAGATGGAGGAACTAAGTTCTTTTTTGTAGGATACCAACGATACTTTATGGCATATGGGAATGAAACTGAGCCTCATGATACCATTCGTTATGAAGAAGCTGTTAGAGAGTGCCAACGTCTCCGAGAAGAGGAAACGACAAGAAATAGTCCTAGACGAAATCAAGATAATATAGAAGAAAGACATTCTAAGACGAACGACACAAAGAGCTTCCAAAGTAGTGCAGGCTCCATCATTGGTGGAGTCGGAGCTATGATTGGTAGTGCAAGGAAAGCAATAAAGGATTATCGTAGTATAGATGACACATCGTTTTTAGATGAAGTAGGTAAAGACATCTTTGATCGGCAGCTAAACGATATGGCAGAAGCTGAACGAAAAAGTAGAGAAGAATCTAAAAAAATAGATAAATTCTTTGAACGAAGGAATAAAGAATTAGAAAAACTCAGATTATTTGAGCAGCATTACATTCATAAGGAACAAAAGAAAAGGATTTTCTCAAATCTTCACAATCTCTTTTCAACAGAAGTTATATATGTGCCAGACGAGGTGATATTTAATATGTTGGGAATATTTGATCCTGAATTAAAAGCAGCAGTTGTACGTGCAAAGAAAAGATATCTAAAATCAGTCAAAGAAGTTACTCCTTCAGAAAAATTCTATAACTATTGGGCTGAAGTGTTCTATTTGATAGAAGAAGGCTATCCACTTCGGGACGAACATCTAGAAGAGTTCGCTAAGAATATTTACAACACATGTAATCCGGCAACTTTAAATGGTGATAATGAATCAAAGAAAGTCGCCCCATTTTATGAATGTCTTATACCTTGGTACAAGAAATTGAATCACGCTTATTGGGGACATAAATTTGATAAAGATCCTCGAGAAGATACTGTTAAAGAAAGGATATATTTCTTAGAACACGCAGATTATTACAATGGAGATAATCTTGATCAAGGTTATATTGATTTGGAAAAGTTGTTTCCAGAATTTAATATTGAACGTGACGATGATAATGACAAAAAGGACAATAATAATAAGCAAGTCGAATCTGCGTCACCAACTAGCACAGAAAGAAAGAAGAAAAAGACGGTCACATCCATTCAAAAAGCGAACAATGGGAAATATGATGATCTGGATAGTATAGATTTCAAAAAAGACAATAGTAATGAAGAATTGAAAGAGGTAAAGGGCATGCTTGACTTTTCAACAAAAAGCAAGAACAAAAAAATTGCCTCTAAGAAAGAAAAGTGGAATGAAGCCATGTGGAATCTTGACCATAAATTGAAAAATAAGGTTTTGAAACGCTTGACCCGTATAGAAGAAGATGTTGTAAAACTATTGAAACTTGAAGAAGAGTCAGATAAGTTAACGGCTAGTGGGCATAGTACAGGTTTCTTAGGATTCGGTGGCAGTAATGAGCTAAAGAAAGTCAAGGCTAATATTAAGTCTATTAAAGAAAAAATAGTTGAGCACATAGAAGACCTAAAAGAGAGTGTTGATGATCTTAGGGATTGCGAAGAAGATATAAAAGACCTGCAAGATGACTTGTATGAATTGACTGAGTTAGGCAAATATGCTAATTTCAAACCACTTGATGGAAAAGGAATGTCTATCGCTACTCAATTGCTAAAGAATAAAAAAGATACGGATGCCCAGAAGTTAAAGAGCATATTTGAATTGTAAACTTGGTGTTAATTATAGATGAAGAGCATTGTATTTGCAGTTCTCTTCTTGTCCTCGATAGGTTCAAGAATCATGGGGACTGCTGATCCATTTTACCAGAGATATTCGGAGGTATAATGTTTGTATCAAAAAACAATAGAACCCGCAAATAAAAACGTTATTGAAGATATGGCGAAAAGAAGAGAAATAAGAAACAGTACGGCAAAAAACGATGGCAACTTGTTCGGTGTTACAAATCTAATTTCGGAAACAATAGAACAAGGGATGAAAACGTTATAATGACAAGTGACATAATAATTTTGTGATAAAAGGGTGACACGCTGACACAACGCCGATGTACAAAGGGCGTGCAACGTTTTGAAGGGTGACACACGCTGACACAAGGGTGACACGTTGGCAGTCGTACTTTTAAGCCCGACTTACCCGGACGACGGAAGGCTTCTGTCAGGCGAAAGGCGGCGATTTTGGGCTGAATTCTCTCGAGAATTTGGGCTTTAGGCGGCGCCTAACGGGTCGTAAGTCGGCACTTTAGCGTTGAATTCTCTCGAGAATTCAGCAGCAAATGGCACGCTTTTTGCTGGTAAGAAGGTGTTACTAACCAATTAAGGAGGCATGAAAGACATAAGTAAGGTATTGATGAAGTATCTCTACCGCCGTGAGTGGAAGGAGAAGTACGTGACGCTCAGCCAGATAGCCGAGTGGACGAAGAGTGGTAAATATCGTAGCCGCGTGGACGCTGCCAGGGGGTTCAGGGAGATTTCCGTCGACGGCGGAATGGTCTGCGGGCCGATGGCGGCAGAGGAACTGCCGAAAGTGATGCCTGCCAACGGGGCGGGGCCCAGTTATACGGGCCTCGTGCTGCTGTCGTTCCGCGTTGACGAAGGCGTTGAGACATTGGAGCGGCTGCGCCGGACGGTGAACCTGTGGGAGCAGACGGTGCTGTCGTTCATTGGGGCCGAGGGGCGGTCGCTTGAGGTGATTGTTGCCTATCGGCTGACTGGTGGCGGGCTGCCTGCGGCAGAGCTGCAAGTAGCTCTGTTCCAGCAGTATGCGTATAAGCGGGCGGCGGAGTTTGCGCTGGCATCGACGGGCTTCAAGCCTGTCGAGGTGGCGCACGACGGCTCTGAGTCGTTCCGCATCTCCTGCGACGAGCAGGTGTACTACCATCCTGAGGCTAAGCCGATAGAGATGGCGCAGCCCACGGAGCCGCTGACGGACGAGTCGGCCCAGATGGTCGGGAAGCCGGCTGAGGTGAAACTCGATACGGAGGTGCTGCCTGGCTACACGCGCCGCGAGATGGACGCCACGAAGTTCAACTTCATCTGTCGCGAACTGGCCAACGGCAGGGAGATGGACGAAGACGAGTATCTGATGACGTTAGCTGCGGAGTGCCGCAAGGCGGGCATCGACAAGGAACTGGCCATCAAGGAGACCATCGCGATGGGGCTGTTCTTCAAGAAGGACGTCCTGGTGCGCTCGGCGTTCAATGCGGCCTACGAGAAGCACCCCTTGGGGCGGAAGAACCCTGTGGAGCGGTCGCTGATGCACCAGCAGCTGCTGGAGGAATTCCTGCGCCGCCGCTATATGTTCCGTCGCAACAGCGTGACGGGCGACTTGGAGTATCAGGAGAAGTACCGCTACGCGCTGTGGTGGAAGCCGCTGACCGAGGAAGCGCGCAACGACATCAACAATGCGGCCATCGAAGAGGGCATCAAGGTGTGGCCGAAGGACCTGGAGCGCGTGCTCGTCTCTGAGCATACCGCCACCTACGACCCTGTGCGCGAGTGGCTCGACGGCCTGCCCGCCTGGGACGGCCGCGACCGCCTCGGCGAGCTGGCCGACCGCGTCAGTACGCCGACCCCCTGCTGGCGCGAGAACTTCAAGATATGGATGCGCTCGATGGTGAGCCAGTGGCGTACAGGCCGCGATGCGATGTACGGCGCCCAGATGGTGCTGATGCTCGTTGGCGGCCAGGGTACGCGCAAGTCGACCTTCATGCGGATGCTGCTGCCGCGTGAGCTGATGCCGTTCTACATCGACCGCATCGACTTTGCCAACCGCAAGGAGGCCCTGCGGGCGCTGAGCCGCTTCCTGCTCATCAACATCGACGAGTACGACCAGGTATCGAAGGCGCAGACGGCCTTCCTGAAGCACCTCATCCAGCGCACGGACGTGAAGGAGCGCAAGCTCTACTCGACAACGTTTGAGCAGAGTCAGCGCTATGCCGTCTTCTGCGCTACCACCAACTCGCTGGTCCCGCTGAAGGACGAGAGCGGCAGCCGCCGCTATATGGTGGTCGAGGTGAGCGGCGTGATTGATACCGACATGCAGGGCGACAAGGCCATCGACTACCGCCAGCTCTACGCCCAGATTGTCGAGGAAATCGAAAACGGCGAGGAGTACGCCTTCACGGGTGAGCGCGAACAGCAGATTGTGGCGCAGAACGCCGACTACTATGAGACGCCCAATGTGGTGAGCATCTTCGAAGACCACTACCATAAGCCAACGGCTGCCGAGGAGGCAGTACTGATGAGTCCGACGGAAATTATCAGTGCGCTGAAACTGAATCCTGCGAACCATTCCTACGCGACGCTGTTAGGACTGTATCTGCGCAGAAACGGCTTCGAAAGGGGCAACGGGCGTCAGCGGCGGCTCTACAAACTGGCAGAAAACTGACCCCGCGGGTGTGTCACCCTTGTGTCAGCGTGTGTCATCCTTCAAAACGCTGCACGCCCTTTGTACATCGGGGTTGTGTCAGCGTGTCACCCTTTATCACAAAGATTCTATATATATGAGATACAAAATCGTCAAAGAAACCAAGCCGACATTGAAGACTTTCGGCAAGTACAAGGCAAAGGCCGTACACAACGGAGAAGTGGGCAGTCATCAGATTCAGAAAGAGGTGGCCAAGCACCTGGGCGTATCTGAGGGCGACGTCGTCGGTGTGATGATGGGACTGTCGACCGTCATCAGCCGCCACCTGCGCCGGGGCGACAAAGTACGTCTCGACAAGTGGGGCCTGATGAAGCTCGAGATTGAGAGCGACAAGGTGGACGACCCCACCACATTCCGTGCCAAGAAGCACATCCGCGGCGTCCGCCTCCACTTCCTGCCAGAGAGTGAGAAGGGCAAACCCGAACTCTATCAGGATATGACGTTTGAGAAGGAGAGGGGTTAATCTCCTCTCAACTTTTTACTACAAACGAGCATAATGAACATTTTATCGTCTAAATCCTCATTGACGCCAAGTCCCCAGCGGATTTCTGCCTTAAGCATATCTCGTTTGTATATCTATTGATTTCTGCTTTACCTCAGATGCCCAGAGAATGATTTCCCTAAGCATCTGTACTTTGGATGTGGTGTCTTCTACATACATATTTCTGCTGTGAGTTGTTTTGATCTCTGCTCGATGATGGCTCTCCAGTTGAAGCTGCTTGATAACTCCTTCCATGCTTCCTCAGTTACGATGTTCTGCATGAATTCGTTGCTTAATACTTTTTGCCATAATCGAATTGTTTTATTGGTTCACAATGCAAAAATACAAGAAAGGTGTGCCGGATTGGGGCAGAGGTTCTCAGAATCCGATTTTTCTTGTTTGTTTTGTTTCGAGGCGCTCGTTATCGCAGTAGGTCATGAGGCTCTCGATATTGTTCGTCTTATCGCCATAGAGGATGTTGTTGATGGCGTTATGACGGGCGATGTTTTCAATCTGGCCACCGCTGAAGTCATACTTCTCAGCCAACAGCTTAGTATCAGCATCCAAAAGCGTGGGAATCATCTCATGCCAGATGTGCATACGCGCCTCTAATGTGGGCTTCTCGAACTTGATTTTATAGAGAAAACGGCGCTCGAAAGCCTTATCCATGTTCTGGGCCAAGTTGGTGGTCGCAATGAGAATACCATCAAGGTTCTCCATTTCCTGCAGGATTATGTTCTGGATGGAGTTTTCCATCTTATCCACGGCTCTTTCTGCTCCCTCTTGGCGCTTGTTGATGATGGCGTCGGCCTCGTTGAAAAGCAAGATAGGAGTCGTTTCGCTCTTCTTCACCTTTTCACGGTAGGTATCGAAGAGGCTCTTGATGTTCTTCTCGCTCTCTCCTACCCAGCAACTCTTTATCTGTGACACGTTGACCTGCATAATATCACGTCCAGTCTGACGTGCCAGCTGGAGAACGGTCTCTGTCTTACCCGTTCCTGGAGCTCCGTAAAACAGGCAAGTGAAGCCACAGCGGAAGCCGGAATCTTTCATGCGCTGATGGATTTCCTGATAATTCTTTTCTTCAAGCAACTGGCTCAATTCGTCAATCTGAGCCTGTATGCTTTCGCAATAGAAGAGTTTCTTTTCTGCTATCTTCTCACTTATAATCAGGTCTTTGCTGAGTTTGCTATTGTTCCTTGATTTCAGGCAGAGTTCGCTGAACAGTTCAGACCTTGCCTTGTCTGTCATGCGGAACGACTCACGATCGACCAAGCCGTCATCGTTGTTGTACTCTATCAATCCCTCTTCAAACAAATCATTGTTTCCCTTGCTAAGTTGCGACTTTATACGATTCCACATTCTCTTGTTATCGTATAGGAAATCTAAATCATGAAATCCAATGTTATCGTCATTATTATTAACACAAAGATGAGAGAACAAGACCAGCAGCATCTTGTCTTCATCTATGAGACCAGAATGTGTTACTTGTCTCACATATTCAAGATTCCCATTATCCTCAAACAATGAGTCGATCTTTTTCACCATATTTTCGTATGTGAGTTCATCTTCTTTTCGCATATCAAAGATTTCTTCCAGTTCGCCGAAGAGTTCCTCACAAGAAAGTCCAGTAGATCTTTTAGGAACATATTTCTCATCATGTTGTATGGCTTCAATGACATCCAATGGAACCCTGTATGAGACTGACCTCCTGTAGCCCGTATCTCTACAGCAACGGAGGAATTCCCTCTTTTCAAGTTCATCGATATCGTTCATATAGCGAAGAATACGGACTGTAGAGCATTTTAAATCCCTAGAAATCTCACTAATACAGATACTGCTGTCATCACTCCTATTGATGAAGAGTGCCAGCATTACACTCTGCTCTTTGGTCAGTTCGAGTTTGCCAGACACATATTTAATATATTTGTCGGCCTTGCGAAAGAACTCTTTGCTCAACTGTGAGTCCTTCGCCTTCTCCACAATCTGCTCAATGGCCATGAGCAAATCCATCTTCTTGGCCTCTTTTCTTTCCATCTTGAACTACGATTTAAATGATTCACGATGCAAAGATACAAGAAAGGTGTGCCGGATTGATGCATACCTTGTAAATTTTTAATCCAACTTCATGTAACGCATGATTACACGTTTTGCTATATCCATATCAATAATGGAATTATTAACTGTGGAATAAACCTTTAGTGAATTCATTACGCCTTCAAGATCATACACGGAGTCATTGACAGTATTCGCTATAAATTCAATGACCTCAGAAGGAATTTTCATACCGGATTGGTGACACTTTGCATTCAGAATGTCTATACACAACTGCATATCTGGCTTCTCCAACTCAACAACCAGTCCACAGGCAAAACGCTTTAGCAGGCGTTCCTCCATACCTTGCAGTTCCACAGGTGGACGATCGCAGGCAAACACAATCTGCTTACCATTGCGTAATAGATTGTTGAAAACCTGAAAGAACGTTTCGAGCGTTTTAGGCGCGTTCATCCACTCTTGAATATCATCCACGATGAGCATATCGATTGACTGATAGGAATTAATGAAGTCTTTGGTGGTATTCTGACGAACGGAATCCGTGAACTGTACCTGGAATTGCCGAGCAGTTGTATATACTACCTTTTCCTGTAGATGAGTTTCCTTGAAACGCACACCGATTGCATTGATTAAATGGCTCTTACCACAACCTGAAGGCCCATAGACATAAAGAGGGTTGAATGTGTTCTCGTCTGAATGTTCGGCGATAGAGAGCCCCGCAGTAAGTGCCAGTTTATTGCTTTCGCCCTCAATGAAACTCAGGAAAGTCTTTTCGTTGTCGAGTTTGGGATTCTCGACATTGAGTTTCTGTCCTTCACTTTCAACATCAACAATAGCCAGCACCTTATTTAAGATGTCTTGCACATTGTTGATTAACCCAATGACTTCTTCTTTTCTATTCTTCATACACATTATTATTAATTTATGATTCAAATATATATAGTTTAATCATACCACCAAGGATGCCGTTCCCAGATATGTGTGAAAAGTGCTGTCCAAGCTTCTTTTTCATCAGCCTGGCCAATATGGGTCTGAGCTTCATGCAACAATCTGATGGCTTCTTCCAGATCGATAATGGTCTGGCGATGATCGGTATGTGTCTTTCCATATTTTATGAAATCAAGAATTACCATCAGTTCGGTATTCATAGCTGTCAGCAGACTGCCATAATACAATGTCCCGCCGTCCCTCCACTCCATGATTGTCCTGGCGAGATAGGGCATCATCAGATTTTTGGCCTTGCAGTGTCTGACTTTGCACAGATATTCGTCTAGGGTTTCGTCCCACTCATCCAAATCTGTAGGGTCATTCTCATACTTGGCTCTTACATATATTATGTGGCTTTTACGCCTCTCTTCAATTTGGTTTGTGAAGTGCAGACCTTCGCCCTCTCTACGCCAGTACTCCATACTTCCAAGCTTCCACAACATCCATGCCGTTTTCGCTTGTTTCCCCATCGTGCGAAACTTGGGTGCCTCTTTTCTCTTGTTCCAAAGCGTATGATAAAGATTCTCCAGTTCGGCAGTGATTCTATCGAAAAGATCCTGATAATCGCAGTAGGCTGGCCCTTCATATCTTGGTTTCCTTTTGCTCATAATGGTTTTCCTTTCGAATTTCTATGTTAATAAGATATTATATCTGCAATATATCCATCAGTGTATAATCCCATATGGGTTGCTTTACTACATAGAGCAGAATATATCCTCCAAAACTCAGGACCATGTGATCTTTCTTGTCGTCTGTTTTCGTTTGTCCTCTTTTCAGTTTCATGAATATGGTGTGCATACTCATGTATTGCGATTTCTATCAAAGACATTGAACAACTCCATTTCGCATATACTCTTATTCTCTGTTTACCAACAATATAAACCCCTGCTCTAGTTTTAGGCTTTTTGTCAATAACCAATAGCTCAAAATCTTTCTTACAACGATAGATTTTGAGAAGTAAGGCTTTTAACTCCACTGCTTTTACTTGACAATCCATAATCTTACTATTTCCTAATAATGTCGCAAAGATACAAGAAAGGTACGCCGGATTGGGGCACACCTAATAGAAAAGTTTAGTATTGGATGTGTTATTTCGCTAATATAGGGTCTGGGCAGAAGTCTTTGCGCTTACATGTTGTGCAATGCTTTCCCATCCAGACCTCATCAAACTGGTTCATGGCCTGCTCAACGATTTCTATGTCATCAGTCAAAATGCCGGCCTCGAAGTTACGCGTGCCATCAGCCTTCATGCCGATTCCTGCACCTGTAAGATTGGCACTACCAATATATGCCTCCTTGCCATCAAAGACCATCATCTTGAAATGCACTCTTGGACAAAGTACTCTCTCCATCCCATCATAGAGGATTGGGAACCTGTCAAAGTCTTCGCGAAAGATTGGTCCAGGTTCCTTGGCATGAATCAGCCTCACAGCCACACCTCTCTTAATCAGCTTAGCCAACACCTCCAAGAAAGGCTTGAGCGTTGCTCGACCTTTCTCACGCTCAGCAGAAAGAACAAGTTCTTTTTGCCCTCGCTTACTCGAAACGTTGTTCGTCTTTCCATCCTCGATATACAGATCCTTGATATCAGCCGTCCCTATCCACAAAGACTCCTTCACATGCAAAACACGTGATAACACTTCTTTATAGTGGGCAGAGTTGGAGATGTAGGTGAGCATTATGACATCAATTATTTTTTGAAGACATTTCAATAATACTCTTAGATAGCTCAACAAATTTGTTCTTGGCTTCCAGTGGATTTGATATTTCAGGACTAACCCATTCGCTGTTTTTATTAAAAAAACCAAGACGTTCTAATGTAAGTTTATTTATTGATAGTTTTGCTGGATTTCTATCTATCCATGCGACAATCTGATAACCCTTATCCAGTATTCGCATATCCAAAGTTAGATTGTATTCGTGGCATCCGGAATAGAAAACAGACTTTACGCCATCGGACCAGACCCAAAAACCATTCCATTTGCTTATATCGACCATTTCTTTCTCAAACATCTGACCTCGATGGAAAAGTCGGAAACTAGCACTGGCTTTTGTTTTTGCCATTAATTCAATAACGCCTTGAGCATGAACACGTATCTTATGATCTATTGAAAAATCGAGATTAGATTCATCGTGAATTAAAGGATAGTATGGAGAGTCTGTATCAGTATGATTTGCAATAATCTCATCTAGATTATCACTATTAATAAAGGAAATAATTTGATCTCCTTGTTTTTCAAACAACACGCGCCATTCTGTTCCTGAACAGAGAGTCCAATTAGCTGTACCAGTTGGCATAGGGTAGCTATTGATTCCGAATGCCAATAAAGCCCGACGTAATTTGTTTCGACTCTTTGGCTCAACCCATAGTTCTTTTATCCTGCCATAATAATATTCCAACTTATCTATAGAAGAATTACTCCAATTAACCAACGTTGATATTTGACCATCATATACATTAAAGCTTTCTGCTTTAGCAAACAATTCTTCGTAACTACTCAGCACCCCATGGTATGAGTAGTTGTCTTACTGTTTTACGACAGCAAGTATTGCGTTGAATTTGGAGTTTCCGTTCTTCATGGCCGTCTCCACAATGGAGTGTAGCTTGGCAAAATC
>JAEEGH010027703.1_pt1 | contig 11199 bp, 8 predicted proteins | sample 9134181 | NCBI WGS metagenome assembly JAEEGH01 (sample SAMN16246544, study PRJNA631951) | gut metagenome | biome: gut microbiome; feature: rumen; material: DP-attached | host: Bos | place: Iran: Karaj | collected 2018-10 | reverse complement strand
AATATCCGTATTTTTGTCACCAACAAAGACACATTGAAATGCCAGTAGATAGACAAGTCTTGATTCGTTATCGGGTACTGAACCGTTGTTTCAGAAATGCGCATCGGGAGTATGACATCAACGCTTTGCTTGATGCCGTAAACCGTGAATTGGAAAAACACGATTGCCAAACCATAAGCGAGCGGACACTTCGTGCTGACATCCAACGGCTACAAGAAGCACCGTATAATATCGAACTTGACGAATCACTGAAAAGTGGGAAACGCCGGCTCTATAGATATACTGACTTGTCGTTTTCTCTGCCGATGGTGACTATGGATGATGAGGAAAAAGAGATGTTGAAGAAAACCATGGAAATGTTGTCGCAATATGATGACATTCCGCAATATCAATGGATGCTGATGCTGTTGTCGCAGATTGAGAATGGTGTTGGCTTGGAAGAAAACAAACGGTTTGTCGAGTTTCAGAACAACCCCGACTTGATGGGCATTGGACATTTCCAAACCCTGCTGGGAGCCATCCTCAACAAGCAACCGTTGAGCATTGTTTACCAACCTTATGGCAAGCCCGACCGAACTATGCAAATCCATCCGTATTATTTGAAACAGTACAATGACAGATGGTTTATTGTGGCGCATACGGAAGGCTTTGCCGAACTTTCGGTGTTGGCCATTGATAGAATAGTTTCTGTGAAAGCCTTGCGCACTGAATATGTGGAACCCAATGTGGATTTGGAAACTTATTTTGAGGATTCGATTGGTGTTACCGTTATTCCTGACAATCCTATAGAATTGGTGAAATTGCGCATCAGTGCAAAACGCTATCCATATATTGAAACGAAACCTTTTCATTGGTCGCAGACCGAACTGAAAGATGAGGCGACCGAAGAATACAGGATTGTTAGGCTGAAAGTGCGAATCAATAATGAACTAGAGAGTGCCATTCTCAGCTTTGGTGACGATGTGGAAGTGCTTGCACCGGAAAGTCTTCGATTGAAAATCGCCGAAAAAATTGAAAGATTGGTGATGAAATACAAGTATGAAGAAAAGTTGCAGAGTTAGGCGATAGTTTTGCGGAATAAAAATAAGCATTCAGTACTAACCTAAAAAATCGTTTCGTTATGGCAGAGAATAGTTTGCAGAACCAGAAGAATGAAGTTTCGTTTGTTTTGAGCGAGAAGGCCAAGGCTATCATTGAGAAATTTGAAAAACAGATAGAGAACCGTTCTGAAAACGATAAAAATGAATTGAGGATTGATTTGTTGATGTTGTTGGTGAGACGGCTTCACCCGGAAGTGCTTTCCGCTGATGCCAAAGGACCTTTTATTGAACTCTATCGCATGAATAATAGCACTTCTGATAAAAACTTAGGTTTTTTGATGTCTTGTTTGGAAGAAAACGAATTGGTTTTTCTTGACAATGATTTTAAATCTATTTGGAGTTATTATCGTTCGATGCTTTGTATTGAAGGCATAGCTAAAAGCAATGATTATGAGGAGTTGTTACTATGTGATAGTTTGATGCCAAACAAAAAGCGGAAATTTGTGCTGAATTATTCCTTGGCTACATTGGACGTGGATTCGATAATGAGTCTTTTCAAAGAAGAACGGGGGCAAGATACAGAGTTTGATGCTCGTTTGGCAGAATTAGAAATAGCCGTGAACACATTTTCTGGCTTGACATTTGATAGAATCGTTGTATCTAGCCTCTCTTCCATTTCTAATTCAAATCTATATTCTTTTGTGGAATTCGTTGAAAAATATGTTAAGAACGATGGAATCATATTTATTTTGGGTAGTCCAACCGAGATAAACAAGTTAGATTACCAGCAATTCCATAAGTGGGCAGTTGACAACAAGTTCCTTCATGGTGTGATAGAAATGGATGATTTACCTTCTTATGATGCTAACAGACAGATTCTGGTGTTAAGTAAACAACCAACAGATTCGATTTTCTTTGCCTGGATCGATGGTCCGATGGATGGAGAAGGGCCAAGCATAGAAGAAATTGCAAGAGTCTTATCAGAAAAAAATCCTGACTATTACAAGGAAGTTTCGTTGGAAGATTTTAAAGCCCACAACGGCAACTATTATACATTTGCCAAACGCCAATTTGTGCCTTCAATAATTGCAAATGAAGGCGAAACCGTTGTGAGATTGGGTGATTTGGTAGACTTGTATGAATCGGAAGTAGAGGAAGATATTTCTTGTTACTTTTTGAACAGACCTTATTATTTCATAAATGATTATTATGGTAACATAGAGGCTGTAGAAATGCCTCAGGCTCGAAGGGTTCCAAATGACAAATTCTTTTTGTTTAGGTGGGATGAGTTCGCTTATGAGTTTTCCTGTGCATATCAAAGTGTAGATTATGATGGTCTGCTCATTGATGGTGATTCTTCTACTGGCGTTGGGTATCCTTATGATAATTATACTCATGACCCGATTATTTGCACTTACCCCAATTCAATTGTTTTTAAATTAAAGGAAGCCCCTGTTGAACCAATTGACCCGTATTATTTGGCGAAGTTGTTGTATTCATCAAGAGAAGTCTATGCCCAACTGGAATGCTATAAACTTCCATTTAGTGACTGCATTTTGGAAAAAGACGATTTTTTGTCTATTTTGGTTGCAATACCGACAATGGAAAAGCAACAGCGCATTCTCAATATGGACAGACAAAAAGCCCTTGCCGACTCAAAAGAAGAAATCAAGAAGAATTTCGAATCATACAGGCAGGATATTCGAATGAAGAAACACGCTTTGGCGCAAAGGCTTACCGTAATGAATAATTGGTGGAAAACCTTACTTATGGCACGGAAAGATGGTAATGGCATAATTGATGATGAAGCGGTAGTCGGACGGTTGCATCCTGTCGCAGTTAAGAATATCTATACACAAATCGGCCACGAAATGAACATGTTGTTCAAACAAGTGAACTCGTTTAACATGGACGATACGATGAAGGTGGATGTTTTTGATGCCAAGGATTTCATTCAGCAGTATGTGAACCATCACGACCCAATGTTTGAGTACCAATGTGAATTGCCCGAAAAAGCGGCCAATATTCGTTTTCCCAAAGAAGCATTTCGAATCATTTTGGATAATATTTCTTCCAATGCTTGTTCTCATGGTTTCAAGGGGAGAGAGAAGGAGAAAAACATTATTCGGATATTAGCGGAAATAAAAGGCCAGGATTTAATCATTCGTATAGACAATAACGGCAGACCTATGCCCGTTGGAATGACAGCCGAAAAAGTTTTCACTTACGGTGATACTACAGAGGAAGGGTCTGACGAGCATGGCGGTTTGGGAGGCTACCTGATTAAAGACATGATGACAAAATTTGGTGGTGAGGTAGAATTGGAATTGAACGCAGAAGCCGATTTCCCCGTGGCTTATAAATTGGTTTTCAGAGATGTGAACATTTACAAATGACAAAAACATGAGCGATAAGGTATTTTACAAAGTCCTTTTGGTTGACGACAATAAGGCTTTGGGAACATCACTTCAGCCTTTAGCCGAGCAGTATTGTTTGGACTTGCAACAATGCGAATGTTGGGAAGATGCCAAGCAGGTACTCTCCAACAAGAACGATTTTCTTGAATGGGATGCCATTATACTTGATGCAAGATGTGTGGACAGAAAAGGAAGTCCAGCAGACTTGCATTTTCTCCAAATTGCGCTTACTGATTTTAATGGGCTTTGTGAACGCTTTAACTCGGAGATTCCTTGGTATGTTTTAACCGCTGGAGGCAAAGAGGACTTTAATTTCGTTATGGAAGGTATAAAACGCATTCCACGAGACGAAAAGGGTTGGGGCAAGATGCTCTATTTCAAAGACAAGCCTCGTGATGAAAATGGCAAAGACGATGTTGATTATTTATTTGAAAACATACAGAGAGCAGCACCACTTAGAACAAGAAATAAAATCAAGCATCAATATTCCGCTTTGTTTGAGGTAATGAAATCATGTCAATTTGAGTCTGAAAGCGAGGATATTATGATAAGTGTTCTTTCCGCCCTGCATTTCCCTGAAGAAAACAAAGGCTTTGACCCTGTTCTGTATTATAACAGACTCAGGCAAATGGTAGAGTACCTTTTCAGGGCAGCGAATAAAATTGGTTTGCTTCCAGATTATTTCATTGAAAAAGGAAGGGTCAACCTTCAAGGTTCAAGTCTATATTTGGCCGGTGAAGCTTTCACTCCAAGCAATGATTCAACAATACTTTCAATCCGTTACGGTGAAAAGGGCGAGAGCGTTTTCCATAAGAACATAGCAAGTATTGTCAAAAACGTTCTAAGCGTTACTAGTCATCATTCTCACACGATAGAAATTGATAAAGAGGATGAAGAAGAATTGTTGGCTTATTATTTAGAAACTCGTTCTCCAAACCTGTTGTTTGGCTATGCTCTCCAGCTATGCGAGGTGATTATTTGGTTCGGCAATTACGCCAAAAGCCATAATGACAGGGAAGCCAATTTGGCGAAATGCAAGGTGGTGAAAAAAGAAACTGAATCCATATTGGAACAAAAGCCAGTAATTGAAGAATATGAAGGCAAGACTTTTCTGTTGGAACAAGACGAAAAAGGGAATCTTCATTGTGGATATTGTTTGGTGTCATATAAACAAAACCAAGATAAAATTGGCAATATGGTCTTACTAAAGGAAGTAGAAGAGAATAAGAACAGCGGTGAATTGAAAAAAAAGTATCCTTATTTTGCCTCAAAAGTTGAACAGGTTGAATAAGTATGGTTTTGTTTTGTATGCTTTAAACATTCATCACCATGAACAAGTTAGAAGAACTCTACTACGCCATGAACTCATTGAAGAAGTTCAATCTGCCCATTGAAGACAAGTTATTGAAAGCCGTTGATGAATTGGAGGAAGAGATTATCAAAACAGAAGTTTTGCCTTCTATCACCAAAGACATTGAGTCTCGTTTTAGACAAATCAAAAGAAAGTTGGTGTTAGTGGTTGATTACGATCCAGATGATGTTTTGAGCGTAAAACTGTCCCGTAAAGTCAATATTTCCAAACTTATTGAAGGCAAGAACATTAATGAGAACTCTATTGAAGTTTCCCTTCAAAAAAAGATTTATCGAAGTCTTTCCGACAGATCCGAATCCAAAGGTTTAGTTGTTACTTATCGAGACGGAACCAAGGTCTGTGAACGGACGGCGATTGACACTTTTATTAAAGTACTCAGACATATTGGATTAAACCTAATTAAAAACATTGGCATCATGCATAGTGGGTATAATTTGGTGGATACAAGAAAACATCCAGAAACAACGAAAGCAAAATGGCAGCATAAAGTGGATGGTTATTATGTCTTTTGTGTTCTTTCCAATAGTCAAAAAGCGGCCGACCTAAGAAAGATTTCCGACTATTTCCATCTTGGAATGGATGTAAGGTTTGTCGAATAACGTTTTACTTGTTTTTTAATTCTTTGGTTCCATCGGATTTTGCAATCCGCAGGCTTTGTTTTTACTAACTAATACAAAAACCCCAGCATCCAAAGGGGCAACTTGGCACCAACAGGCGATTCGATGTCGTCGGCAAAGATGTAGGAATCAGGCAAATCCGCTATTTGGGCGAAGCCTTTGTCCTTGCCACCGACTTCAAAATGATACTTGGAATCCACCTTGAAGTCGCCTTTGTCCTTACCATATTCAACAATGTGGTTTTCAGAAAGATGGGTGATGGAAAAGGTTTCGCGCGCCGTCCCGATTTCGACCGATGTAGGACTTAACGCATAAAGCAGATTTGTGTTTTCGAGATAGACCTTATCGGGCTTGGTGAGTTTGCCGATGCTTTTCTTGTCGGAATAGAGCAGATTCAGCAGCTTGGCGTCGCCCATGTTTTTCAAGTAGCCTACAACGGTATCCCTGCCAATCTCAATGGCGGCAGCCAATCGGTTGGCATTCACTTCGTAAGGCACACTTTCGGCAATGATGGAAATCAAGGCCTTGAGTTTTCGGGTGTAAGCCACATCTACTTTGCAAATCAAAGGGAGTTCGGTCTCCACGACATAGTTGACCACCTGATCGATTCGAGTAAAATAATCCTGTTGACCTTCCAAAAAGAAAGGATAGTAGCCATATTGAAGGTATTTCTTGAATTGCTCAACAGGCTTACATTGGGCGGTGACGGTCTGCCACAATTCGTATGGATGCGCGAGAATGTCCTCCAAGGTCCATACAGGAAATTCAAGGTTTTCGTAGAATCTCAACGCCTCGCGGAACGACAAGCCCGACATGGTATATTTGATGCATCGGCGCGACAAGTCTGCGTCACCGGCCAACAGGCTCAATAGCGACGAACCGCTGATAATCATTTTCAATTCGGGATAAAGGTCGTAAATCTCCTTGATTTCGCGGCTCCATCCTTCATATTTGTGGATTTCGTCGATAATTAGTCTTTCGCCGCCATTCATGACAAACTCTCCAGCAAGGTCAACTAAGGTTCGGCGAGAAAAATCGATGGTGTCGGCGGAACAATACAGCACTTTCCTGTCGCCAGGTTGGTAGTTCTGTTTGACGAATTGTTTGAGTAGTGTCGATTTGCCCACACCTTTGGCTCCTTGGATGGATAGCAGTCGGGCATCCCAATGCACACGGTTCATCATTTCCCTGACAATGTCCAACGAGGTTTTGGCAATCAATCGGTCGTGTTTTACAAATAGCGTTTCCATAGCAATGTCTATATTTTGCCTGCAAAAATACAAAACTGTTGGTTATAGACAACACTTTTTATCAAAATATGTTGGTTATAGACAACACTTTTCATCAAAAACTGTTGGTTAAAGGCAACAATAATTACTGTTTTACCACTTTCCTATAGGCTGATTTTCCATCGGCCATTAGTAGTTTAATCAAATACATCCCCGAAGGCAAACGGCTCAAATCAAGCTCAAAGTCAAGATTTGAAGGCGAAGTTTCCTGCAAAACATTGCCCGTCAAACCAACGATTTGGCAATGAATGGCGTTTTCCGATAAAGCAACGTGAATCTTGCCCGAAGTAGGGTTGGGATAAAGGGCAATATTTTGGTTTTCAATGAATTTGTCAATCTTCGTCAAATCATCGCCAATGCCCCAGTTTTCAGGCAAACTATTGTCGGAATCAAGGTCTTTCAGTTCGAGATAGGGCCCGTTGCCATCAGCTTCAGGTGGCCAAGGCAGGCTGTCGGAGTAATGCACTTGGTCGATGATGTTGCCCCAAGCATCGGCCAAGACGAGGTTTTCCGATTTGTTGGAAAGTTTGCGCGTGTATTGCCCGAAAGGTGTTGTGTTGTAATACTCCGTGAACATCAACGAATCAGAGCAAAGCACAATAGCTTGTCGGCCAGCGAGATGAGTTCCTACAGGGAACTGATAAGAAATGCCCAGTTCGCGGAAATAAATGCCTGTCAAATCTACTTCCTCGTCGCCGTGGTTGGTGATTTCGATGAACTCAAGTAGATTGCCGTCGATATTCCACCAGTTCATAGGGTGGTAGTGGATTTTGGAGATGACCAAAGGCGGAAGGTCGACGTCGGAACAGCCATCGTAGGAGCCTATGTTTTGGTTCAACCAGTCGGTGCGCAGTTGGAGCCAGTTTTTCATGTTGTTGACATATTGTGCGTGCTGTTGCATTTGGTTCCAGCGTTGGTTATCGCGAGGGATGGCTTCAGCAATCAATGCGTCGATTTCATCAATCCGATTGCAAACGAAATCATAATTGAGAGGCTGTCCTGGCTCGGTCAGCTCAAACCAGCGCTTGGCAAAATAGCAACGGAAGAGGTTGGTATCGAATAAGTCTTTCCAAAACTTCGGGCCGGTATTGTCCTCGTTATTGAACTGCCACACATTGTACTTGCTGCGGTTGCCAAACGCATCGTAACCGAATGCGAGGTTGTAGTCCCAAACGGGACCTGCACGCAGTTTGCCCATTCTGTCTTTATGGAAGAAAGTGCTGAGCGAATAGACGTCCACGTTAGAGGTAAATTCCGCAATCATCATGAAATCGACAAAAGACGGAATGTCGATGACTGAAGGGATGCCCGATGCAGTAGAAGTATCATATTGGTTGGCCACTGAGGCAAGGTTAGTAAACACGCTGTGGATGTAGTTGTTCTGCGCATCGGTGATGTCAGAGGGCTTGGGATAATGGTGAATGAAGTCAGTGTTGTTGCCCCATCCCCACCAACCACCACCATAGCCTTGCATCGTCCATGCCACAGGGTCGCCGCCAGTGGTTTTGTCAGCCTTGGTGATGTAGCCTCCCGTCACTTCAGGATAGTTGTTGTCGGTTTGGTCCATCTCCTCAATGTTGACGCGGTTTTTGTCGGGTTTGATTTTCTCCATGAAGGCATAAAGTCCTTTGTAGTCGCCGTTGATTACCACCTCACAATATACGCTTCTTGAGGCATATTGCCCGAGTCGATTCGACAGTTCGTAGGCCAACACATCGCGCATCCCTGTTTGGTCGAAAGCCAAGGAGTTGAGCACCCAGTCGTTCTCGTCAGGCATTCCCAAGATACTGACATTTCTGTTGTTGATGCCATCGTCCTCACGAGTTTCTACGGCGTAAGGCTTCTTGTTGAGCATGGTCTGTGATGAGCTACCGCGCATTTCGATGCCAATGCGCCCGTCGTAGTTGAGGAACTCAGGGTTGTTGATGTCGGTCATATAATTGCGCGAGCCGTCTTGATGCCAGATGATTTTCATCGTGCCCAATACTTTTGGTTCATCAGGGATATTGACGCCACCATCCGTCTCGATGACTACGATGGGCAGGTTGCTGTCGGTGAAGTTTTGCGCCATGACCGCCCATGAGAACAAAACCAATAATAATGCTATGATGCTCTTTTTTAAAGTCATACCTATTTCCAGAATTGCCACCATTTCTTTTGTCGACCTTCCACCACACGGGCATAGCGGTTGCTCGATCTTCTCATTTTTGAGAAGCTGGTCACCGTACCTGCAGAAGGGCCTCTCAAGGTGGTGACGGACGACCTAGAAGCAATAAAGCCATTTTCGTCGGTGTCGTCCATGCCTCCATATTTGTTCTTTTTCGAGGCATAGATAATGACATTGTCGATATACCAGCTCGTGATGCATGCTCCACGTCCGGTGAAATAAAGGCAAAATTGAGGTTCTTTGCTAGGCCATTCCTCCATGTCGAAGGTAAGTAGATATTGGCTCTGCACAATGCTGCCCACCAAAGTGTCTTCCCAGATGCTTTCCCAGTCTTCGCCGTTTTGCGAGATGCCGATCCCGATTTGCGCGTTAATTTCACCTTGGGTGGCTTCGAGGGCGTGGTTGAACTGGAAATTGATGAAATCGTATTTCCCTAGCTCGACGATAGGGGTAACCAGTCGGGTGGTGCCTTCAAAATTGATGTCGGGATACATCTGCATTTCATTCGGTTTGCATCCCGCAAAAGTGGTATTGGAGATGTACCAAACCACCCAGTCGTCACCTTTCGCATCCCAGCCTTCTTCAAGCCAAGGGTTGAAAAAACCCTCGCACAGCACTACGTCACCCTGCTGTGCAAAGAGGGGAAAGGTGAGCAATACGACGAGGAATGTGAGTAAACGATGCTTCATCAATAGTGTATTTGGCCACAAAAGTATTAAAATTTCGGAAGTTATGCACTTTTTGTCGTATTTTTGCCCTTTGGAAATTTATAAGTCGGCATTTTGGCAGGCTCAATGACCTCAGGTCCCTGAGCTTGTCGAAGGGTCCGCTGTAAAAAGTAAACACTATGCCAGCAAAAGAAAAAACTGCCTTTTTCTGTAAGGAATGTGGAAATGAATCACCGAAATGGTTCGGGAAATGCCCCGCTTGCGGCGCATGGAACACTTGTGTGGAAGAGACCATCGTCACGGGGAAAGAATCGAAATCGGTGAAGAAAAGCGTCGGTCTGGAGATGGACAAAAGCCTGCCAATGCCTATCAATGAAATCGGCAACGCCAAGGAACAACGCATCATTTTGCCCTACGAGGAACTCAATCGTGTGCTCGGCGGCGGTCTAGTGCTCGGTTCCTTGACCCTTGTAGGCGGCGAACCAGGCATCGGCAAGTCGACCTTGCTCTTGCAGACAGCTTTGCAACTTGCTGGGAGAAAGATACTTTACATCTCCGGCGAGGAGAGCCAGACCCAAATCAAGATGAGGGCAGAGCGTATCGGCATCCATAACACCGACTGCCTCATCCTCACCGAAACCAATACGCAAGAAATCCTGAAGCACTTCAAGAACGTGCAGCCCGACATTGTGATTGTCGACTCCATACAGACGCTCGAATCGCCATACGTGGACGCCACGGCGGGCAGCCTCTCGCAGATTCGTGAGACTGCCGCTGAGATGAACAAAATCGCTAAGGCTTATCAGGTGCCAGTGTTCCTCATCGGCCATATCACCAAGGATGGCAGCATCGCCGGACCGAAAATCTTGGAGCATATCGTTGACACCGTCTTGCAGTTTGAGGGCGACCGTCACTATGGTTTCCGCATCCTGCGCACCATCAAGAACCGCTTTGGCTCGGCCTCTGAGTTGGGCATTTTCGAAATGAACGCCACGGGCCTCCGTGAGGTGACCAACCCCAGCGAGATTCTGCTCTCGCAACGTGATGAGGAAGTGAGTGGCATCGCCATCGCAGCCACCATGGAAGGCCAACGCCCCATGCTCATTGAAACGCAAGCTTTGGTGAGCAGTGCGGCCTACGGCACGCCACAACGCTCCGCCACGGGCTTCGACATCCGCAGGATGAACATGCTTTTAGCTGTGTTGGAGAAACGTGCAGGTTTCCGCCTCTCCATAAAAGATGTATTCTTAAACATCGCGGGCGGTCTCCACGTGGATGACCCTGCCATCGATTTGGCCGTCATCGCAGCGGTGCTTTCATCGAATGCCGACATTCCCATTCCGTCGCGTTATGCTTTTGCCGCCGAGGTAGGCCTTTCTGGCGAAATCCGTGCTGTCACTCGTATTGAAGCCCGCATTGCTGAAGCCGATAAATTGGGTTTTGAGAAGATTTTTGTCTCGAAATACAATGCTAAGGGGTTGGATACTAAGCGGTTTAAGATTCAGATTGTGCCTGTAGCTTCGGTTTATGAGTTGGGGAGTGAATTGTTTGGGTAGGGTAAGGGAAACAAATCTTACATAAATCATTCGTAAATCTTGGGTTCTAGCGGATTTGCAATCCGCTGGACTT
>JAEEGH010027699.1_pt1 | contig 11200 bp, 11 predicted proteins | sample 9134181 | NCBI WGS metagenome assembly JAEEGH01 (sample SAMN16246544, study PRJNA631951) | gut metagenome | biome: gut microbiome; feature: rumen; material: DP-attached | host: Bos | place: Iran: Karaj | collected 2018-10 | reverse complement strand
TTTCACCTTCTTATATAGGTTGCCTATGAAGGTGCGACGGGCGAGATGGGTGGATGCCAACTCATGGAGCGGCTTCTGCTCCTCCTGCCCGGTCTGGGCATTATAGATGGTCACCATCCGGCTCAATCCAGCGATTTTGAAGATTTCCTTCAAATCCTTCTCGTAGATGCTGAACTGGTAGAAGTGGAACAGTCTGCCATCCTTGAACTCACGATCCTTGTACTTGTCGATGATGGCTGCTGCCTTGGGTACGAGCGGCACCCTGACAGTCCGGGTGTTTGTGTGTCTCGTCTTGATGGGGATATATTCAAGATAGCCGTCATTGATGTTGTCCTTGGTAAACGACCTCTCGTCGCTGATACGACATCCGACAAGGCATTGGAAGATGAACGTGTCTCGCTCCATCTCGTATTTCTCCTTGAACTGACCATCAGGGAAATCAAAACCAAGAAGGTGGTCACGTTCCTCAATGGTGAGGTAGTAAGGTGTCCCATACTGCGGTACCTTGATGTCGAACAACATGAACGAATGGTTTTGGGTGAACTCGTTGGCATAAGCCCATTTCAGGAATATGCGCAGGTTGATTTGCAGGTGGGACAAAGAGTTGGCACCCATGGGGCGTGGCTTGTAGTACTTCGAGTAGGGCACGGCCTTGAAGATAATCGGGTAAACATCTATCATAGAATACTCGTCTCTGAGGTAGTTGCTGAACTCGATGAAGAGGTCGTTGGTGAAGGTGTGGATGTTGAACTTGAACAGACTGTCCTTCTTCACCATCACCTTGTAGCACTTGAAGCGCAACAGCCGTTCACGTAGGGAAATGAAGTGCTGCAGCCGGGTCTTTCCGCAGACACGCTGCTCCAGGAACTTGTCATAGAGGGTGAAGAACGGGTCACCCTTCGACATGTCAACAATCTTGTTCTCCCTGGTAACTTCCATGATGCCGAAGAACGATTGGACTTGAGTTTTCAGCCATCCCTTGTAGTCGAAGATGTTGCCCTTGGCATACTCACGCTGAAGATGAACGCGCAACTCTGCGATTTTGCCGTTGATTTCGTTTCTCAAATGGTCATCTACGGCTGCTCTCAGTTTGATGCACTCTTTCTTGTCATCCCAGTAGTTGGCGTTGATGGAATACGGCAGACGGCACGAGGTGTCAACCTTGTGACCGATGGTGAAGCGCACATAGATGGTGGCCGTGGAAACCTTGTCACCACGCTTCGCCGTCACTCTTTGATAAAATTTTAACTTCATAGTTTTTTGTTTTTTGAGGGTGAATAAATCAACGTCAAATATAGATGTTTCCTGACAATTTAACAAGTCCGATTTGTTCCGCAATCCTGCAAAACAGCGGTTTGTTTTAACTTAATTATTGTACATTTCGGTAAATAATTGTAAATTGAATAAACTTTAATCAGATTGACTAATTTTGATATTTAACTGATTTTAAGGTGTTTGGTGAAATGGTATCAATTGATTTCCTTGAATTTTCTTCACGTTTATTAACAGAACTATAATAGTCTTCTTGACATCCTGCTCTCCATTGGTCATCTTGAAGTAGATGGTGAAGGCACCGATGACGGCGCAGATGGCGGCCAGGGCGTACACGATGTTGCGCACCGGCTCCACGTATCCCTTGAAGTTGGCGCCGATTTCAGTGAGCTTGCCGGCGATGCCGTCAGCAGCGAGAGCCGGAGAGATGGCGCATGCCGCCACGATGGCGAGCATGAGGACCTTTTTGCAAAGGAGAGATTTGGCAATGGGCTTGGCCTTCTTGCCTATGTTTTTCAGAAAGTTCATTTCGTTAATTCTTTTTTTGGGTTTGGTCCGCTAACGAATTAAAGAAATGGATGCCAGAGCAATGGCCGCCATCCAACGGAGTGTTGGCGACGGGCCGCGGAGATCCAAACAGCCAGGTCGTTACCTGCTGTTTTCGGCACTGCGGACATGGTGTCCCACATGCCTCGGGAATCCTCAGCGAAGGGCCGGCCGTGCCTGACCCATGAGCATCCTTGTAAAGAAACCTAAAGAATTAAAGAAAGTGATGGCGCGGCCTTGTGGCTGTCTGTGGGTTCCGCTGTGCGGGCGGCGGCATCCTGGCCTTTGCTCATCTTTTAAAGTAATTAAAGAATTAAAGAAATGTACCCTTGCGAGATACGGATGTTTTGATGCTGATCTTATTCTGTAGACCGGGAGCGGTCTCAGACAGCATGTGTCGTCGGTGGGGACGTTCATCACATCCCCTCGTCCTTCACCCAGAAGGCGATCTTGGACCTTCCCAGGGGGTTGTCGGGGTGGTCGGGGTTCCTGTCGAACATCTGGCAGACCTCCTCCACCTTGTAGGCGGCATTGCACATGATCTCCGCCTCCCTGTCATCATCATCCACTGAGGGCATGTAGTCAGACAAAGAGTGCTTGTTGACCTCCTGGGTTTGGATGACCTCCCCCGCTATCTCGTCAATGTCCACCTCCTCCTCTTCTGTCTTGACATTATCCTCCTTTGACTTCCTGAATCTCAGGTCATAGAGGACGTTGCCGGCATAATAGACGGCGTAGGCGACGACAATCCCTGCAAAAACGCTACCGAACGACATACAATTTATATTTTTATCCAGTTGAGAGTCATTGTAACTTGAAGGCTTTGGAATGGGACAAGGCAGACTTGCGGACACAAAAAAAGTGTAGGCGAAATCTCTGGCTGACTCTCTGGGCCTGGAAAACCCCTTCAATACCAGAAACAAACACCTACACAAAAGGTTATGCCACAAGGAGGACATCCATCCCCACTTGTGTATATCTTTGTTAGCTGTAAGGGTCCTAATTGAAGACGTTTGAATTTCCAGTTTCGAGGTCAGCGGACGTTATCTCTTTTCCAGCTACTGCTATTCTTGTTACGCCTGCAAATGTAAGCAAAAATTTCAGAACTGCAATACTTTTTCCAAGAATTATTTTCAAAATCGGGGAATAATATTCTTTATATGATATTTCCGCCCCTGATATTGTCGTAATACTCGGAGAATATCCTGTTATCAGCTATCCCACACCGATTGTGGTCTGATTGTCCTATCCTCCTCAAACACGGAAGCGTTGGATTCACAATCTTCCGGTGTCGTGTTTCCAGAGCCTATTCCGATGCCCGAGCATTCCGCATGGACGGTGATCATGCGTACTCTCGGTTCCTTGTAAAGCCTTTCTCCTGTTCTCATAAGAAATGATTAAAGTGGTTCGTAATTAAGTGCGGCCAGTAAAGCTGAAATGCAATACTTGCCACATATATAGTAAAGTATTGCATAACCATTTTGCTTTTGGGAAAAACAGGCGGCTTGCCGCCCGAAAAACGGCTTAAGGCTGCAGACCACCTTCGTGACGTTTGCCTGGCAAATGAATGGAAGGAGCAAATACTAGGCATATGCGATATAGGCATCGGCTTTTACAAGTCTCATTATCATGACGCTGAAAGCAGCGATGCCAAAATGAAGAAATTGTTTTGCAAGGATTTGAAAGATGCCATTCTCGTAGCCAAAAATTTCGACGATTGAGACGGTTGACCACGCTGAATTACGTAAGAACCACATACGAGGTTGCTGGGAAAACAAGGATTAAACCTCAAAGTGCTGTAACACAACACTTTGAGGTTTAACATTTTTTACACAAAAACCACGTTTGCACCACGTTTGCCCACGGGAGAAAAAGACGAACTTTGTAGGTTTGTACTATTTCGATATGGAATACCTGTATGTCCTCACATCCCGTTGTCGGAGATTGCCCGTTGCATCATATCCGACATTACCGACTTCAGGGAAGGAGGTAAGGCATGAGCGGTTCTTCCATTCTAAGGAATACGCAAAGACAGAGGGACTTGGTTGACCTTAGCCTTTGCCTAACACTATTTAAGTTGAGCAACGGCAGACAGTTCGAAAGCATGGAGGAGTCAACTTTTGTTAACTTCCTCAATCTCAGAGCCCCTTTGTCGATTATCGTCCGCAAAAAGAAAAAGACCCGTGTTTGCTATATCATACACCCCATTGCCGGGGAGTCGCAAGGAAGGCGGCCGCCGTCGAGTCAATCGGCTATCTCCTGGTCATGCTGCTCTATCTGTCTGATGGCCGTTTCGTATTGGGTCTTCTCCACTGCGAAGACACCCCGTATCCCGATGAAGTCATCAATGGACTCATGCCACAACAAATCCTCAATGAGGCCATTCTCATGGATGAAGTAGAGAGCGATTTCGGAGGAGCAGAAAGAGTAGACCTCATTGGCCGTTCCGCTCCACACGCCACCGTCCACTTCCATCAGCTTGTCACGGTCAATCCACTGGATGGCTTCCAGCACATAGTCTCCCGCCTCCCCAAGGGCGGAGAGGTGCACCCACTCGTCTGTCTTGCCATAATCCCATGAGGTGCAATGCACCTCGATGTTGTCGTTCCTGCAGCATCTGATTTGGTCAAAGACACCGGTGACGACCCGGTTGTCGCTCATGATGCCCAGGGTTATCCCCCTCACATCCACATTGTAGGTATCCTGAACGCTCACAGGATGCCCAAGTTCAAGGAGGTTTTCCTCCACCGCCCGATGATAGTTGCGGATAGCCTCGCCAATCATGGCGGAAAGCTGGTCAAGTTGTTCTTTCGTTTTCATATTCCCGATGTTTATTTCCCTTTCGTCTTTGCTGCGCTTTGCAGCTCTTGCGTCCAGGAGTTGTTATTACGCCGCCCCAAAAGATGGCAGCAAGCGCAAGCCATTCGGAAGGTTTGCGGAAATTTTTGTCTGCCAAAGGCAGCCGACAGGGAAAGGAAAATTGCCGTGAAAGCCGACGGCGGGAGCGGGCTGCCATTTATCTTTGCGAAGTAATGAACACGCATGGACGTGACAAGAAGCACATTTTCAAGCCTACTTTTGCAAGTATTGCACACGTTTTCATGCCGGCATTTTCGTATGCGAAAGCATGCCAGACCTTGCCATTTTGTCAAGGGCAAATGACATCTTGTCACTTTTGGGTCAATGGCACGTTTGTTGCAAGAAATAGGGTGAGAGCCAAGGAGTTATCCAAGGTATCCCAAACAACATCGTATAACTAAAATATAATTTGGAGGTAAAGATTATGTTGACAAGTTTGATGAGAACAAATGGCTGGCTGCCTACTGTGTTCGAAGATTTCTTTAACAACGATTTTATGCCTCGCGTCAACACTACAGCACCTGCCGTAAATGTGAAGGAAGATGAGAGTGCCTACACGATGGAGCTGGCCGCTCCGGGCATCAAGAAGGAATATTGCCGTGTGAGCATCAACGACGACGGCAACCTCTGCATCGCCATCGAGAACAAGATGGAGCACAAGGATGAGGACAAGAAGCATCACTATCTGCGCCGCGAGTTCAGCTACTCGAACTACGAGCAGAACTACACGCTGCCGGAGGATGTGGACAAGGAAGGTATCGCAGCCAAGGTGGAGAACGGCATCCTGACCGTCACCCTGCCAAAGGTGAAGAAAGAGGAGAAGAAAGAGGCCAAGGCCATCGAGATTTCATAGCATCAAGAAATAGATCAGCAAGCATTGGGAGCAGCTTCATACGGGGCTGCTCCCTTTTTGTGCGGCCATGTTTTTGATGGTGATTTCATGCCAAAATGGGGAAAAATGACACATTCTATCATTTTTATTCCTTGCACGAAAAAAGGCTTCATCTGGCCATCATAACTTTGCAAGCGAAAACAATAAGGAAGTATGGCTGAGAGGTCTAAAGCGGCACACTGCTAACGTGTTGAACCGTCCAGGTTCCGGAGGTTCGAATCCTCCTGCTTCCGCAAAACATGGCTCGTTAGCTCAGTTGGACAGAGCACGACGCTACGAACGTCGGTGTCGGGAGTTCGAATCTTCCACGAGTCACGAAACTGGAGACTTGGCAGAGTTGGCTTATTGCACCGGTCTTGAAAACCGACAGACGGAAACGTCTCAAAGGTTCGAATCCTTTAGTCTCCGCTACATTGCCCCATGGTGTAATGGCAGCACGGCAGATTCTGGATCTGCAAGTGGTGGTTCAAATCCGTCTAGGGCAACATGGCAAGGAGCTTTGGCAGACGTTAGGTGTATGCGCAAGACTGAAAATCTTGAGAACGTGGTTCAACTCCACGAGGCTCCACAATAAAACTCGGAAGTGCTCCAGCGGTTAACGAGGGCGGACTGTAAATCCGTTGTCTTTTGACTTCGTAGGTTCGAATCCTACCTTCCGAACTATTTCAAAAAGCTAAATGAGCAGAGTGATGTTTGTATCAACTATGCCATAGCGAGAAATAGTCGGGCAAAGCCCGACAAATAATGCCCCATGGTGTAATGGTCAGCACGGCAGATTTTGAATCTGCAAGAGGTGGTTCAAGCCCATCTGGAGCAACCATATGGAGTCTGTGGCCGAGTGGCTTAGGCGCAAGTTTGTGGCACTTGTTGACACAGGTTCGAATCCTGCCAGACTCCCTCAGATGGTCGGTTGACTACCGTCTTCCTTCCTCGCGACTCGGCATAGCTCGAACAAGTTCGGCTCTGCTCTCGCTGCTTGGTCGGTTCATCTAAATGGAACAGGATAGCAGATTCTCAATCTGCCCATACGAGTTCGAATCTCGTACCGACTGCGACATTTTTATGGTCGGTTGATCTAATTGGTTAGGATAGCAGATTTTCAATCTGCTTGCATGAGTTCGAACCTCATACCGACTACAGAATGCTTCAATAGCACAGTGGTAGTGCGGCTCACTTGTAATGAGCAGGTCGTAGGTTCGATCCCTACTTGAAGCTCTAGACCCGTCAGCCAAGCAGGTTTAGGATATAACGTTCCGATTGTCACATCGGGTGTTCGATTCTCTCGGGTCACAAGTATAACTTCTGGATATGGTGTTTAATGGTAGCATTCGAACTTTGGGAGTTTGAGGAGTGAGTTCGAGTCTCGCTATCCAGACAAAAAGGCTTCCTTTCTAACAGATTTTTGAAAGGAAGCCTTTACTTATACGAAGTTCAGGATGGATGTCAGCCTGGTCTTTACTTTAGCAAGGACTCTCATTGTCCTGGCTGCATCAAGGTTATCTTTGTCGCCGAGCAAGGTGATGGCCTCCTTGATGAGCAAGCAGTCATCCATCGACAACGGCATCTCCGTGATGGAGTAGTCTGGGTCGGCGTATGTGTAGTATATCTTGTCGTACACCACAATCGGGGCGTTGTAACCCAGTTTGTCAGACCTCATGATTTGTATGTCCATCTGCACGGTTCTGGCACATACGCCCTTAGTGATACCCTCCATGTCGTAAAGTGCGTCGCAGCACGCATCCACGAGGTCATCAAGGGTCCACCTTCTGTATCTGTTTCTCAGACATCTGTCTATCGTCTTGTACCTAATTAAGGCATTCTTATTCGCTGGCATGGTTCTTTCTCCATTTGAAAAATGATAAATAAAAAAATAGTTGGAAATTCCCGGTTAGGATATTCCAACTATCACTTTATTTCTTGCATATTCAATGCATCCTATGATGCAAGGAAGAAATAACTATGCTCGTATTGACGTGGTAATCCTATACCGGCTGTATCTGGGGACGGGCTAAATTTATGCACATAACTATTCCGTTCAGAGGGTCGATAGCTCTGAACGAACGATGGTGATGTGTATACAAAAAGTATCATACCGTTATAGGATTTTCCATTGTTATGACTCAATATCGGCTGCAAAGTTACATAGATTCGACGAAATCTATTTGCGTAGGTCCGTATTTTTTTATTTTTCCCCTTGATTATTTCTCATTATCGCTTCATGTTCAAGGCTCACTTGTCCTTTTCCTTGGTTTCTCTCTGGTTTCCACCTTTTATTTATATAGGATTCTCATATTCTTATCTACCTTACAGTCTTTCTCCTTGCCTTCCAACATTCTGTTTCCATTCCTCGTAAGCAGACCCTCACTAAACAGCAACCTCAACCTGTCGATGGGCATTCATCGTTCCACATACTTCCTCCTAAAAATGGAATGACACTCTGTCTCCTCATTTCATTCTTCCCCGTTCTATGGCCATGACGTACATCATGGAGCGTTGGACTGTCGGGCATCCTCCTTATCGTATCTGTCACTGAATTGTTCTTATTCCGACTTCTTCATTCCTGCCTTTTCCGGGCGAAGCGAGTCACACTTACTTTTTCCGTCGCGAAGTTAGTGCAAGCCGTATTCTGCAAGTACCAGGTGCCTTATTCCTCGAATTTTTTCAAAAACTTTTTGCCGTCTGCACACATCCAACAAAAACTTTTCTCGGCCCACGGGTGAAATAATTCGGGAATTACTTGCATTCCATACTTCCCTTGCCAACTTTTGGGGCAACGTAAAAAATAAATGTTTCACTTCTTAAAATTCAGAAAAATGAAAAAGATCGAGAACAATTTCGCAGTAACAGGTTTCGTAGGCAAGGATGCAGAAATCCGTCAGTTCGCAACCGCTTCAGTAGCACGTTTCTCACTGGCTATCGCCCGCAACGAGAAGAACGGCGAGGAGAACAACCGAGTATCGGCTTTCATCAACGTGGAAGCATGGCGCAAGAACGAGAACGCCGAGTCATTCGACAAGCTCACCAAAGGTGCAATGCTCACTGTGGAGGGCTACTTCAAGCCCGAGGAATGGACAGACCAGGAAGGCGCCAAGCGTCAGCGCGTCGTGCTGGTAGCCACCAAGTTCTATGAGACTCCTGAAAAGGAGGAGACTCCAGAGGAGAAGAAGACTTCAAAGAAGAAGGCCAAATAAGCCTTCTTCTTCCTCTCAGCGAAAGCTGATTCCCGAAATAAGGGAAAAGAATTCACAGCATGATAAAGGTAACGGCAAGCCCAACCAACTTGCCACAATCAATTCAAAGTTATGATTTACACGCATACCATCGGACGTATTGGCAAGGATTGCCAGGTCATCACAGGAACGCACGGAACATTCATGGCGGTGGACATAGCCGTCGATGACTATTCCAAAGGCAAGAACATCACCACATGGGTAAGGGTACGCAGCAGCAGGGAGAACCACATCCGCCTGGCTGAATACCTCACCAAGGGAAGGCTCATACTCGTGGAGGGCACCATCTCCACATCACTTTGGACTGACAGGGAGGGCGAGAGTCACATCCAAATCTCCCTCAATGCGGACAGCATCGCTTTCGTGAACGCAGGGAAGAGAGAAGAGCAGAGCACCGACCCGAAGAAGGCAGCGAGGAAAGGTGCAAAGGCGAAGAGCACGCCCAAGCCACCGACCGACGCACCGGAACCCGACGAGAAGGATTTGCCTTTCTAATGTCTGAAACTTCATCACATCGAGCTATGAGATACGCAAGACTTTTTGAGCCATACCGGGGATATTGGGAAATCCAAGTGGACGAGGACAGCGCAACCGGCGGCTACCATGGCTATCAGTACAACTGCATCATTGTTGGCAGCGGAAAGGAAATCACCTGCAGCAGGGACGAGTTTGAGTATATTGACTAAATCCAAGACACTATGGAATGGTATATCGTTTATGCGAAGTTTGACGGATGCAAGACGTTCAAGGCTTTCGATGTCAGCGAGGGAAGATTGGTGGGCAACTTGATTTATGCCTCACTGATGGAGAACACCGAGGAGACAAGGAAGAAACTCCAAAAACTGGCTGACTTGAACTGGCGGTGCAACCTCATCCTCCAGCTGAGAAGAAACAACAAGGTCTGCTTTCAGACAAAATAACAAGGTAACGGGCAGTCCAACCAGCTGCCCACAATTTCACAACTATCATGGAAGGAAACGAAAAAGAAGTGTATAGGAAACTCGTAGAGAAATACTTCTCTCTCAGCGAGCACACAGGCAAGTCACTTGACACGCAACGCAAGTGGTTCGTTCATGACGTTATCAGCCACTATGACATGGTAGAGGTCGGAATACTGTATTTCGGTGAAATGGCTGTCGACGTTGAGAGCATCTATTTTGACGATGAGCAAAGGCTCATGCTCCATATCTCCTGCAAGGAGATGGAAGGTGACATTTACTACTCCTCGCTTCAAGAAGAGAAGCAAAGGGACTTGGCCCTACTGGTTTTCGAGGAAATGAAGCATATCGAGGAAGGACCGACACTCCTTGGAATGATAATTGGTGGACACAATATCGTCTATCGTTCTGTCCATATCAAAAAACTAAATAAAGATGTTAAGGTAGCATCCAATGTTACCCTGACTACATATATCAAACAAGGTAGCCGTCAAGTCAAGAATTTCTATTGCTATGTGCCTTCTGAAGAGTTCTTCAAGCTCAATGACCAAGAGTTCGAGCAATATGTGAACAAGAATTTCTAAAACAAGGATAATGGAAAAGAATACAAATGAAGAATGGCGGCCACCACATCTGACCGAACAGGAATTGTATGAACTGCAATGTGAAATTGATGAAACTTCCGCTGACTGTGGAGAGTTTTGAGTGCAAGGTAACGGGCAGTCCAACCAACTGCCCACTATTATATCAATTATGGAAAAGAAGACTGAAAAGAAGAAAGAACAGTTAATGGCTTTGGTTGAGAAGATGAAGCAAGATGGCAAACCCATCGACTGGGCGACGGCAGTCCTATGCTGAATACCAGCGCGTCCTGCTGTAAACGGCAGGACGCATTCATATTCCGTAACACGGCATTGCCCTCAAAGAAAGTATGCTTCATCGGTGGAGCGGAGCTGCACTGACAAAGCACACCTTCTTAGGGAAGGGCAAACACGGAACGACTGGCTTCATCTGCAAAGGATGATCACAAGTGAACATTATATGCATCTGAAGCAAGTCAATCCGTCGGAAAGTTTGCCCCTCACAATGCCATTTTTTCCTCGTACCTCGATTTCATCATTAAAAATAATGACCACCAAACGAATTATATGTTTTCGTCAAATATCTAAAATCCGAAAGAAAACTCCAAAATTTGCAGATTTTTTACATTTTAAGGAGTTTTCTTTCAGATTTGTCGAGGATAAATACAAATGTACGGATTTTTTACTTACAGATATTTGTTCAATTCCTTTACCAACTTATGTACTGTTGTTGATGATTCTTCCTCAGCAGGATTTCCGTGTGAAATGTCAGCCAGGACAGTCTCTGCGTTATGGATGGCTTGCTTCTGGCGGGTCAACAGCAGGTTATACATTACCGCGCCGTAGCCATCTGTCTTCATGTATGGCAAACCTGTCAGTTTT
>JAEEGH010027697.1_pt1 | contig 11201 bp, 10 predicted proteins | sample 9134181 | NCBI WGS metagenome assembly JAEEGH01 (sample SAMN16246544, study PRJNA631951) | gut metagenome | biome: gut microbiome; feature: rumen; material: DP-attached | host: Bos | place: Iran: Karaj | collected 2018-10 | reverse complement strand
CGGTTACGGTATCAGGCTCGGTTCCGAGCGTCTGCGCGACACAGTCGCTTCCTATATGCAGAAGGGGCTCGAATGTCCGAAGTGCTCCGCAGAGATGAAGGAGCTCTATCAGAAGTGGCTCGATAACCGCGGAAACTACGATGTTACCCGCGAGGTTGCTGACAAGCTCGTTCCTCTGATGGAAGAGTGTGGGTGCGACGTAAGCAAGGCCCTTCTCGCCCTTAAGGACTACATCCCTGCCCGCAGCCAGTGGATCATCGGCGGCGACGGCGCTTCTTACGATATCGGCTACGGCGGACTGGACCATGTCCTTGCCAGCGGCGAGAACGTCAACATCCTCGTCCTCGATACTGAGGTTTATTCCAACACCGGCGGCCAGTCTTCGAAGGCTACCCCTGCAGGCGCAATCGCCAAGTTCGCTGCCAGCGGTAAGAAGATCCGCAAGAAGGATCTCGGAATGATGGCTATGAGCTACGGCTATGTCTATGTAGCACAGATCGCTATGGGCGCCAGCCCCGTCCAGACCATGAAGGTCATCAAGGAGGCCGAGGCCTACGACGGACCGTCGCTCATCATCGCCTACGCGCCTTGTATCAACCACGGTCTTAAGGCCGGAATGGGTCTTAGCCAGAAGGAAGAGAAGCTCGCAGTCGAATGCGGCTACTGGCACCTCTATCACTTCAACCCCGAGCTCGAGGAGCAGGGCCAGAACCCGTTCGTGCTCGACAGCAAGGAGCCCGACTGGTCGAAGTTCCAGGACTTCCTCAAGGGTGAGGTCCGCTTCGCTTCGCTCGCGAAACTCTTCCCCGAAAGGGCCGAGGAACTTCTCCAGAAGACCGAGGAGTACGCGAAGATCCGCTACAACTCCTACAAGAAACTCTCGCTCTAGTCCTGGGCGAACAGCGAATACTTCCTGATTATCGCGGCAATCTCCGGATCGAGGTTGCCGCGATATTTGTATGAGGGTTCTGCGGCGACTGCCTTGAGCAGGTGTTCTACGGCATCTGTTTCGCGGCCGCGGCGGCTGTAGGAGAGCGCCAGCATATAGTCTACCGGCGCCGAGGATGGCAAATTTTCGAGAATCTCTGCGGCGGTGGCGTTGTAATCCAGAGCCAGATACGCTACGGCGGTGTTGTAATCGCGGTAGGGGGTCAGAATCGCGAGCGCCTGCTTATATTCCTTATCCAGAAGGAGCCTTACGCCCCGCTGATAAACGCTGTCACGGCGAATGGTCGTATCAGCAAGAGAACTGAGCGAACTGATGTAAAAGGTCACCGGCTCGCTGGGAGGAAGCTCGCAGATGAGGCGGTCCTGCTCGTAAATCGCCCCGTCCATGCTCACCGTCACCTTGCGCAGCCCGGGGCGGGTCGGCATCCGGTATGAGTACATATATATAAAGGGATGGGAACCGCTCCAGACCGAGTCCAGGCGGGCATACTCCGGCTCGATCGGCACCTTGATATAGCGGCGGCGCAACTCCTCTTTTCGCGAGACCTTGCGGGCGTTGAGCCATTTCAACCCACGGCGGGAGTAGTGATCCTCCACCTCTTCGCGACTGAGCTCGCTGGTGCGGTCGAGAAACTTGCCGGCCTGGTCGTGGTCCACGAAAAGGGTGCTGTCGCGAGAGAGCCCCTTCAGGAAGCGGGAGTACTTGTCGTAGCCGCGCAGTTGCCCACGGCGGAAGTCCTCCCCCGTTATAAGGACGGGTTCAAGGCGCAGCGTGTCCTCCATCACATACATTACCGGATCGAAGCGCAGCTGCCAGCGCGGGTCCTGGAGCGAATCGCTGACGACAATCAGAAACTCCATATCGACCATCCCCAGCCGCTCGGCTATATTTCGGAAACGCGCTACCAGAACGGCTGCACGCAGCTGCTCGGTCGCGACCATCTCCCCCGTCGCTTCGTCGCGTACGGCGTTCATAATGTGCATCTGACGTCCCTCCTCGTCGCTGACGAGCAGGTCCTCGACCTTAGTTTGCCGGATTTGCTGGACTTTTTCCTCGCTCATCGCCGGCAGCGCAAGCGACGCGGTCTTGGCGGAAGAACGGATTTGTTCAATTTTTCTTGAAGAAGCGCACGAGCCTAGCAGGGCGCAGGCAGCCGCGAGGGCCGCCAGAGTTGTTGAAGTTTTCATAGTATTTCATAATTGGATTAGTTCTCTTTAAGTTTTAGGTGTAGGTCTCCGCCGGTACTCCAGATCTGTACCGTCTGGGAGCTATTTAGCTGGACTTCCAGAGGCTCTTCAGCCTGCTTTTCCGGGTCCAGGGAGTCATTTGCCGCTCCGTACCAGTGAAGGATTTCGTCGGCGTATTTCTTAAGTTTTTCGCCTGCCGGAGTGATGGAAAGAGAGCTTCTGCTGCGCTCGAAAAGAGCGGTCCCGGCCTGGCGCTCGAGCTCCTGAATATTCTGGCTCACGGCAGACTGGCTTACGCCCAATTCGCGCGCGGCGGCCGAAAAACCACCGAGCTCGGCGACGGTCACAAAAACCCTTAATCTGAAATCTTCCTCCAACATTCTATACAAATATAAGAATGATTTTTTATATTTGTAGCTCGAACCAAAATCTAGAAGACGTGAAAAAGACTATTCTAATCGCCGCTATGTGCTTCCTGTTCGCAGGTTTTGCCGGCGCTAAGGAAAACCCTGAAACCGTCAGGACAGACAAGGTCTATGTCTCCCTCTCGGGTGGAACACAGATCTCGTTAAACCTTAGATTCATCGATGCCGGAGGCCAGTTTGAGCTTGGTTGGTGGTTCTCCCCATACACCGCTATAGCTCTCAATGGCGGCGGAAACATCATCATCGGCCGCAATACAGCCGGAGCCGATGAGATTTTCGCAGGAAACAGATTTGACCTTCAGGCCCGTGTGCTCGGTCTCCTCGAGCTTACGAACCTGTTCCTCGGAGAGGAAGAGGGCGCCAGGACTAACTTCCACGTCGCCGGTTATGCCGGACTTGGTAAGATAGTCAACGAATTCCCTCAAGCCGGAACAGCCTACTATTGGCTCCCTTCCATCGGTATCGACCTGAGCGACCGCATCTCCCGCCATACCAGCATCTTCGCAAGGGCAGGAGTCAATATCTATCACCCGCTCCACAACCTTACAATCTATCCCGAGGCCAGCCTCGGTCTTAGGTTCGGTCTCGGAAAGGGCCGCACCTACGACAAGGATCCCGAGCAGGCATACAAAGACAATATCGCTGCCCTCGAGCAGGAACTTGCCAAGGAAAGACAGAAGGAGAAAGTAAAGACAGACACTCTCGTAATTACCGAAACCAAAGAAGTCGAGAAGATCGTCTACGATACCGTTACAGTTAAGATCAACCAGGTAGATACCCTTACCATCTACGACGTAGTAGAGGTAGGTGAAGGCGTCCCCGCCCCCGCAGATACTGTCTATGTTAAGGCTGACACCGTCTTCGTCGGTGACTCTGCAGTCGTCAAGACAGATACCGTCTTCGTAAAGGCAGACACCGTCTACATCAAGTCGGCTCCTGAAATCCTCGTCAAGACCGTCTATGCAGACAGCCTCAACACCAATGCAGTAGACTCTGTCGCAGCCTATGAGCCTGTAGTCCAGGTAGATACCGTCTACATCCTCTCTGAGCCCGAGGTTGTTTTCCAGGTCCAGACAGACACCGTCTTCGTCCAGACCGAGCCCGAGGTTCAGATCCAGGTCGAAGTTCAGACAGATACGGTCTTCGTACCTTCCGATCCCGAGATTATGGTCCGGACCGTCTACGTCAACAAAGAGCCCATCGTCATCAAGGACACCGTTTTCGTAGCAACAGACCCTGAGGTCCAGATCCAGACCGTTTATCGCGACAAAGAGCCCGTCATTCTGGTAGACACCGTATATGTTCAGTCCGAGCCCGAAATTGAAGTAAGGACCGTTTATCGCGACCGCGAAGTAGTTAAGGTTCAGAAAGATACCGTTTTCGTAGAGCTTGAGCCTGAGGTTCAGGTAAAAGTCCTCAAGGATACGGTCTATATCCCTTCCGAGCCCGAGATTCAGGTCCAGGTCGAAGTCCAGAAAGATACCGTCTTCGTTCCTTCCGAGCCTGAGATTCAGATCCAGGTTGAGGTCCAGAAAGACACCATCTTCATCCCTTCCGAGCCCGAGATCATGGTCAGGACTGTCTATGTCAACAAAGAGCCCGTTATCGTAAAGGATACAGTCTTTGTAGCCACAGACCCTGAGGTTCAGATCCAGACCGTCTACCGCGATAAGGAACCCGTTATCGTAAAAGACACCGTATATGTTCAGTCTGAGCCCGAAATCGAGATCCGCTACCGCGACCGCGAAGTCGTAAAGGTTCAGAAAGATACAGTCTTCGTCCCGTCAGAGCCTGAAATCCAGGTAAAGGTCGATACCGTTTTTGTCGCAGAAGAGACTAAAACAGATACTGTTTTCGTTGCATCCGATCCTGAAATTCAGATCGATACAGTAGTGATCGAAACAGACCCGGTAGTACAGATTGACACCGTAGTTATCGAGAAAGATCCTGTAGTCCAGATCGATACCGTAGTCGTTCCCGTCCCGGTGCCCGTAGAGCCCGAGAGTACTCTCATCTACGTAGTGTTCCCTGAGAACGCAGCATGGGTAAACTACGGAGCCCGCAAACAACTGGATAAATTCGCTAAGGAAATCAAGGAATACGAAGGCGACGCCAAGTATGTAATGATCGCTCCCGTCTCCCCCGACAGCGAAGACAGCGTCAAAGCCTACAATCTCGGAGTAAGGCGCGTTTCTCAGGTCAGGCTCCACCTCATCAGGGAGAACGGTGTAGACAGCCGCAAACTCCGTGAGTCTGTAGTTACCTCCAAGGCCGGCATCCCTGTCGAAGACGGCAACGCCTTTGTAATCGTAGCCCGCGAAGACGATCCCAGAATCGCCGAAATCCTGGGAGAATAACAGATAGCTCCGATGGCTAAAATCCACTCGGAAAACATCCTCTACAACGTCCTCCGTTTCCCGGTGGATGCCTGTACGAGGCGAATGTTCAGAAAAATGAGGACCTCGGGGAAGAGCAATCTTCCGAAGGACGGGGTCCTTATTCTTACCCCTAACCACTGCAATACTCTGCTGGATGCGCTGGTAGTTCTCCAGTGTTCTCGCCGTCCTACTGCTTTTGGTTCCAGGGCCGATATCTTCCGCAATCCTAAAATCGCAGCCCTTCTGAACTGGCTCAGGATGGTCCCGATGGCCCGTTTCCGCGACGGCCTGTCCGAAGTCAAGAAAGACTTCGCAGTCTTCGACGAAGCGGCGGAGTGCGCTATTGCCGGTGTCCCCTTCTGTATATTCCCCGAGGGCAAACACACTCCCGGATACGAAGTTCAGCCTATCAAGAGCGGGGTTTTCCGCATCGTTGAGGCTGCTCAGGAAAAGACGGATAAGAAAGTCTATATAGTTCCCATCGGTCTGAGTTATTCTGACTTCTACAGACCGAAGCCCGATATATATATAAGGTATGGAAAGCCTATCCCGGCTGAGGAGATTATGTCTCTTCCGCCCAAAGACAGGAGCGAGAAGCTCCACGATGCTATCCAGGAACTTGTAATCCAGCCCGAACCGGATAAGAATTATCTTATTCCTACCGTCCTGAAATGGCTGCTTAGCATCGTGTTCTCTCCGGTTATCCTGGCCGCCATCCTTCTTTCCTGCCCCATCTGGATCGCCTCTGAATCCATCGTCCGCTTCAAGGTAAAGGATAAAGCCTGGTCAAACACCGTCAGGTATGCCTGCCGGCTGATAGGAACTATCCTGCTTACTATTATTTACGGAGTTTTAGGCTTTATTTTCCTGCCCTGGTGGGGAGCCGTCGCGCTGATCCTGTTCTTCTGGGGCGCCCCGAACTTATTCTACCAGATCTTCAGGTAAAGACAATAAAAAAAAGGCCGGATGTCCGGTCTTTTTTTGTTGCCTTGTTGCGTATTACTCGCCGGGAGTGATAGCTCCGGTAGGGCAAGCGTCTGCGCAGGTTCCGCAATCGATGCAGATTGCAGGGTCGATGCTGTAGACATCACCTTCTTTGATAGCGCCGGTAGGGCACTCACCCTGGCAGGTTCCGCAAGCGACGCAAGTGTCGGCAGAGATTTTGTAAGCCATAATGTTTGTTGTTTAAGAATTTCGCTGGTGCAAATGTAACAATTTGTGGTTAACTTTGCAATTATGTCAAAGGCAATGTTTAAAGCTTTTATCGCATTTATGGCGGGCCTGCTTCTCAGCACCGGAGCCTTCGCCCAGAGCCGTTTCGGCGGAATCGTTTCCGTGGACAAGACAGTCCACGACTGGGGCGACGTTACGGTCAAGGACGGCCCCCTTTCCTGCAGCTTTACCGTTACCAATATCTCAAACGAGCCGGTAATGATCCGTACGGTCGCCAGTTCCTGCGGCTGTACCGGAGTCAAATGGACCATAGGCGAGATTGCGCCCGGAGATAGCGGTACTATCGAGGCTACCTACTCAAACGACGAGGGCCCTTATGCTTTTGACAAATCTCTTACCGTCAATTTCGTAGGGGTCAGAAAGCCTCTGATACTCCACCTTCGCGGCGTTGTCCATCCAAAGAAAATGCCCCTGAAAGATACTTATACCGTTCAGTTCGGTCCTCTCGGTCTTCGCGAGGCTGAAGTGAAGATCGGGAATCTCAGCCAGGGAGAGCAGAAAAGCCTGGAACTGAGGGTCGCGAACGTAGGGAAAAAAGAGATTACGGTAGGTTTTGACTGCGTCTCCCCCTTCCTGTCCTTTACTCCCTCCGAGCTTAAGATTGCCGGCAACAGTACGGCAGTCCTTGGGGTGACCGTGACCGCAGACCGCAGCCTATGGGGCCGGAACCTGTATTATGCGACCCCGGTGGTGAATGGAGTCAGGCAGGACGGCCGAATTGCGTTTGTCGCCTCGACCCGTGAGAATTTCGATGGGTGGGACAAGGCTAAGATGGCTGCGGCCCCTGCGGCCCAGTACGACGGCTCGTTCGCGGCAGATCCGGTCGAATCCGGGACTCCGGTCCGTGCGACCTTCAAAATCGCGAATAGCGGTAAGACTCCCCTTACCATCTACAAAATCGATTACAACAGTTCCAAAATAACTCCGTTCAAGACAGTAAACAGCATCAAGGCCGGTTCTAAGGCCGTTTTCGAGTTTGAGCTGGATACCGCGGGGATGAAACCGGACGGCGATAATCTGGGGATCATCACTCTCTACACAAATGATCCGCATCATAGCCTGATTCATCTTTATATTGACGTGATTATTTTGTAACTTAGCGGCGCAAAATTTCCCAAGAATGGCAGAAGAGCAGATTAAATACACAGACGACAACATACGGACTCTCGAAGGTGTGACCCACATCCGAATGAGGCCCGGTATGTACATTGGAAGGCTGGGAGACGGACGCAGCCAGGACGACGGTATATACGTAATGCTTAAAGAAATAGTCGACAACTCTATAGACGAGTTCTCGATGGGTTTCGGTAAGCAGATTACTATCGATATCTCAGAAGATGGGATGGTCAGCGTACGCGACTATGGCCGTGGAATTCCGCTGGGATCGGTCGTTAAGGCCGTCAGCGTCCTGAATACGGGCGGCAAGTTCGACGACAAAGCCTTCAAGAAGTCCGTAGGGCTTAACGGCGTAGGCGCAAAGGCCGTAAACGCCCTCTCTTCCGACTTCAGGGTCTGTTCCTATCGCGACGGCCTCTCCCATTGGGCAAACTTCGTCAAGGGCGAGCTGGTAGGCGAAGCTGAAGAACCGACTAAAGAAAAGAACGGAACTCTTATCTCGTTCCGCCCCGATACTGAGATGTTCGGCTCCTTCTCCTTCAATATGGACTATGTCGAGACGATGGTCAAGAACTACTCCTACCTGAAGAAAGGCCTGACCCTCGTCCTCAACGGAACGTCCTACCGCTCGGAGAACGGCCTGCTGGACCTCGTCAACGACAATCTCAGCGAGGAACCGCTCTACCCGCCTATCCACCTCGAAGGCGACGATATCGAGATAGTCCTGTCCCACGGCAACGCCTACGGCGAAAACATCTCCTCGTTCGTCAACGGCCAGAACACCCGCGACGGCGGAACTCATCTGGCGGCCTACCGCGAAGCTATCGCCAAGACCCTCAAGGAGTTCTTCGGAAAGAATTATGAGCCGGCAGACTGCCGTCAGGGAGTCGTAGGTGCTATCTCAATACAGATCCAGGAGCCTAAGTTCGAGAGTCAGACAAAGATCAAGCTCGGTTCTACCTACCTCTGGGAAAAGAACGGCGACGTAGGTCCTACCATCCGCTCGTTTGTCAACGACTTCGTCTCGAAGGCCCTGGACGATTATCTTCGCATCCACAAAGAAATCGTCCCCGTAATCGAGGAAAAGATCAAGTCCAACAAACAGGAGCGCGAAGAAATCGCCGGTATCCAGAAAAAGACCCGCGAAAAAAACAAGAAAGCCAGCGTCTACAACAAGAAACTCCGCGACTGCCGTTATCACTACAACGATAAGATTACGGAAAGGACTCCGCAGGAAATCCAGGACTACATAGACGCCTCTTCGATATTCATCACCGAGGGAGACTCCGCATCGGGAACCATCACAAAAGCCCGCAATGCAAACTATCAGGCTGTATTCTCTCTGCGCGGTAAACCCATCAACTGCTACAAAGAAAGCCGTAAGAGGGTTGCCGAAAACGAGGAACTCAACCTTCTGATTTCAGCCCTCGGAGTTGAGGACGACCTCGAGAACCTTCGCTACAACCGCATCGTAGTCGCTACTGATGCCGATGACGACGGAATGCACATCCGTATGCTCGTCCTTACCTTCTTTATGAAGTACTACCCGGATCTTATCCGCAGGGGGCACGTCCACATCCTCCAGACTCCCCTCTTCAGGGTCCGTAACAAGAAAGACAATGTCTACTGCTACGACCAGGCGGAAAAGGAAAAGGCAATTGCTACCCTCAAGACCGGAGTAGAAATCACCCGATTCAAAGGACTTGGAGAGATTTCTTCAGACGAATTCGCAGACTTTATCGGCGAAGGAATGCGCCTGGACCACGTAAAGCTTGCAGACGAGGAGAGCATCTCCGAAATTATGGAATTCTATATGGGCGACAATACTATCGAGCGTCAGAATTTCGTACGCGCTAATCTCCGTTCGGAGGAAGAGCTCGAGGATGTCGATATCTAATGGGTCCCAAATTCCACCAATTCGTCTTCAATAAAATCCTCGGCTGGAAAGGAGCCGAAGGAGAAGGCCTGTACCCTGTAGACAAGGCCGTCATCCTTGCCGCGCCCCATACCAGCATCTATGACTTCGTAGTCGGTTATTTCTACTACCGTTCGATGGGCGGACGCCTGAAGATCATGATCAAGAAAGAGGCCTTCTTCTGGCCTCTGGGCCCTATCCTCAGACACCTCGGCGCCTTCCCTATGGACCGCCAGAATCCGCAGCAAATGATGATGAGCATCATCCACGAAATGTCCCGCCCGGACTCGAAATGTCTGCTCGTCATCTGCCCGGAAGGTACCCGCAAAGCCGTCCACAAATGGAAGCTCGGTTACCATAAAATCGCCACCGCCTGCAACGTCCCGGTCTTTCTGGCCCACTTCGACTATAAGACCCGCGTAATCGGCACTGGCCCCCGCGTCGAACTCACTGACGACGCCCGCGCCGACACCGACCGCATCCAGCAGATGTATGAGGACATGCATCTGACTGCTCTTCATCCCGACGGATATACTACTAAATAATTTTGTCGTTTAAATAATTATGTCTATATTTGCGTCCCCTTTTTGAAGGGATGTATAATAATTAACGTATAACAAAATGATCAAACAGTACGAAACCGTTTTCATTGCAACTCCCGTTTTGTCTGACGCCCAGATGAAGGAAGCGGTTGCCAAGTACACTGACCTCATCAAGAACAATGGGGGCGAAATCGTGTACGAAGAGGATTGGGGACTCAAGCAGCTTGCTTACCCTATCCAGCACAAAACATCAGGATTCTATTACCTGATCGAATTCAAGGCGACTCCCGAGTTCGTAGCAACTCTCGAGACTCAGTATCACCGCGACGAGCGCATCATCCGCTACCTTACCGTAGCGCTTGACAAGGACGCTATCGCATACGCTGAGCACCGTCGTCAGGTCCGCGCCGCTAAGGCTGCTGCTCCTCAGGTTGAGGAAGAGCCCAAGGCCGAGATCGCAGAGCCCGAAGTTGAACCCGAAATTGCAGAGGAGGCATAATTATGGCAGCTAATGTAGAAAACAGCGGTATCCGCTATCTTAATCCTCCGACCGTAGAGGTTCGCAAGAAGAAGTATTGCCGCTTCAAGAAAGCAGGCATCAAGTATGTGGATTACAAGGATGCAGAGTTCCTCAAGAAGTTCCTCAATGAGCAGGGTAAGATTCTCCCTCGCCGCATCACCGGTACTTCTCTGAAGTTCCAGCGCAAGGTCGCCCAGGCTATCAAGCGTGCGCGCGCCATCGCCCTTCTCCCCTATGTTACTGACCTTCTTAAATAATTGAGAGTATGAAGATTATCCTTAAGAAAGAAGTCGCAGGTCTCGGTGAGGCTCTCGACGTAGTAGAAGTAAAGGCTGGTTACGCTCTCAATTACCTGGTTCCTCAGGGATTCGCAATCGTCGGAACTCCTTCCGCTATCAAGCAGAACGAGGAGACTATCCGTCAGAGGGCACACAAAGAGGCTAAACTCGTCGCTGACGCTCAGGCTCTTGCAGCTAAGGCAGAGGCAGTCGCTATCAAGATCGCAGCCAAGGTTGGCGAAGGCGGCAAACTGTACGGCGGTATCACCGCAGCTCAGGTTGCAGAGGCTCTCGCAGCAGCAGGCATCGAGGTCGAGAAGCGCAACATCGAGGTTCCTGAGATCAAGGCTCTCGGCGAGTTCGAGGCTAAGGCTAAGTTCTACAAAGGCGTTTACGCTACCCTCAAGATCGAGGTTGTAGAGGCTGAGTAAGATCAGGTTTATTACCCAATAAGAGGCTGACCGTTTGGTCAGCCTTTTTTTATATCTTTGTCTTCGATATGACACTTGAACAATTACGCGCCGAAGTCTCCGAGGAGCTGACTTCAAACATTCTCCCCTTCTGGATTAACCGTATGACCGACCCTGCAGGCGGGTACTATGGTAGAATAGACGGTAATGGAAATCTTGTAGATGGAGCCGAGAAAGGGCTGATCCTG
>JAEEGH010027695.1_pt1 | contig 11201 bp, 7 predicted proteins | sample 9134181 | NCBI WGS metagenome assembly JAEEGH01 (sample SAMN16246544, study PRJNA631951) | gut metagenome | biome: gut microbiome; feature: rumen; material: DP-attached | host: Bos | place: Iran: Karaj | collected 2018-10 | reverse complement strand
TGAGGTTCGTGACACTGCCGCGATAGAGGTGCCGCTGTTTCGTCACTTCGGCGGGGAGGGGGAGGTCGCGCCCATCGAGAAGGACTTTGCCGCCGCCGAATTTCCAGAAGGGGACGTTCCCGCCGACGTATGTCTCATTGAGTTCGGCGTCGGCGGTGGCGACGAGCCGCCATTCGGCGCGGATCGATCCGGCGGCGTCCGCCGTGAATGCGGCTGTGCCGTCGAAGGCCTTGTCATCGGCGCCGAGCGCCATGCGGAAGCGCACCTTCGTCACGGAGGAAGTGTTCGTTGGATTGTCCGCGTTGTCCGCGATCGAAACGGGCCCGAATCCGTGCCACATCATGTCGAAGGCGTGGGGGAGGAAGGTCGTGCCCGGCAGGGCTAGGCCACCACCGAAGACTGCGGAGGCAGTACCACCGTTGGCACCTTCGGAAATGACGAGGGAGATGAAAATGCACAGACATACAAGCGAGCGATTCATTTTCGATAACCTCCCATGCGCATGGTTGCTTTCGCTTCTTGGAGTTTTGGAGACGGGGAGATGAGGAAAGGTTATTGTGGGATTGTGAAAATATGGGAGTATGAGATTATGAAATTATGAGATTATGGAATTGCACGCGCTAAATCCCATAATCTCATAATGGCTCTTTCCCATAATTCCACAATCTCACAATGCTTTTCGACCCGTACTGTGTCGACAAGCTCGTTATCGAACAATCATCATGAACGCCTTCGTCTTGCGGAAGTCAATCTCGACTTTGGCGGGCGAGACGCCGACGGTGTAGGTGTAGGACGGGCCTTGGACATATTCGACGCCGATGACGGAGCCGTCGGCGGCAAGTGTCTTGACGTGCACTTTGTCCGGCAGTTTGCCGTCGGAGTCGGGCGACGCCTCGAAGGTGTACGAGCCGCACACTTCGTATGGGCCTTGGAGCGCCCCGCTGTACTCATTGGCGATGACGACCACGTTGGTCACCGTCAGCGCGCCGTCGAAGCGGGCGACGTCCACCTTGTAGTTCTGCGCGATTTCGGCGTCGGAAAGCGGGCGGTTGTAGAGGCGCAGCGCCTTCATCGTGCCGGTGAGTTGGTTGGCGATCCAGCTCTCGTTGTATTTGTTGCCGATCATCCAGTACAGCTTCGGCATCTCGACGACGGTTGCACGCGCCTTTGACTGGTCGCGCACACCTGCCTTGAATGACGTATAGGAGTCCGCCGCCATCACAAACGCCGCGTGCCGACCATCCCACGTCGGAGTTGTCTTGACGCGGTTCTGCCATGCAGTGCCGCTCCAGTTGTCGGCATTCCATTCCAGTTGATTGTCGCCCTGATTGCGGATGCATGAGTCTGAATATGCTCCACTCGATTTCCCAGTGACATAGCTGACGAACCGGCCTACGTAATTGCTTACCCCCGTCGGATTCTTCTTTTTGAGATCGACGTCGCTGGAGAACTCGATCGTGCCCGTCTCGCCGAGCGAAAGCATCTGCCTCAGATATGCATAGCTACGCTCGCCGTTGGAACCAAGGCAGAAGTAGTAGCCGTCGTCCGTCCAGTGGGATTCGTCGTTGGTCGTGAGCTGAACTCCGCTCTTGCGTACGGAGAGATCGACCCACGTAGTCGCCGCGTCGTCGTGCGGCAGGCCGACGCCAGCGTTGCAAATGCCGTCAAGCCATGCGACAATTCCGTCTTGCACATAGTCGTCCAGACCGTAGTCGGCGGCGGAGCGGACACCTTGCACCGTGCGCCACTTCCATGTCAGGCGGCGGTTGGCGAACGGCCGCGCAGGCGCCGTCCAGGTCGTGGCGCTGTCGGAAGTTTCTACAACGCTCCAGGTCTTGGTGGTGGCATCCCACTGCTCGACAACGTAACCTGCAGGAGCGTAGGCAAAGCCGCCCTGCGTCTGGTCGGCGGTGCCGGCCGAGAAGGTCCATCCGTTTGGCGTGTAGAAGCCGGCGGGTTCGCGTCCGGAGAGTCCACGGACGTGAGACATGACCTCTACGCCGTTTGTGCCGGACGCGAAACGCGCTTCGTCGGCTACGGCGTTCTGCGCAACCTCATCGGCAGTAAGCGCATGGTTGTAGATGCGCACCGCCTTCATCGTGCCGACGGCCTGGTATTTCTGGCCACTTGAATAGTTTCCGACATACCATCGCGCCGCAGGAATTGACTTGATGCTGGGACGGGAGCGGGAATCCTTTTGAACACCTTCTTCATAGGCAACGGCACCTCCGTCGCCCACTTCACCCACCGTAAATGATGCTTGCTTCCAGTTCCACAGGAAATTGACGCGGGTATCGTTACCCGAACCGCCAATGCCGTTTAAGCAGATTTTACCGCTTTTGTCAAATCCGCATATCCCGGTATTGGCGCCTATGCATACAAAGTAAGAACCCCAGTCGAAAGCATACTGGTCAGCCAGCGTTCCCGAGAAAACCATCTCAAGCGTCGCCCGAGTCATGCCAGGCGCATTCTTCGCAAGCCTGGCGAAGCTTCCGACGGTGGTAAAGGCGAAGTAATAGCCGTCGTTGCGCCAGCCAGAAGCATCGTTGGCCGAAATCATAGCTGGATTGGAAGCATCGGCGAGGTTCGCCCATTCCGCCGCGTATGAATTGTGCGGCTTGCCGAGACCGATGTTCCAGATGCCGTCGAGCCAGACGACAAGACCGTCGGTGACATATCCGCCAAGCGTGGCGTTGGTCGTTTCCCACTGCCATGTGATGCGAACCTTCTCGTTCTCGGAGACAGTCGCGACAAAGCCGACTTTCGTAACGGGCGAGGACCACGTTCCGTTCTCCCATGTTTCAAGCGTGTAGCCAGTACAGACGTAGGTTGTGGAGCCGACCTTGACGGACGCAGGAGCTGTGAACGCATGGGAGCCGTCAACGGCATAGACGCCAGGAACTTCATTACCAAATGCTCCTGCAACGGCAGTCGCTATAACGGCGTTCGTGACGGGCATGACACCCTCAAAGCGCGCCGCGTCGACGACCGCGTTCGCCGCCACTTCTTCCGCGGTCAGTGCGCGGTTGTAGATGCGGAAAGATTTAATGACGCCTTTGAACTGCATCTGGGCATCGGTTTGCTTGACGTTAGAGCCCACCATCCACCGTGTATCGGGGATGCCTTTCTCGCCAGTCGAACCGGCAGATTTTGATTCCTTCAAAGTTCCTGAATCATACGCCTTGAAGTTTCCGTCGCCAGACGAACCGATCGTGAACGATGCCTGCTTCCAACTCCAACTGCTGATGGTGGGACGGTAATTTGAGCTGCCAGTCCACTGGTCAGCCCTGAACCTGATTGAGGAGGCGCTAACAGTGCAAACGCGCTGGTCGTTAGTTCCGCTGAAGAACGTACAGCCCCATGACGGAGTGTGCTGAGTCCCACCGAGGTTGTCGCAAGCAAATTCAAAAGTCGCCGACGTCATCGCGGGCGCGGCGGAGATAAGTCGCGCGTAGCTAGGGGTGGAGTTGTGTATAAAATAATAGCCGTCGTCACGCCAGCCGGAAGAGTCGTTGGCCGTAATTGCGGCTGGGTTTTCTGGATTTGCGAGGTTTTCCCAATACTTGGCAGAGGAATCGTGCGACCTGTTCGCCCCAACGTTGCGGATGCCGTCAAGATGGACGACAAGCCCGTTCTGCACGTAGTCGCCGACGTCGTACTTCAGCGCGGCAAATGCGGATGATGCACCAAAAAGCGCACCCAACATGAGGGAAGTGCCTGTCTTTGCGTTCATAACTGCTCCTTTTGCTTAAAATACACCTATCACGTTATACGTCCCAAAATTATAACATTTCCCTCTATCGGCGGCAAGACAGAATTACTGCGTTTCAAATAAGAGAAATGCGGCGTTTTCAACAAGAATATGGTATAATACGAACTGATGCAACAGTCAAAGGCGAATGTCGTCGTCGCGATACCGACGAACGGAAATGACGGACGCGAACAGATGTCCGGTGTGTTCGACTATGTAAACATGCACACCAACTGGTCTATTCAGGTCATAAACTCCCGCACCGACATCACCGACGGAATACTTGAGTCCGCACTGAAAGGCGCCGACGGGCTGCTGCTCGCCACATCCCACAGCACGACACGACTAGCCGACAGGATACTTGGCGAGAATCCGGACCTCAAGGTCGTCGTGACAAACGACCACCTCGTGCCCTTCTTCGCTGCGCACCCGCGATGCCGCACGTTTCTCATCGACAGCGAGTCGGTCGGCCGGGACGCCGCGCACTACTTTGGCTCGCTTGGGCACTTCGCGTCCTACGGCTTCGTTCACGGGGCGATCCTCTATCCGTGGTCCGTCCAGCGCGAGGACGGCTTCCGTTCCGCTCTGCCGCGCAGGACGCCGCTGTTCGTCTTTCCGGAAAGGCCGTCCGTCGAAGCGCAGGAAAACGTGTCCTCGCCAGTCATCCAGAACGACGAACTTGCCAGATGGCTTGAAAGGCTCCCGAAACCGGCGGCCGTGTTCGGCTCGAACGACCTGTTCGCAAGCGAGGTCCTGACGGCGTGCGCACAGATCGGGCTCAAGGTGCCGCAGCAGGTGTCGGTCGTCGGATGCGACAACGACCCGCTAATATGCGGGAACGCCCGTCCGCCGCTTTCGAGCTTCCAGCTGCCCTTCCGCGAGCTCGGATGCAAGGCGGCGGAGACGCTCGACCTGCTGCTGCAGGGCCAGGACGTTCCGCAAGGCACAGTCAGCGTGGCAGGAACCCGCCTGTTCGAGCGCGGGTCGGCCGCCCGCGTCCCGCCAGCGACGGTGCTTGTCGAAAAGGCGAGGGCCTACATCGCCGAGCACGCCTGCGGAGGCATTCGCGTCGACGACGTGGTGGCGCATCTCGGAGTGTCGCGCAGCCTTCTGGACCTAAGATTCAGGCAGGTCTGCGGAAAGTCCGTACTGAAGGAGATTCTTGAAGTGCGCCTTGCGGAGGTGCGGCGTCAGCTGATTGAGACGGACCATACGATACTGAAGATCGGCCACGACTGCGGTTTCAACGACCCTGACAATCTGAAGCGCCTCTTCAAGTCGCGCTACGGCGTCTCAATGCGCGAGTTCAGGCAGTCGCCCGAATGACGCGCGACAGACCCTTGGGATGCACTGCATCCAACTAGCGCGTCATTTTTTCCCCGAACTCTTTTTCACCTTGTCCAATCCGGGGACCGAATGCCAGACGCCGGAGACAAGCGGACGCGACGCCTTGCCAAAGCAGTTGAACGCGCGGACTTCCACGACGTAGTCCACGTCCTGCGGCAGCTCCGCCACGTCGAACCAGAAGCGCTGGTTCCTGGGCTCGTACTTCGCCATCCGCGAATAGGCGGGGGAAAGGAACTTCTTGACCATCGGCTTCGACCCGTCCGTCGGAACGGCTCGTATCTCGTAGTCGAAGACGCGTTCGCCTGCGGGCGGCACGGCGGACGGAAACACGCAGTTCATGACGACGACCCACTTGCCGGACCTGTTCTCGGTGTTGCGCGTGTCAATGCGCAGCCTGGCGCCGGACGGGAACTCCGGCGCGACGGACGCCTCGGCGCGCGATGCGAAGGCATACGGCTTCTCGCTGCCTGAAAGAGGGATTATCCAGGCTGGAGCGCCTTCGACGCAGTCCTCCTCGATGTCGAGGCGCTCGACGACAATGCTGTCGTCGTAGACGGAGACGTAGAAGCCCTGACCGCCGCGAAGGTCGCGCCTGTCGGGAATCACGGGCATCGCCTGCAATGACGTTCCGTTCCTCTTGCCGCCGCCATTCTCGTGGCCGGGAGGGAAGCTGGCGTAGGAAAGCGACGGCGTCGCAATCGACGTGAACTCCCCCTGCCAGATCGAGCGCTCGTCGCAGAACGGACGATGGGAGTGTCCGGTGAACGCTATGGCGTTGGGGAAGTCCTTTAGCGCAGAGCGCGCCGCGCCCTTGTCGTCCCAGCCGCCGCTGTCGGAAGTCGTGCCGCGCGCAGGCGGATGCTGGAAGTAGAAGAACGGCCTGCCGCCCTTGAAGCGTTCGCCGTTCGCCGACATCCATTCGGGAAACTTTCCAAACGAGTTCCACTCCGCCGAAATGAAGTCGAAGCCCTTCACCGTCCTCACTCGGACAGGCTCGTACTTCTCGCCGAAGACGCGCTCCCATTCCGCGGCAAGTCCGAGCTTGGTCAGCGCCTCGTCTTCCGAGTAGCCGTTGGCGTGCATCTCCATCGCCATGTCGCCGTACTTCCATCCTTCTAAGTCGTGGTTTCCGGTGCAGAAGAGCGGAGCGACGTCGGTTCCGGCAAAGACGCGGTCCCAGGTCACCTTGAAGTTCTCAAGCCCGCTTCTCAGGCCCCAGTCAGTCAAATCGCCCGGGACGACCACCGCGTCCGCGCCCCTTGACTTGAAGTGGCGAAAGGCCTTTTCAAGCAGGGCGCACGATTCGGGGGTTGTGACGTGAGGGTCGCTCACGACGCCGAAGCCGAGCCTCAGAGCTCCCAACCTGCCGAAGACGGAGCGGCATCCGGCAAGACCTGCCAGGGCGAACGCGCCGCCAATGAAAACTCTGCGGGAAACAACTGCATTCACGACATCAACCTCCTATCTTGCTGTGCGCATTCAATCTCCGACGTCCAGGGGCCTGGCGCTACAGCGCGCGGCGAATGACGTGAGTGCCGGCAGAATAGTCGCGGGCCTCGGTCTCGCCCGGAACGGTCACGCGCGCGGTCGCGCCCTCCGGCACGGAGAACGTCCACACCCACTCCCCGCCCTCGTAGCGCCACTCGCTCTTGACGAGGCCTGCCGCCGACTTGTATTCGGCCTTGACGAAACCGACGCGGCGGTCCGGCCTCGGCGCCATGACGATGCGCTTGAAGCCTGGCGCGGAAGAGTCGGCGGAAATGCCGGCCATAGTCCTGTACATCCACGCGAGCACGGCGCCATAGGCGTAGTGGTTGAAGCTGTTCATGCCGACGGGACCGAACCCGTCGGCCTTGGTGTAGCTGTTCCAGCGCTCCCAGACCGTCGTCGCGCCCTGGTCGACGGAGTATAGCCAGCTCGGGTTCTTGTGCTGGAGAAGAAGCGTGTAGGCGACGTCCGACGCGCCGCATTCCGTGAGCGCGTCCATGATGTGGGCGGTTCCGAGAAAGCCCGTCTGCAGGCAGTCGCCGTGTTCGCGGATGGACTTGATGAGAAGCGCCTTCGTCGCCTCGCGCGCGGCGCCCTCGACGACTCCGAGCCTGATGGCGAAAACGCACGCGGTCTGCAGCTCGCGCATCGGCCTGAGAAGCAGCCCGTCGGCCTCGACGTATTTGCCGCGGATGTGCTCAAGCGCGCGCCTTGCGCTGCCTTCGAACCATTCGGCGTCGGCGGACCTGCCGATCGCCCTGCCCATCTCCGCCATGAGACGCGCGTCGTAGAGCCAGTGGCAGGCGGCGAGATAGCGGCGGTAGTTGACGGCGTCGGGATCCTTCCTCCACTTCTTCCAGTTGCCGAAGCGGTTCCCGCAGGTCTCGAACTTCTCGTACGAAAGCCAGTCGGCGTAGATGTAGCCGAGCTTCCCCTCGAAGTCGTACTTCGTCTCGTCCAGCCTGCGGACGAACCTGGACATCGCCTCCCAGTTGTCGCGGACGATCGACTCGTCGCCGAACTGCCGCCAGATCGTCCAGGGCACCACAACGCCGACGTCGGCCCAGCCGAAGCTGAACGTCTCGTTGCCGTACTGCGCGAAAGGCGCGACCGACGGATAGCCGCCCTGCGCGTCCTGGCTGTCGCGCAGGTCGCGCGTGCACTTCCTGAAGAACCTTCTCGTGTCGGCGTTGAAGGCGCCGGCCTCGCAGAACACCTGCGTGTCCGCAGACCATCCAAGGCGCTCGTTGCGCTGCGGACAGTCCGTCGGCACGCTCAGGTAGTTCGAGAGCTGTCCCCAGTAGACGTTCTGGATGAAGCGGTTGAGGTCGCGGTCTCCAGTCTCGATGCGGCCGAGCTCCATCGACTTCTTGATGGACGACACGGGAACCGACGTGACGCTTCTGATCTCGACGTCGTCGGTGGCCGAGATGGAGACGTAGCGGTAGCCGAAGAACGTGAAGCGCGGCATGTACGTCTCCGTCCCCTCGCCTGCGAAGGTGTAGACGGCGCGCATTCCCTCGTCCGGCACGCGCAGGTTAGCGCGGTAGACGGACCCTTTCGGACCGTCGCAGCCGCGCTCGCCCTTGTCGGCGTCGTTCAGCATTTCGGCGGGAAGGCACGTCAGCACGGTGCCGCGGGGAGCGCTGAAGACGAACTCGGGCACTGCCGCGCAGTTCTGGCCGAAGTCGATTATGAGATTCTCGCCCTTCTTGAGCGAATACGGGCCGCGCGCAATCGCGAGATCGCGCCTAAGCGTGACCTCTGCGCCGGCCGTCGGCAGCACTTCGCCCTTGAACTCGGTGTTGATTTCGGGCTTCTTTGCAAGGCCCTCGCCGAGAACGGGATCCTTCACGCGGGCGTCATACTCCTCGCCGTCGAAGATCGCCGCGTGCGTGACGGAGCCCGCGACGCCGCAGCGCCATCCGTCTACGCCGGTCGCGACGGTCTCGCGCCGTCCGTCGGAATACGCGACCTCGAGCTCGCCGAGAAACGCGCTCTTGGAGCCGGAGAAGCCGCGGCTGGCGTCCTTGTGCGAAGGTGTGACGATCTTGTCGCGCCACCATCCCGCCGACACTTCCGCGGCAAGGACGTTCACCTCTCCCTTGCCGCGCTTGAGCATGCCCGTCACGTCGTAGCCGAACGCATACTTCGTCTTGGCGTAATGGGTGAAGCCAGGCTTCAGGAAGTCGTCGCCGACGCGCGCGCCGTTGACGAAGACCTCGAATACGCCAAGGCCGGCGACGGTCCACTTGGCCGAGACGATGTCGGCCGAATTGGTGAACGTACGAGCGAACCAGCTCGTCCCGTCCGCCGCGCGCGAACCGTCCCTGACAGGGCCAATGTAAACTGGCGCGTCCGGTACCGAAATCCACTCGCCTCCAATGCCTGCGGAGGCGCTCAAAGCCGCCGCCGATGCGGCAACGACGAAAGAACACAATGCCATACGATTTTTCATAAGGTGAGAATTATACCATATCCGAGGCGGTCGATGCATCTCATATGCGACATTCGTCTCGCTAGGCGTCCGCCTAGTCGACGCAGAGGACCACCGAAAGACAGATTCGCATCTCCATTCCGTCAGAAGCACCTGTTGGCCATGCTGGTAGCGGTGTTCAATGCGGAGCGATGGTCGGAAGGTGTCTTTGAAATCGGCGTGCGGACATTGGCGTAGTCAATCTTCCAGTGCTTGTTGCCCGACACGCACTTGAAGCCCAGCTTCGCCAGCGCGGTCATCGTGCGGGCGTCGACAAACGAACCGGTGTCCTTTATTATCTGCCGCAGCTCCTTTCGGCGGCGCTCAAGTTCGCCGCTCGGCCTGTTGACCGCAAGCACCTCGCCCAACACCGCCGACCGCCTCTCGCGGTCTGAACTCTTCGCCGCCTCAAGCGCATCCGCTAGCGCGGCAATGACGTGCTCCCTGACCTCGCCCGGAAACGCCTCCGACGTTTTCGGCGAACGCAGCAAGCCGTCGACTCGCACTTCCTGCACTGGCGCGGCCGTTGCGGACGGGGCCGACGGCGCGGTCAATGCGTCCTCCAGTTCGTTCCGCAGCCGCGTCACTTCGCCGCGCAGCCTGTCGCGCTCGGCCTCCGCAGCCTCCCTCATCCGCCTTTCGTCAGCCAAGAGCCGCTCAAGGCCGTCCGCTTTCCGTTCCGCTTCCGCTTTCGCCGACTCAAGCGCGGCGGATTCGGCGCGCAAGGTCCGCACGTCGGCTTCGAGAGCCAGGATGCGTCCCTGCGCCGATCCGGAGCCGGACGCGCCGGACTGCACATTCCGTCTGTTCAGACCGAAGAACGACAGCGCTTCCTCGCCGCAGTCTGAAGTCTTCTTCGGCTGGGGCTTTATCTCATCGACCGGGGCGCTCTTGCGGAAGAGCCCCTTTGAAAGCTGGGAGAAATCAGTGTATGTCTTGCTCATGCCTTGATCAGATTCTCGTAAACCGCCCTGTCGCCGCCGGAGAAGCAGCAGAACACTACTTCTATCCCGTCATGCGCCTTGAGAAATTCGGCGGTCTCGCGGACGGCGACTCTGGCGGCGTCTTCTATCGGATAGCCGTACACTCCTGTCGAAATGCACGGAAACGCAATCGACCTGCAACCGTTCTCCGCGGCAAGAGAGAGCGAGTTGCGATAGCAGGCGGCAAGCTTCTCCTCCTCTCCGTGCCGCCCGTCCCGATAGACAGGGCCGACCGTGTGTATGACGAACCTTGCTGGCAGCCTGAAACCCGGCGTGATGCGCGCCTCTCCAGTCGGACACCTCACGCCAGGTCTCACCTCAGGCACCTTCAGACAGGCCTGGAACAGATCTCTGCCAGCCGCGCGATGAATGGCCCCGTCGACTCCGCCGCCACCAAGCATCACCTGGTTCGCGGCGTTTACGATTGCGTCGACTTCAAGTTTCGTGATGTCGCCCTGAACAATCTTCATCATGGCCGCACCTCCGCAAGTTCAAATCTCTTCATTCGCCTGCCATCTCGTTCAACTGTCTCGAAGAACATCTTTGCAGGACGCACCCAAAGCCCGTGTTCGCCATACAAGGCACGGTAGACGACCATCTCCTCGAGCGTCTCGGAGTCCTTGGCGAAACCCTCAAGCCGATAGCGTCCGCCTTTGAAATGGACGAATTCACGTCCGATGAGATCTTGCTGCCCTTCTTCCGCCATTCACACCTCCACTCATGTCGGGACGATGCCGCCTTTGTCCTTCTCGTCGTCGGCATGCCGAACTCTTCAGTCCGCTGTAATTATAGCATATCCGGCATCACAATTGCATCACCGCAGCACGAAAAGGCAACTGCCGAATCGACAGCTAGCGATAGCAATCGATAGCGCTCGACTGCCGCCGCGACAGCGGACGACAAAAAGCGCAACACAACGGTTATTAACGCGTTTTCAGCATATTCAGTAGTGTTTTGCGCGTTCTCCACGCGTGTACGCGGCATTCCCTAACCGTGTACGCGGCGTTTGCTAGGCGTGTACGGGGGAGATTTGACGTCATTACACCATAGAAGTGACGTCACTTCAATGGTATATTGACGTCACTTCACCACTGAAGTGACGTCAAAACTCCTCCGTACACAGGCAGGGGATGCCGCGTACACAGTTAGGGAATGC
>JAEEGH010027692.1_pt1 | contig 11203 bp, 7 predicted proteins | sample 9134181 | NCBI WGS metagenome assembly JAEEGH01 (sample SAMN16246544, study PRJNA631951) | gut metagenome | biome: gut microbiome; feature: rumen; material: DP-attached | host: Bos | place: Iran: Karaj | collected 2018-10 | reverse complement strand
ATTAGCTTAAAGCCCTTATCTTCCGATAATTTTACAAAATCATCAATCCACTTAATCTGCTCCTTTGTAAGGTCTCCTATATCTGTATACTCCCTTGCCTCATTAAGGTCTACAGGCGTAATGTTGTTAACGAGTCCCTCTCCTCTTAAAAAGCTGTTTTCAGGAGCTTCTAAGAAGTCGCCTTTCTTAAGTTCCTTATATCTTGAATGAACGATTGGCCAGCGTAAGAGGTAATTGTTTATAGCTTCATTAACTTCACTTTCTTCCTTCGTGCTTACAGAATAATTCTTTGCCAAATCAATTGCATCTTTAGAGACCGGCATGCTCATCATGTTTCTGTATTCATTACCCTGGTCTAAATGTCCCTCAAATGTTATCGGGAACAAATCTACAGCCACTACCTTTGGTTTTTGGGTCTTAAGTAAATACTTTGTGTAATAATAGGCGCTGTATCTGTCCATTCCTGAAATAGATAAGTCAAAAGAAGCTATTCCCGTATTGTTCCAAAGTGCATGAGGCGCAAATCCGCAATACACATGGGAGCTTCCCACAAACACTACATCAATAGTGTCATTGGGAGTATTCTTAAGCTGTTCAATGTTTGAAACATATTCTCCGGTTGTATCTTTCCAGGAAAGTGTTTGATAGCTTAAAGCCAGTATAATTAGCGTTATTAAAATAAAAGATACTATTTTTATTACTTTTTTCATAAATCCCCTAAAATTGGAAATATATAAATTGCGATGAATCAAAACTTGTGCCGTATGCGCCGTAAACTAAAGTGGATACAATCAATACAATAAGCACGGCCCATCTGAACCATAAGTTTTGCTTAAGCAAAAATGCACCGATATCCAAGTTCTTTTTATATCTTATTAAATCCACAATCACTAACACGATAATGCCTATGATGATTAGATTTAAGTCAGAAGCATCCACTCCAAAGTTCAAATAATCTTTAGTGGAAAGCACCCATGGATCCGGCCTTGTAATCATGTTTTTTATAAACAAAAGTGCAGCTTTCAAAGAACCGGCTCTAAAGAAAATCCAGGCGAATGTAGTTAATGCAAACGTGCCGATTATCTTTAATAATCTAAAGCTTCCCACTTTTTTGTTCACATTCGTGATTTTACAAAGCTTCTCTTTTATAGGCTTAAGTAAATCCCCCACAATCTGATACATTCCGTGAATGGCGCCCCAAATCACATAGGTCCAGTTAGCCCCGTGCCAAAGGCCGCTTACAAGAAATGTAATCATGATGTTTCTGTATTTCTTTACTTTAGAGCATCTGCTTCCGCCAAGTGGAATGTACAAATAATCTCTAAACCATGTGGACAAAGAAACATGCCACCTTCTCCAAAAATCAGAAATCGAGGTAGCAAAGTAAGGTGTATTAAAGTTTTCCATTAAGCCTATGCCAAGCATTCTTGCAGCACCTATTGCTATGATGGAATAAGCTCCAAAGTCACAATAGATTTGCAAAGAAAAGGCAATGGATGCAAGGATTGCCACAGTGCTACCGATTGCGTGAGTGTTATCCCATACATTATCAACAAATATAGAAATATGGTCTGCAAGCACTACTTTTAAAAACATGCCGTAAACCATCATTGAAAAACCGCTTACCACTTTGTCGTAATCAAAAAGCTTTTTATCATCAAGGTTTTCAATCTGTGAAAGAAGGTTCTTGCTTCGCTCTATAGGGCCTGCCACGAGTTGCGGGAAAAAAGAAACAAAAAGCGCATATCTTAAAAAGTTTTTTTCTGCCTTAATCTCTTTTCTGTATACATCAACCGTATAGCTTAAAGCCTGGAAAGTATAAAAAGAAATACCGACGGGAAGCAGCACATCAAAAGGATTTGCCACTACACTTATATGCATCTTTTCAAGCAAAAAGTTAATGTTTGAAAGTAGAAAATCAAAGTACTTAAAGAAAAAGAGAAGGCTTAAGTTAATCACAAAACACCCCGCAACAATTCCTTTTTTTGCTTTCTCGCTTTCAGATTTTTCTAACACTAATCCGCTTAAGTACGTAGCAAGCGTCGAAATCAAAATAAGCACTATGTACTTTGGATTCCAAGCCATGTAAAAGTAATAACTTGCGGCCAACAGCCAAAAGGTTCTTAACTTCTTTGGCATTACGTAGTAAACAAGAATCACTATTGGAAAAAATATTAAAAAGTGCAGGGAGTTAAACGCCATTTTCTTTCTCCGTATTACTCGTTTTTCTCTATTTCATAAACGAACAATCGATACCAGCTATCCGGTGTCTCAATTGCCTCGTCATTTTCATTTAAAAGCTTAAGTCCATGACTTTCAGGCTCTATAAAGTAAGATGCTGAAATAATGTAGTCACAGCCAAGATTCTTTAACGCATCAATGTTAAAGTCATAGCTTGTGGTATATGTGCCCCACTTCTTTTCAAAAGTGAAATAGTTCATATTTTCATTGGTAACAAGCACACATCTGTTTCCCCAGCCGTCAAACCATTGCTTTAAATAATCGCTTTTATCAAGCTCAGGCGCAATCACTTCTCTGAAAGCATGCTTATAATTTAAATCATAATTGTTTGAATAAGCATCAAGGCAGTTAAAGCCATTATAGGTCGCTGCTGCAGGGTAAATGCCGTAGCTTACCACCTTTACTTCCTGCTTTTTTCCACCTATCATTTTGTCTACTTCGCTAAACAAATCCTCGGCAAAATACTGCTTCCATGTCATCATTTCGTAATTGCCATTATTTGCAAGCTTTAAAATGTTAGGCTTTAAGTCATTGTCTTTAAGAATAAAGAAACCTGTCACACCTGTCACACCCACAAATCCAATCACATAAAGGATTATTCCAAAGATGCGTAAATCCATGTTTCTAACCATAATCCAAAGCATCTTTAGTGACAGAGCAAACTCTGCAAACCAAAATACCGTAAAGAGCCATGAAAACCTTGTGAAGTTAAAATCATGCAAAAATCCTGTGGTTTTATTTAAAACATTCACTACAACAGGAGAGCCCACAAATGCTGTAATAACCGCGAATGTTAATATAATGCCCGCCCCTATTAAAAGGGTGTAGTAGGTTTTCTCAATATCATCCTTATCTCCGGCTGTCATAAATACAAACACACCGCCAAAAATAAGGGAAATGGCTATAATCGGTAAATAGTAAAGCTGATAAGCATGGGTATAATCAGCTCCCTTACTTAAAAGATTAAACAAGCCCTCAAAAAACGGAGTTCCCGTCCTTACCATTTCTTCTTTATGGGAGATAAAGCTGTTTCCAAACCCAAAGAACTGTCCCAAAAGGCTTATGTTTTCAAGTAAAAAGCCAAAAAGTAAAGTTAAAAGGGCTATTAAATACCGTAATGCCTTTCCGTTCTTTGAAAAGAAAGAAATCAGCAGGCCCACACCACACACAAATATTACCGCAAATCCGCAAAGTGCAAAGGATGAGCAGGCTACATATAATAAAACTTCAAAGTAGTGATACCACTCAAATTTGTCTTTCTTAAACCTTAGAAAAGCATAATACACAATGGGCTGTCCCGGAATTGAAAGGCCGTATACTGTGTAGAAAGGTAAAAGCATAAAAAGTATTGCCAAAGTAAAGGAAATAAACTTTTTGCTTGTAAGTTCATCTAAGAATAAAAACATGTAAAGTGCGGAAACTATCCTTACTATAAACATGCATATTAAAAACGCCGTAAAAGGCTTAAATATCTTAAAGAAAAGCACAAAGAAAGGAGCAGGGGATACAAGCCCTTCCCTTGGAATCCCGTTCATTATTTCAGGATAGATTTTAACTCCGTCAAATAAGTGCTTTGCATTTAAAAGGTATGTAACAAGTTCCCCGTCCAATTGATCGTGATAAGTCACAATTGAATTTTCTCCCAAAATAAAATAGGGAATCATTGATGCAATCGCAATCACCGCAAGCACAATAAGCCATGGAAACCTGTGCCTTTTTAAAAACCCTGCAATACTGTTATCTCTAAACTTATTCAAGACTTTTCTCCCCGCCGGTAACAGCCTCAATACCGCTTGCCGCATAAGGAATCAACATGCAAGCGTAGGTTAATATGTACCTGCTGTTTGCCTCCCATAACATGTGAAACAAAAAGCCTCCGAATATTCCCACAAAAATAAACGACTTAAACAATAGGTCTTCTTTCCTTGATTTTTTAAAGGAAAACAAAGCCCAAAGAAAAGCCCCTCCAAACACCATCGTCTGGAATATATTACACACAAATATATATCTTCGGCCAAAATCGCCCGAATATACTCTCATTAAAAAGTCACTTCTGTCACCATAGTAGACATACGTAGACTCTCTTGAAAAATAGGTTCCGTCAACCCACTGAGTTAAAAACTTTCTTGCGTAAAAAGAAAATGCCATTTTAGAATCTGCCTTAAACTCAGCTTTCCTTCTTGCAATTTCTGCTCTGCTAATTTCATTCGCTATCTCAGGATTGCATCCCGATTCTTCGAATGTTTCAAAGTTAAAGCCCGTATACCATCCGGGATTAACGTTATCCGCTTCCTGCATTCCCATTGCAAAATACGAAAGCGCAGTAACACCTGTCGTAAGTGTGTCTCCTGCTTTCCTTTCATAAATCTTAACAGTGGCAGGAAGCACTAAGAATGCACACAAACCGATTAATATCGATGTAAGCAAATACTTTATGCTTTTCTCTTTCATTGCGTAAAACAAAAGAGCTATCAATACACCTATTATCATTACAAGCGTGTTCTTTCTCACAAATACAGAAAGAGTAAAGGCGAACACACACAAGAAAATGTTTAGTGCGGGATTTCCCTTTTCTCTGTAAAGGCGCAAGAGGAAAAATGCACCGATTGCAAAAAACATCATCGCAGGGACTTCACCGTAGATGTAGCTTGAATACATGATGTAAGGGAAGTTAAAAATGCTTAAGAATAAAAAGATAAAATCCGTTTTCTTATTCTCGAATAACATATCAACGGTTTTGTACATAAAGAAAACCGTTATGCTTTCAAAAACGGCATAAATCGCTGCCAAAAAGTGAAACTCTTCTATGTGTATCGGGAAGATGCTTATTACTCTTATTATCCATGAAAGAAATGTACATATACCAATCTGCTGGGGATAGTACGACATATATGAGCCTGTAGGATTAATTATACTTAAGTCTCCCTCTGCAATGCTTTTAGACATCGCATAAACAGCCCACGAATCGGAGTTTGGCATGCATCTTCCAAAAAAAGCCATGTAAAGACCTGCTATTAAATACCATGCCATTACAATTATAAGTAAGACGGTAAGGCCCTTCTGAATGTTCTTCTTTATTAACTTATATAGTAAAACCCCGGCCAAAAACACTAGGGCAATAATTGAAAGACTAAAAATTCCAAAATCGAGTTTCAACTCGAACAGATGCCCTGTTACTCCGCTGTTAAAAGCGGTTAATAAAAATGCGGATAAAAAAATAAGCGCACAAAAAACAACCGCTAAAACTTTCATGCAGTTTTCGCCGAATTTGTAAAGACCTGTAAACATAGCAACATTATACAATAGAATAAGGCTTAAGGGTATACCTTAAGCCTTAAGTTTTCCTTACTATATAAGTAATTTAAGCGAAATATTACTATTTAAACAATCTGTTTAATGCAGAGAAGATTGCATACACAGATGCCCTTGTGATATTGGAGCTTACACCTACACCGTATGTCACTGCGCCTGATGTTACATCAAGCATATGAATGTAAGCCGCTGCCTTTGAATTTGAGCCTGCCTGCAAAGCGTGTTCTTCGTAGTCTAAGATCTTAACATCTATTTCAAGCTCGCTCTTTAGGGCTCGCTTAACGGCATCGATAGGACCGTTACCTGCTGCGGTAACGCTCTTGTGCTCACCATGGTCTATAAAGTCAAGAGTAATCTCTGTATCAAACTCTTCTCTTCTTTCGCCCTGCAAATCTTCAACCTTAAGCTTTTCAAATGCATAAGGCTCTTTTGTGGCAAGATAGTTTGCTTCGAAAGCATCCATGATTTGCTCGGGAGACACTTCGCCCTGCTTTTCTGAAATTGCCTGAATAACGTTTGCAAACTCCTTGTGCATGCCTTTAGGAAGCTTAAATCCAAAGTATGTATCCATAACAAAGGCTACGCCACCTTTACCGGACTGAGAATTAATTCTTACAATAGGCTCATACTCTCTTCCGATATCCGCAGGGTCAATGGGAAGGTAGGGTACCTGCCAATATCCGTCATTTCTTTCTCTCATGGCCTTAACGCCCTTATTGATGGCATCCTGATGAGAGCCTGAGAATGCTGTAAACACAAGCTTTCCTGCATAGGGGTGTCTCGGGTGCACAGGCATCTTTACAAGGCGCTCATATATTTCAATAATTTCATTAATATGCTCAAGCTCAAGCTCAGGATTAATGCCCTGAGAAAACATGTTGTAAGCAACTGTAAGTATGTCTACATTACCGGTTCTTTCGCCGTTTCCAAAGAGTGTTCCTTCCACTCTGTCAGCGCCTGCAAGAAGCGCAAGCTCTGTAGCTGCCACGCCTGTTCCTCTGTCATTGTGAGGATGCACGCTAAGTATTACAGATTCTCTGTCAGAAAAGTGCTTTGAGCACCATTCGATTACATCCGCATAAGCATTGGGAGTGGTCATTTCAACGGTTGAAGGAAGGTTAATAATAACCTTTTCATCCTTACTTGCTCCCCATTCCTTTAAAACTGCTTCACAAACTTCAAGAGCATAATCAGGTTCCGTTCCTGTAAATGATTCGGGAGAATACTCTAAGATAATCTTTCCCGGGAATTTCTTTGCTCGCTCTTTTACCATTCTTGTGCCGTCGATTGCGATTTGCTTAATCTCATCTTTGTTCATTTTAAACACAACTTCTCTTTGAAGAACGGAAGTTGAATTATAGATATGCACAATCGCCTGCTTACAGCCTTCAATGGCTTCAAATGTCCTATCAAGAAGCTCTTCTCTACACTGGCAAAGCACCTGAATCTTTACATCGTCAGGGATAAGCTTTCTATCGATTAATTGTCTTAAAAAGTCGTATTCAATCTGACTGGCTGCGGGAAATCCTACTTCAATTTCTTTGAACCCCATCTTAACCATATATTCAAAGAGTTCTATCTTCTCGCTTACTACCATCGGATCTATTAGCGCCTGGTTACCGTCTCGTAGGTCTACGCTGCACCATACGGGTGCCTTTTCGATTTCTTTGTTGGGCCACTCGCGCTCAGGGTACCTGATCACGGGGTTCCTGCGGTAACGTTTGTAGTTAAGCATCTCATGTCCTCCTTTTGTGCTTTAATTTATTAAAGCCCTTATATATAAATTTACCCCATCTCGCATCACGAAATGGGGTTTTTAACAATTTATTCGCCAAGACCGCTTTCAACGACTTCGATGAGCTTTGCTAACGCCTCATCTTCGTCTTCGCCCTCGCACACGAATTCAATCTCATCTCCACATTTAACACAGGCACCAAGCACACTCAATACGCTTTTGGCATTCGCTGTGTTTTCACGATACGAAAATGTTATCAACGATTTGAACTGCATTGCTTCCTTACATAGGATTCCTGCGGGTCTTAGGTGTAGCCCTGTTGGATTTTTAATTGTAACTTTCTGACTTACCATAAGATTTTTAGCCTCCATACGTAGTGCTATAGCCTTACATACAACCTTACTATATCATCATTCCATTAACGAAACAAGTGGGATTGGGCGAAAAATTTATTGCCTCTGGGGGGGACGCATTATGATTATGGCAACGTTTTGGAAAGCGCTCTCGCTCACGTGTGAACGCAGCGGACACTAAACTCAATCGCTTTTTCAAAGCACTTTCGTTAAGTGCCGACGTTCTCAAGTGTTTCCGTACGTATTATATAAATGTGTTTGCCCCTTCAATCCTTTTTAACTTTGAATTTTATCTTTTCGCCAATTGTACGTGCACTGATTGCAAAGATAGGAAGTAGCAAAACTACATAGGGGAAACAATACCTTGCTTTCGCCTCCCAAAGTAGTTGAACCAGAAAACCGCCAAACATTGCAATTGGGATTACATAGTTTTCTATAGGTTCTTCCTTTTTTACAAAGAAAACAATGTAAAGCACCATACATAAGTAAAATAAGATTTGATAGGCTTTCATGTATGTGTCTAATATGGCGCCAAGTTTTCCAAAGAAGATTGACATGGTGACTTTATTTTGAAGGCCGTACAGGTTATCGTTTGAGACAATTGCTTGAAACATAGGTGACTGCCACTGAGAATTAATCTTATTAAAATAAAACTTTGTAGCAAATCTAGGGTTCTTAATCAGGTTTGGAATGTGAATGGTTTTGATTTCTTCCAGGGCCTGCTCTCTAGTAAATTCTTCATCACAGTCATTTGCATAAAGAATATCCAATTCATAATAGTTGTACCAGCCGTAATAATCTCCGTTTACGTTAAAGCCCATATCGATTGTGGCTGCTGTGGGTACACTTGCATTCTCTGCAGGCTTTTCAGGCAAATAAAAAAGCTTTGGATAAAATAAAGACACCACCATCGAAATAATTATCAAAGCACTTATAATTATTTCTTTAACTTCAAACTTTCGAATCATCCTAAGTGCTGTTACAACCAGCATTGCAATCGGCACCACAATAAGCATTTTGCGCATTGGAATCATCAAAAGCATTGATACAACAAGGCCGATATAGTATTCGATTTTTCCAGTGTTTACAGCTTTTAAAAACATGTATACCGACACAACGCTAAGCCCGATTCCAAGCATATCTCCGTACACATAAAGGGTATATCCTATTATGGGAAGGCAAGTTAAAGAAAAGAATAAATAGAATACTCTTGCCCTTTTATCCTCATTAGATAGTATCCCTGTAATTTTACTTCCAAAGAAAACAATCAGCGGAACCATTAAGGCATTTAAGTATCTTACCGCCATAATGTTTTCAGTCCCAAAGATTTTAAACAATAGTCTTTCTAACGCTACAAAGCCTAATAAATGAGGGTAATTTGACAAATAATTACCCCTTTCAAAGGCCGAGAAATCTCCCGCGTTTATCTGTGTCGCAGCATTTACACAAAAAGCCTGATCTGCCGCAGGTATTGCATGCACCATATTTATATAGATTATGGAAATGATTAAAGATACCAGGCTTACAATGATTGTGAGCCTATCGACATTTATGTCCTTATGATTTTTTAGAAACTTGTTTATAAGAAAACAAACAGCAATTCCACATATAAGCATTAAAACAGAGACCAAGAAATTAGCCTGCGTTACACGCGCAAACTCCTGCTTAAAACCGTTTTCAAACACTTCATGAGTGGCCGTCACAAAAAGTGAGCTTATGAATAAAAAGCCCACTGTTAAGCCAAACAATATTCTGAATATCTTAAGTAACCCTTGGCTTAATTTACTCATTTTCCTGCCACCTTAAAAACTATTACTTTTTACCCTCTCTTCTAAGTTTTCTACCTTCCTTGATTCCTGAAAGCATCAACTTAAAAGCATCATTTGGTGCAATGTCTTTGCACATTACATCCTTCTTTGTATAAACAAATCTAAATGCCACAGCCTCAGCCATTGCTCCATAAAGAAAAGCATAAAGCACGCCTCTGTCTTTAAAAAACTTTTCGTTATATCCCGAAAACCAAGTAGATTCAGAATTAGGTCTTTCTTCTTCTTTACCGATTTTAGTTTCGGTTTTATACATTCTAAGGCCTTTAGACAATAAGTCTTTTATAAACAAACTGTCTTCACCACAAGAGTACTTCGCTCCGCCTCCAAAAAGTAAAGAAAACTTAACGCTAGATTCTAAAAGCTTATCTCTTTTAACGGCAATGCTGTACGCAGGGTATCTTCCGGCATTTGTGATGCTCACGCGTCCAAAGCCTTTGTTCCAATAGGTTTTCCTGTATTCATTCACCTCGACGTTAAAGAATATACCGTCAGCTTCCGGATGCTCTAAAAATTCTTTTAAAATCTTTTCTTCGTAGTCAGAATCATACACTATATCATCATCGGAGAATAAAAGAATGTCTCCCAAAGCACTTTCTATAGCGTGGTTTCTGCTAAGGCCGACACCCTTTTCGTTAAAAGAAAACACTCTTACTTTTCCGTTTTTAACGGTTAATTCTCCCGCGCCGTTTCTTCCCGATTGGTTAATAAGCACTGCATCGGAAGTAATATTCATTTTTTTGATTAATGATTCAGCATCTGCATTAACTGCCGAAATCAGCACCTCAAGCTTCATGTTTTTCTCTCTTTAAAAACAGTCCTTTAACAAATGAAAAAATCTTAATCCTTACAAAATCTACCAAAGTGCCTGCTACGTAAACACTAAGGACAGCGCCAAGCACTAAGAGCACAAATAATACGGGATTTAACCCCATGGCCCTATTTAATCCAAACCACTTAGGCCATGCATATCTAAACGCTAGATTTTCATGTATCAAATATACACCTATGGCCATCGGTGATAAAGCTGCCACAATCTTTGCAAGGCCTTCTTTCATAGGGTTCTTTCTTAAGAAGGCTGCAAATATTCCGATTGAAGATATAAGCACAAAAAGGTGATTGTATTCTGTGCTTACTCCTTCAAGCTCCTCCAAATGGCCGAAGCGTACACTTATAAAATCGATAGCTGTGTTTTCTAAGAATATTAAAAATGCTCCGATTAAGTAGATGCATATTCCTTTTGTAAAGTTGTTAACGTACTTAAAGCCGTAAAGCTTATAGTAAGCTCCGATTAAAAATACTATCAAAAACCAAAATACGTTATATCCAAATTCATCTTCCGTAATTCTTACGGGCAGAATGGTTTTAAATGCACATTCAAATATAAGTAAGCAAATAATTATGGTGCCAAATTGTTTCTTCTCAATATTCTTTACACCTGCAGAAATTAAAGGTAGAAGCATATAGATGCAAATATAACAAGTCATAAACCAATAAAGCTTCATGTGCACGGGTAAAACTACATGCAACAAATGATATATATCCCATTCCTGATAGGTCTCAATTCCAAAGGCCGTTGAGATTACGAAAGATAATACCGAATAAAACAAAAGCTCTGCCACAAGTTCAATCAATCGTCCGATTTTAAACTTAGAATCAATCAGGTAATATCCTGAAATGAGGATAAAAATATTAACGGCTCCAAGAGACAACGATTCAAAAAGCCAGGCTATGGT
>JAEEGH010027690.1_pt1 | contig 11203 bp, 9 predicted proteins | sample 9134181 | NCBI WGS metagenome assembly JAEEGH01 (sample SAMN16246544, study PRJNA631951) | gut metagenome | biome: gut microbiome; feature: rumen; material: DP-attached | host: Bos | place: Iran: Karaj | collected 2018-10 | reverse complement strand
CACTGCCGGTAGAAGCACAAAGCTGTAAGGTTACGCGTCTTTGTTTTTCATCAACAAGGGCAACGGTTGCATTGCTCAAAACTCCATCTGGCAGGCGTACATTAACCATGTCTCCCGCTTTTACCCTCAGAACCTGGCGGAAATAACGGTAATCTTTTCCTTCAAGAGTTATGAGCCCGTTCTTTTCTCTGCCTTTTTCTACAATAAATTGACGCATATTACTGAATATGGGCTGCTACTTTTTTATCTGTTTCTACTTCTTCCTGAAGCTGGCGCAGAGTTTTTGTTTCCTTAATCAACTTATTAAAATCTTTATTCTGAACAACATCTATTGCAGACTTAAGCTGCATGTCATAATCAAGATCATAAAGGGCAGAAGGCTGAGTTTTCTGAACCTGAACACGATTAAGTCTTCTGATAAGGCGTTCATCAAAAGGATATTCCTTAACAATTTCCTTTGCCGCAGCTGCAATTTCTGCTTCTGTCATATTTGGTTTCTTTTCTACAGCCTTATTGATGATTTCTGATTTCACCATATCAACATAGCGTTTTTCTTCTTCTTCAGAAAATTCTTTAAGATTTTTTACTTCAAGATCCGGCGGAATACCGATTTTATCAATATTCATGTCACTTGGAGTATAATAGCGGGCCATTGTGATTTTGATGCCGTCTGTATTACTGAGTGGAATTACCTGCTGAACAGAGCCTTTTCCATAAGTTCTCTCTCCAACAAGATATGCAAGGTGATAATCTTTAAGCGCACCAGAAACAATTTCAGAAGCACTTGCCGCACCCTTATTAATCAAAACTACAATTGGGATTCCACTCTTAACTGTTGTGTTTTCTTTGTTTGCAGAGAACTGAGAGTTTTCAAAAAGAAGGCGGCTCTTTGTAGAAACAATAGGACCGTTATCAATAAATTTATCTGCAACATCTACGGCAGAAGTAATGAGTCCGCCTGGATTGTCGCGAAGATCAATAATAAGCCCCTTGTAGCCGTTCTTTTCAAAAGAGTCCAGGGCATCCTGAAGACGCTGGGCTGTATCCGGAGTAAACTGAATAAGACGGGCATAGCCGATTTTTGTTCCTTCAATCATTCCATATTTTACAGTTGGAACTTCTATAAGGGCGCGGATTAAAGTAACATCAAACTTCATGCTGCTTCCGCGCAGAATTGTTACTGTAACCGGAGTTCCGATTTCTCCACGCAGATGCTGAAGAACTTCATTCATTGTCATGCTTGGAGTTGGAAGACCGTCTATTGCAGTAATCAGGTCTCCTGCCTGAATACCAGCCTTAGCGCCAGGTGTATCTTCAATAGGAGATGCAACTTCTACATAAGCAGGCTTGCCAGGAGTTGATTCTGCAGCCTTTGAAATTGAAAGACCTACTCCGCCAAAACTTCCTGAAGTTGTATCGCTAAGGTCGCGCATATAATCTTCATCAAGATAAAGGGTATAAGGATCGCCGATTGCATCCAGCATGCCCTTAAGGGCACCCTCGTAAAGGATTTTAGGGTCTATTTCATCAACATAATTCTGCTGAACAAAATCAAATACAGAATTAAGCTTTTTTACATATTGAAAACTGGTGATTTTTGAGTCATTCTCTACCGAAGATTCGGCAAAACACTGAGATGTGCAGAGCAGGAAGGCTGCCGCAATAAGCTTGATGATTTTCTTCATAATAAAACATTGTATGACACAAAAACCAAAAAATCTACCTTTTTATAGATAATTGTGGTATAATAAGCATTATGTCACAAATAATACCTATAGCAAGTGGAAAAGGTGGAGTTGGAAAAAGTCTTTTGTCCGCAAACCTGGCTATTGCTCTCGGACAGCAGGGAAAAAGAGTTGTTCTTGCCGACCTTGACCTTGGTGCATCAAATCTTCATCTCGTAATCGGTCAGAGACCGGGCAAAGCAAGTCTTGGCTCATGGTTTACTGAAAAAAATGATTTCCGCGAAATAATTCAGCCAACTGACTATCAGAATGTCAGTTTTATTGCAGGCGACAGCCAGATTCCGGATCTCACCTCGTTGAAACACCTTCAGAAAGTAAAACTTATCAGAAACCTTAAAAATATTGATGCAGATTATATAATCCTGGACCTTGGAGCCGGAACCCATCAGTTTATTCTTGATATGTTCCTCCTCTCTCCACAGGGTATTATTGTTTCGGCTCCGGCTGTAACTGCAACCTTAAACGGTTATCTTTTCTTAAAGAATGCCGTTTTCCGTCTGCTTTACACCACCTTCAAAAAGGGAACTCCTGGCCGAGCGTACCTGGACGAGCTTAAAAAGAACTCAGAACAGCTTCAGAGGCTTTATATTCCTCAGCTGATTCAGGTTCTTGCTCAGCGTGACCCTCAGACCACCCAGCTTTTCATTAACCGCATGCAGCAGTTCCGCCCACGCCTTGTAATGAATATGATTGAAGACCCTAAGGATGCTGACCGCGCAACAAGAATTAAATCTTCCTGCAATCAGTACCTTGGTCTTGAAATTGAATATCTTGGTCTTATGTACCGCGACATGCTGCAGGACAAAGCTCTTGCTTCTCAGCTGCCGGTTGTTGTTTATAAACCACAGTCTGTTCTTGGACAGGCTATTTACCGCATTGCAGATAAGGTAATTAATACTCCTCCTCATGAATTTGACGCTGAGTTTAATCCAGACAGCTTTAACGGAGACAACTTCCAGGATGTTGAAGACGAGGCAAATGAAGACTTTAACTTCCGCCTTTCCGGCATTGACGATATTGTTTCAGGCGGTTCTTTGAGCATCAGTGAACTTGCAGAAATGATAAAGACCCAGCAGTACGAAATTACCCAGCTGCGTAAGGAAAACAACCTGCTCAAATCTAAGTTGATAAAAGCAGCTCAGCAGGGATTTAAAGTTTAAAAATTTGTGTCATGCTCGGGCTTGACCCGGGCATCTAAGTTATAAGGAATACTATGTTTTTATATATCAACTACCCGTCATGGATTCACCCGCAGATTTTTCCAGGCGTAAAACTTCTTGAACTTCTGCGCTGGTATGGTCTTATGTACGCCTTTGCTTTTGCCACAGCCTATTTCATTCTCCGCAAGGTGTGGAAAGAAGGTGCTTTAGATTCTCCAAAAATCAAAACTTCTGAAGATGATATATTCAGCTTTATTTTTACAGGAATTATATTCCTTTTAATTGGTGCCAGAGTATTTTCAACCCTCATTTATGATACAAGCGGACTTTACCGCCATAAGCCATGGCTCATTTTCTGGCCTTTCGACAGCAACGGACAGTTCACCGGTTTGCAGGGTATGTCTTACCACGGTGGTTTTGTGGGCGGCCTTTTAGGTATGATTCTATGGTGTAAAATCAAGAAACGTCCTTTCTTAAAATACTGTGACGCTATGGCTTGCGCAATTCCACTCGGCTATACCTTTGGCCGTCTTGGAAACTTTTTAAACGGCGAGCTCTATGGTCGTATAACAACAATGCCATGGGGTATGGTTTTCCCTGGCGCAGAAAAATTTTCTGCAAAGCTTTCCTGGGTTCAGGATTTTGCGGTAAAAATCGGAATGGAACTTCCTGCAAGTGGCCTTGTAAACCTTCCACGTCATCCAAGCCAGCTCTACGAAGCCTTTTTTGAAGGTATTGTATTGTGGCTGGTTATCTGGGCCTGTCGCAAACACAAAAAGTTCGACGGTATGCTTACAGCAATTTATTCTGGTGGCTATGGTCTTTTCCGCTTCTTTATTGAATATTTCCGTGAGCCTGATGCAGACCTTGGTTATAGAATTGCAAAAGATGCATCTGCACCAATTTATACAAGTACATCTCTGTTAAATATTTCTACCGGACAGATTCTCTGCTTTTTGATGATACTTTTTTCAATTGGCATTGCACTTACCGGCTGGTATCTTTCCAAAAAGAATAAAGATTTATAAGTCTATAAGGAGAAAGAATTATGATTAAATCAAAAAAAATCGCTCTCGCACTTTCTGTGTTTTTAGCTTTGCAACCTGCTGTTTTTGCAGTTGATGCAGCTCTTACAAAAGAAATTGTAACTCTTGAGCTTGAACTTACAAAAATGAAAACCCGTACCGGCGAATACGCTGATATGAGCGAAGCTGCTCTTAACCGTAAAATCTCAAGAACAAAAAAGCAGCTGGATAAGAAAAAGGCTAAGGCTAAAAAAGAAGCAGAAAAGGATGCTGCTGCAATCAAAAAAGGAACAAAAAAAGCCGGTGAAGATCTTAAAGATGCCGGAAAAAAAGCTGGCAAGGAACTTCAGGAAGCCGGCAAAGATATTGGAAACGCCTTCAAAGAAATCTTTGACTGATTATGATTCCTGTTTACCAGAATTCCTCTGAACTAGAAAAACTCGCCAAAGACAAATTTGCAATTCCTAAATTTCTGATGATGGAAAATGCTGCAAGGTCTATGGCAGACTTTATTCTGGAAAAAGCTGCTGCAAATGCCGGCCCTCAGAATGTGGTTATTGCCTGCGGAAAAGGCAACAACGGAGGAGACGGCTATGCACTTGCCCGCCTTTTACAGGATAAACTTGAAATAAAACTGCTTGCTTTTGAAGCTCCAGCAGCAGAGGAAGCCAAAGCGCAATACGAAATGTGCCTGCGCCTGGGCATAAAAATTCTTTCAGCAGACAATCAGGATGATATCAAAAGCTTTGAAAAAGCCTGTAAAACAGCTGATTTTATCGTTGACTGTCTTTACGGAACCGGCTTTCACGGGGAATTAAAGAGCTCTGCCGCAGATATCATTAAGCTTATGAATAAAGGTAAGGGCATAAAAATTGCCTGCGATATTTCTTCAGGCCTTGCCTTTACTGCAGATTACACAATTACAATGGGCTGCCAGAAGCTATCCCTCTTTTCTGACAAGGCTAAGGCTGTAAGCGGCGAAATTATACTTGCAGACCTTGGAATCTCACGCCGCAATTTCGAAAATCAAGCTTCAACAAATATCTGGCTTATTGAAACAGGCGACCGTATTCTGCCCCTGCGCAAAAACCGCGCCGCTCACAAAGGAACTTATGGTCACACTGCAGTTTTATGCGGAGACAAGGCCGGTGCCGCAATACTTTCTGCAACCGCTGCAATGAACTTTGGAAGCGGACTTACAAGCCTTGTAAAAACTTCTGCTTCTGATTTGAATCAGTTTAAAATATCTCCATCCCTTATGATTTCAGATTCAATCCCCAAAAAAACTACCTGTCTTGCCCTTGGCTCTGGTTTTTCTGATTTTTCAGAGCAGGCTGGAGAAATGCTTATAAAGTGGTTTGAAAAATCAAGCTCACAGGCCCTTGTTCTTGATGCAGGCCTTTTAACCTCGCCAAAAACTCCGGAACTGCTTTCTAAACTAAACTCCTTTGACCAGGCAAGAATAATTCTTACTCCTCATCTTGCAGAACTCAGCAAACTTCTAGAAAACTGCGGAACTTCTGAATATAAGGTATCTGCCCTTGCAGAAAATCCGGAACTTAAAATTGAAGCAGGGCTCTACCTTACAAAACGATTTCCACATACTACTGTCATAATGAAAAGCGCTAATACCTTTATTGCCAGCGGAGACCAGACTTTTATAATAGCAGATGGAGTTCCTTCACTGGCAAAGGGTGGCAGCGGAGATATTCTTGCAGGAATGGCAGCAGCACTCCTTGCTCAAGGCTACTCTGCAAAAGATGCAGCAATAACAGCCGCAGAGCATCATGCACAATCAGCCCGAAGCCTTGGAGAAGAAGCCTATAACCTTACTCCGGAAGCCCTGGTCTCAAAAATCAATTTATAACATATTGTTATCTTTTATTTTTTCCTTTTAGAAAAGCCTCTTCTGGGATATAATTAACCTAATAATAATACTTAATTATACTAGAGGGAGTTTGTATTTATGTATTATTCAAGCATCGGAGTTCTCGCACTTCTGATACTTATTATTAACAATTTTACATTATTAATTCACTCTTCTAACGGTAATCTGGATGCAGCTCATCAAGCATATAAAAGATTTTTGATATGCATTGCAGCCTTTTATATAGCTGATATTCTATGGTCTCCTTTATATCTTCTGAATGTAAAAATAATCAACTTTATAGAAACAAGTTTTTATTTTGTTATAATGGCTTTTTCTGTTTTACTCTGGATTCAGTATGTCATTCTATATCTGAATGAAAGAACCCTGTTTGGAAAGATAATTCTTTGGACAGGAAGAATCTTTCTCATGGCCCAGATAATCGTTTTGATAATCAACTGCTTTATTCCTATTGCATTCTGGTTTGAAGAAGACGGAACTTATCATACCTCAATTGCCAGAAATATTAATCTTGCCACACAGGTTATTGTATGCTGTGTTGTCGGAATCTATATGCTTCCTGTAATTTTCAAAACAGAAGGTAAAATAAAACGCCGACATATGGCCATAGCAACCTTCTGTCTGGATATGATTATCTTTATCGCTCTTCAGGCAATGGATCCATACATGCCTTACTATTCAATCGGCTGTATGCTCGGAACCTGTCTTCTCCATACCTTTGTTCTTGAAGATGAAAAAAATGACCGCCGTGAACAGCTTGAATCAATTCTGAAGGTTGAAGAAATCCAGGAAATGGAACTGGGAAAAACAAGAAAAATGGCATTCTCAGACCCTCTTACCGGTGTAAAAAACAAAATGGCTTATCTGGAAGATGTGGGTAGTTTTGAACAGAAAATTGAAGACGGCTTCCTGCATGACTTTGGTCTTGTTGTATTTGACCTTAATGATTTAAAGAAAACCAACGACACCCTCGGTCATGATGCCGGAGATAAATACATAAAAGAAGGCTGTTCTCTTATCTGCAACAGCTTTAAGCACAGCCCGGTTTATCGTATCGGTGGTGATGAATTTGTAGTATTCCTTTCCGGTGAAGATTATAAAAACCGCGACAAAATCCTCATAACCTTTAATAACACAATTGAAGAAAACCTTACTTCAGGTGGCGTTATTATTGCTTTTGGTTTTGCAGATTATGCTACTCTGGAAGAAAAGGGCTTTATGCGCCTCTTTGAACATGCAGACAAGAAAATGTATGAATGCAAACAAGATTTAAAAGCCAAAAAGCAGCAGCTATCGTAAAAAGTTGCAAATGTCGCAGTAAATCACTAAAATAAGCCTATATAATCAAAAAGCGCAAAGACGCGCGATCTGGAGTTCCTCATGGCAAACACTAACGTTCCTGAACTTTTTGGAAGTCTTGTATTTAACCAGACTGTTATGAAAGAAATGCTGCCTTCACAAACCTTTAAGGCGCTTAAGCATACAATGGAAGAAGGAACTCCCCTCGACTTAGATGCAGCAAATCAGATTGCAGAGGCAATGAAGCAGTGGGCTATCTCAAAGGGTGCTACCCACTACTCTCACTGGTTCCAGCCACTCACCGGTATTACAGCTGAAAAACACGACTCCTTCCTTACTCCTTCAGATGAAGGCAAAATCCTTATGAGTTTTTCCGGAAAGGAGTTGATTAAAGGTGAACCTGATGCTTCAAGCTTCCCTAACGGTGGTAAGCGTTCAACTTTTGAAGCCCGCGGTTACACTGTATGGGACCCAACCTCTTATCCTTTTGTAAAAGACCACACACTTTGTATTCCAACAGCCTTCTGTTCATATAATGGAGAAGCTCTCGATAAAAAGACTCCTCTTCTCCGCTCAATGGAAGCAATCAATGAACAGTCTCTCCGCATTCTTAAGCTCTTTGGCAATAAAGCAAACCATGTTACTACAACCATGGGTCCTGAGCAGGAATACTTTTTAATTGATGAAAAGCTCTACCAGAAACGCAAAGACTTGAAAATGTGCGGCCGTACCCTTTTTGGTGCCCGCCCGGTGAAAGGTCAGGAAATGGACGACCAGTACTTTGCCGCAATCAAGCCTCGTGTAATCAAATACATGGAAGATTTGAATGAAGAGCTCTGGAAGCTTGGAATCTACGCAAAAACTGAACACAACGAAGTAGCTCCTGCCCAGCACGAAATGGCACCAATCTTCACAACATCAAACCTTGCTGCAGATCAGAATCAGCTGACTATGGAAATCATGAAAAAGGTTGCCCGCCGCCACGGTCTTATCTGCCTGCTCCACGAAAAACCATTCGAAGGTGTAAATGGAAGCGGTAAACATAACAACTGGTCTATCGCAACAGACCTGGGAGAAAATCTTTTTGCTCCTGGTAAAACTCCACGCGACAATGCCCAGTTCCTCCTTTTCCTCACAGCAGTAATTAAAGCCGTAGATGAAAATCAGGATCTTCTCCGCTATTCAGTTGCTTCTGCCGGAAACGACCACCGTCTTGGAGCAAACGAAGCTCCTCCTGCAATTGTTTCTGTATTCGTTGGAGACGAACTTGATGCTGTTCTTAAGGCAATAAAAGACGGCACTGCTTACGACGGAAAGAAAGGCCAGAAACTCACAATCGGTGTAGATGTTCTGCCACCAATTCCAAAGGATTCTACAGACCGAAACAGAACATCTCCTTTTGCCTTTACTGGAAACCGCTTTGAATTCCGCTCTGTAGGAAGCTCTCTTTCTATCAGCGGTCCAAACACAATAATGAACGCAATCCTGGCTGATTCTCTCCGCGCATTTGCAGATGAACTCGAGCAGTCAAAGAATTTTGACGAAGACCTGCAGAAGCTCATTAAGCGCGAAATTACAGCTCACTGGCGCATCCTCTTTAACGGAAACGGTTACGGCCAGGAATGGATTGAAGAAGCAGAACGCCGCGGTCTCAAGAATTACCGCACAACTCCAAAAGCAATTGAACACTACATCGACCAGAAGAATATCGACCTCTTCACAAGACTTGGAATCTACACTCCGGAAGAAATGAAGAGCCACTACGATATCAAGCTTGAAAAATACTGCCAGGTTGTAAACATCGAATCAAATACAATGCTTGAGATGGTACATAAGGACATTATTCCTGCTGCCTTTAAGTATCTGAACGTTCTTTCTGATACAGAGTTTAAGATGCAGCGTGTTATGACAATGTGCGACGCTGGCCTTAAACTTATGGAAAAACTTAATACACTTGTAAACGAGCTTTCCAACAAGGCAGACGAACTTGCTTCAAAACACGAAGAAACCCGCGCAATTACCGACCTTATGCAGCGCGCCCACGCTTATGCAAAAGTTGTAATTCCTGCAATGGAAGCCGTTCGCGCCGTAGCAGACCAGATTGAACCTCTCCTTGGCGAAGAATACAAGCCTTTCCCAAGCTACGAGGATCTTTTGTACAGCGTTCAGTAATTACAGTATTATTCTTATTTAAATTTTAAGAGCTCCATAGTACAATGAGTTATCATTTTACTATGGAGTTTTTTTATGAAACGATTTGACGGCTTTATGCATGGTGTAAACCTTGGCGGCTGGTATTCTCAGTGTAATCATACTGAAGAGCGTTATGACACATTTATAAAAGAAGAAGATTTTGCAACAATAAAAAACTGGGGACTGGATCATATCCGTCTTCCTATTGACTACGAACTTGTTGAAACTGCTGATGGCCAGAAAATTGAAAAGGGCTACGAAAGAATCCGCACAGCTGCAAAATGGTGTGCAGAAAACAATCTTAATATGATTCTGGACCTTCACAAGACCTGCGGCTACTCTTTTGACCTTGGTTATAAGGAATCAGGCTTTTTTGATGATGAAAAACTCCAGGAAAGATTTTATAAGCTCTGGGAATCTCTTGCAGAAAACTTTAAAGATGTATTTGCTGGAAGTAATAACGAAATCTGTTTTGAGCTTTTAAACGAAGTAACAGACCAGGCTTACTGCAAAAAATGGAATGCTATTGCAAAAACCTGTATTCAGAGAATCCGTAAAATTGCTCCAACAACAAAGATTCTTGTAGGCAGCTACTGGAATAACTCACTTGCCTCTGTAAAAGACCTGGATGCTCCTTATGATGAAAACATTGTTTACAACTTCCACTGTTACGAGCCTCTATTATTTACTCATCAGGGAGCTCCATGGGTTGGTCCCAATATGAATCCTGATTTCCGCTTCCCGCTTAAGTCAAAATATGAAGATTATACAAAAATGACTTCTGAAAAGGTTGGCCAGATTGGAACTGCATTCGGTGCTTTTGCAACAGATGCAACTGTAGATGTAAAATATTTTGAAACAATCTTCGCAGAAGCTGTAAAAGTTGCAGAAGAACGCAATGTTCTTCTTTACTGTGGTGAATACGGTGTAATAGAAAAGGCTACCCCTGAAGACACTCTCGAATGGTACCGCCTTATTTCAACAGTTTTCAATAATCACGGAATAGGCCGTGCTGCCTGGTCTTACCGCCAGATGGACTTTGGCCTTGCCGATGCCCACCTGGATGCAATAAGACCAGAACTGATTAAATACCTTTAATATGAAAAAGCCCGGTGGTTGAGGTTCTCGAATCCACCGGGCTTTTTTTTCTGTTTTATCGATTATCTATTAGAGCTTTCCGCTTTCAGCAGCTCCAGGCAAGCCAATATCCTTTCTGTAGAAGGCGCCGTCGAACTTGATGGCACTGATTCCCTGATATGCTTTTTCCCAGGCCTCTTTGAAAGATGAACCGTAAGCTGAGCAGGCAAGAACACGTCCGCCACTTGTAAGCAGATCGTTTTCGTGGCGACGACCTGCAACAGCTCCGGCAACAAAAACCTTTGCTGTACTTGCATTCAAAAGCGGTTTATTGATTGAAATTTCCTTACCCTTTTCGTAAGCTCCAGGATATCCTCCGCTTACCATACATGGTGCAACCTGATATCCTGGCTTCCACTTCATCTCAAAGTCTTTGAGTGTACCGTTCAAAATTGCAGTACACATAGAAGTAAAGTCAAAATCCATCATAGGAAGAACTGCCTGAGTTTCCGGGTCTCCAAGACGGCAGTTATATTCAAGAAGCTTTGGACCTTTGGAAGTCAGCATAACTCCAAAGAAAATAAAGCCGCGATAGTCGAACTTTTCTTTGATAAGACCGTTCAAAGTTGGCTGCAGAATATCCTTATCAAACTGCTTCATTGTCTTTTCTGTTACATCATCCAGAGGACAAACAGCACCCATTCCGCCGGTATTAGGACCTTTAGCACCGTCCATAAGACGCTTGTGATCGCGGGCAGGAAGAAATGGAACAATTGTAGCATTTCTTCCTGCCCGCGATCACAAGACCTTCAAGAT
>JAEEGH010027689.1_pt1 | contig 11203 bp, 7 predicted proteins | sample 9134181 | NCBI WGS metagenome assembly JAEEGH01 (sample SAMN16246544, study PRJNA631951) | gut metagenome | biome: gut microbiome; feature: rumen; material: DP-attached | host: Bos | place: Iran: Karaj | collected 2018-10 | reverse complement strand
TTTGACGTTCCACCCTTGCTTCCCGCAACAGCTCCGCGGTTTCTTCGTCATCCGACGTCGCCGAGTCTTCCTCCAACTCTGCCACTCTCTTCTCGGCATCGGCAATTTTCGTCACCAACAATTTCCGCCGTTTGTTCAACTTGGCAAACGGCAGGTTCTCCATCCTCGCCACCGGCTCGTTTTCCAACCGAACTACCCCTTCCTCGACTTTTAACGCATCTCGCTCTCCCGTCGCCCCGGTCCCCGGCAACAGCCACAGCCCCTGCGACACCAGCTGGAACCGCACCGCGTCTACCGTCTCGAAATGGCAATAGAAGTGTCCGTACTTCTCCGCGAATGCCCCCTTGAACGCCTTCAGCGCATCCGCAATCCCCGCGTCCGGCTCCTTGAAGAACACATGAATGACCGGCTTCTTCTCCTTCTTGAATTCTTCGTAAACCGTCTCGAACTCCTCCCTCCCCATCCCCCCGAAGTCCTTCCAGTACAGCGCAATCGTCCAGTCGCCCCCCCCTTCCCCTGCCGCCACGAACTCCACCCCTCTGTCACGGAAATGCCCGTTCAGCATCTCCAGCACGTCCTCCACCGCCCGCCGAGCATCCTCCACTCCTTCTCCCGCCGCCACATGCACTCTGACTGTCTTCATCGTTCCGACTCGATTTGCTTTGCCTTTTCTCTTTCAGACGCCCCCCTACCGCAAAAGTTACACCAATCCGTACTTTTTCCTCTCGGTTTCGGCCGGCATCGGAATCCCCTCGTCCTCCAGCAATTCCAGTGCCATCTCCGTGAACAGCGCCCGCAATTCCTCCATCGACGCGAAGCGCTTCTCCCTCACGCGCCATTCCCGCGGGAGGCGTGCACGGAACGACGCCAGTTCAGGAAGCATCCCCCCTCCCGCAGGATTCTCCTTGAACCAGATTTCCAACCGCCGCACACGCCGGCCAGCCCGCATTTCCTCGCGCGCGACGGTCACCTCCTGCTCCGTATATTCTCCGAACTTCCGCCAGCACAGGCCCACCGCCGCGTCGCAGTTCCGCAACGCCCGGTTGTATTCCTCCTGCTTGTGATCCACGCCCATCGACGAGTCCAGATACTCCCACTTTTCCACCGCCACGCGCTCGTCCTCCCCGCGCGAATACAGCCACCCGTTCAAGGCCTGGACAACGCCCGCCAGCTCCTCCCGTTCCGCCTGCAACTCGTTCGACGACGCCACAAAAACCTTGATCATCATGCTCTCCTTCCCCCCGGCCCTTCCCTCCCGGTCACAAGCCCATATTGCCCGGTCCTTACTCTTCCCTAGCTGATACCCCTGAAACACGTTCGTCCTCGATGACGAATCCTTCCAAGGCGAGGATGATCGGCAAAGCCCGCACATTGTTGTCGTCCTTGCCGACATTTTGCTCGTCCAAGCTCGCATATGGTTTGATTTGGTCGTGGATGCGATAGGCGTTGTCTCGGACTTCCCCTATTCCGGGCGCCCGATACCCCATCAGACTGCGTTCGGCAATCCAGCGCCGATGCTCGGCAGCTCGCAAACTGGACAACCCAAGCCCGCGCGCTCGCAGCCGTTCTTCCAGTTCTGCCAACTCCACGGGATAGTGTTTCTCGTTCCGGCCGATACGTTCTGCAACTCGTTGGTCATCCGCAGGCTGGCATTCGGAAACGGCTCGCACCGCCCGCAAGCCTAGTGCCCGCAAGATTGCCCCATACGAATCCTCGACATACAGGTTCGCCCACACATTCTCGCGGCCCAGCCCGACATATTTCCTGAATGCGTCATCCAACCATTCCCGTCTCTTTTCCGGAACGCGGCATTTGGATTCCATCCCCATCACCTTGTCAGCCCCATCGACGCTCCACAGAGCGTGGTGGTACATGGCTGTCCGTTCCGCGAACGACCGCTCCGTCAGCACCTCGGAAATCATGCCAAAAGGCATCACCCGGGCATACGGCCCGTTCTGAGCCGGCAATGCCTTCGCACCGCCCCATGCAAGGTTCTGCCGCACCCACACCTGGTTGCCCCCAGTTTTCCAGCGGGCCCGGTGCGGCGGCACATCCTTCCCCTCCTCGCCCCGCCGATAGACCTCCTCCGGCAAGCCCAGCGCCAGGGACAACGCCAAATCGGAATCCTCAGGACAAACCGCCACCGTCATCAGGCATCGCGGGTCTTCCGCCGACGCCTTGAGTAGCGCCCGCGCCTCCGATGACGCCACATCTGACGCCAAGAAGTCCACGCTGACATCTTCCACGGCCGCCAAATACGGGTATCGCGCCCGGAACTCGGCCTCCAGCGGCCTTCGGCCGGGAGGGGCGCGGTCGATCACCGTAATCCGCGTCTTCTGCCCCCCGGGATAATGGCAGGCCCGCAACGCCTCCAGCGTCAACGCCTCGCCCATCCGGTTGAATCCCACCACCACAAAATGGATCCAGTCCTCCGGCCCCATGGGGCGGTTGTCCAGCCGCCACGGCGAATCGACGGCGAACAACCGTCGCGCCCACAGCTCGTGGAACGAAAACGGCCGAAAATACATCTTCACGCCGCTCCCTTTTTTGGGCGGCACGAAGTCCAGCCGCTTCGCATAATCACGCGAATCACGCCCGTCCAGTTCCGCGTACACCGGCAACACATCGGGCATTTCCGCCCGCCGCCGTTCCTCCGCCGCCTCAGGCGTTCCCAGACGATCCGACAATCCCTGCGTGAACGCCAGGATTTTGGCATCCCGCCCCTGCACATCCGCAGAGTCACCCAGCAGATAGACCTGCCGTGCCGAGGCCACCCCCAGGTCTTTGAACAATCGGTCGAACGCCTCTCCCGGAGCCGCGTCAAGGTCGAGCCCGCCGCGGTAGAATACGATTCTCCGGCACATCCACGCCGGCAACTGTCCTTCGAGGTCACCCCTCACCGATTCAACGTCCGATGCGGTGTACAACACCACACGAGGCGCCCACCGACGATAGCGCTCCAGCCCCTTCCGTCTCCCCGCCCCCACCGGATGCCAACCATCCATCTCCCCCTTCAGCAGCTTCGCGACCAGTTCCGCAGCCATCGTCCCCCATCCCACCACCACGTAATGCCGCCGAATCCCCCGATATCGGACCAGGCCCGCCCGCACCCGTTCCTCCCGCTGCTGCATCATCGAGCACAACGTCGAAACGAGCAACCCCCCGAACACCACCACAGAAAACAGGCGCAGCAAAAACGCCCGTACGAAGCGCACGCCCGCCTCGGAGCCAGAATACTCCAAGGCCCCCAGCATTCCAAACAGCATCTCACGGCAACTCTGCCCCGACCCTATGGAAGGCCCCCAAAGCCGCGGGGCCCCCCACTGATCCCACACCACCACAGCAAGCCCCCCGATAAGCACCAGGACAGCCAGCCACCCCAGCTTCCGCCAGCCGCTTCCCAAAAAGAAATGCTCGTCGATAAAGCGTTTCACCGTTCCACCTCCTTCCGCCGGACCTCATATCCCAGCTCCAATAGTTTTTCCACCACCGCCTCCGCAGTCGCATAGTCATAGCCTTTCTCCTCCTCAGAAAGCTCGTCATACGGCACCAGACACGGATGCTCTTTCTTCTCGTCATCCCGCTTCGGTCCGAGCGTCCAACCCGCCTCCATGCGCTCCCGCATCCACGCCGCATGCACCGCCCGCGCCACTTCTTCCGTTACCACGTCCCGGCTCTTCTGGTCCATTTCACTCCTCCGTTCTGTTGATTCCACAGCTTCCGCCTCCAACCATCCCGCCAAGCCCGTCCCGTGTTCGCGCCCCGGCCCCGACGCGCCGCCGGCGGACGTATCCTGGCTTTTCCTCATTTGCCCCCAAACCGTTTTTTGACCCATCCGAAGGCCGCGCCGATTCTGCCCCCGACCAATGAACCGACGCGGGGCACGACCGCCTCGATTGCCGCCCCGACACTCCCCTCCATCTCCTTCAGTTCCACCAAGGCCTTCTCGTTCCCGGCCTCCGCCGACAGGCGGTACAGCTCCTTCGCCTCCCGCTCGTCGGCGGAAATCCGGGCAATCCTCGCCCTCCAAAGAAAACTCGCAGCGACCAACTCGGACTTCTGAGATTGAGGCTCCGAGAGCCGGGCAAACCAACTCTCGGCCTTGCGAAGGTTTCTGGCACGTTGTTCCGGAGCCAGCTTGCTTGTTTTCATCAGCTGCTCCCATTCGTCGTACGCCATGGCTTTCGAACCTAAAAGGCCAAGGCAATCCAACCCGATATAATAACTTGCGCATTCCTCCCCGTGCTCCTCTGCCTGCCTGATCCAGCTCCGCGCCTCATCCAAATTTCTGTCCTCGGAATCTCCATCCATATAGTGGACGCCCAGCTTAAGCATCGCAATGGTATCCCCGTGTTCCGCCGCCCTCTTCCACCACTTGAGCGCCTCTTTCACATCCCGTTCGCCAAAGTCTCCACGCTCGAATCCCGTGCCCAGCGAACACTCGGCGGAGGCGTTGCCATTCTCTGCCGCTCGCTCCAGCCACTCTCGGGCCTTCCTCTCATCAATCGCGGTTCCATCGCCTTGGAGATACGCCCATCCCAATTTCCCCATGGCGTCTTCGTCCCCCGCCTCCGCACTGCGTCGCAACCATTCGAACGCTTGCCGGGCATCCGCTTCCACCCCGATTCCCTCACGGTAAGCACTCCAAAGGCGGATCATTCCTATCGCATTTCCTCCTTCGGCGGCCTTGCTCCACCACTCGAATGCCTGTTTTCTCTCCTCCAAGCCTTCTGAAGATTCTTTTATGCTGTCCCCCAGGACACATGCGGCGTCCAGACATCCGGCATCATACGCTTTCTGCAACCACTCACGCCCCTTCGTTTTATCCTTGCGAATGCCCTCTCCTCTCAAAAGAGCCACACCCAAAAACACCATCCCATCCGTGTCCCCCGCTTCCGCAGAGCGCCGATACCAGTCCACCGCCGTCCCCAGATCTTTCGTGACGCCCTCCCCGTTCTCATACATATTGCCAAGAGAGCACATCGCTGCCGCATTGTCCAGAGACGCAGCCTTTCGAAACCACTTCAGAGCCTGTCCTGCATTCGCAGGGCCAAAGATGCCCTGGCGACAGCACACACCTAACCGTTGCATGGCTTCATCGTTTCCGTCCTCTGCGGCCATGACTAGCCATTCCTCGGCCTTCTGCAAGTCCAGATGTCCATCGTCTCCATCTCGATAAACATCGCTGAGATTCACCATTGCGGTGGTATCGCCGTGTCTTGCCGCTCTCTCCCACCGCTTGAGAGCCGCCTCCAGATCCCGTTCGCCAAAATCTCCATGGGCAAAACGCGTGCCCATCGAACACTCGGCCGAGGCGTTGCCATTCTCTGCCGCTCGCTCCAGCCACTCGCGGGCCTTCCTCTCATCAATCGCGGTTCCATCGCCGTAAAGGTACGCCAAGCCCAATATCTCCATGGCGTCTTTGTCCCCCGCCTCCGCACTGCGTCGCAACCATTCGAACGCTTGCCGGGCATCCGCTTCCACCCCGATTCCCTCACGATAAGCACTCCAAAGGCGGATCATTCCTCCCGCATTTCCTCCTTCGGCGGCCTTGCTCCACCACTCGAATGCCTGTTTTCTCTCCTCCAAGCCTTCTGAAGATTCATTTATGCTGTCACCCAGGACACATGCGGCGTCCAGACATCCGGCATCATACGCTTTCTGCAACCATTCACGCCCCTTCGTTTCATCCTTGCGAATACCCTCTCCTCTTAAAAGAGCCCATCCAAAGGACACCATCCCATCCGTGTCCCCTGCTTCCGCAGACCGCCGATACCAGTCCACCGCCGTCCCCAGATCTTTCGCAACTCCTTCCCCTTTCTCATACATTTTGCCAAGAGACCACATAGCTGCCGCATTGTCCAGAGACGCGGCCTTTCGAAACCACTTCAACGCAGTTTTGGCATCAACCGCGCCAAATACTCCTCGCAGACAGCAGTCCCCTAACCGCCACATGGCATCGCTGCTGCCGTTTTTTGCGGCCTTGACTAGCCATTCCTCGGCCTTCTGCAAGTCCAGATGCCCAGCGTCACCATCTAGATAAATCACGCCGAGATTCATCATCGCGATGTTTTCCCCGTGTTCCGCAGCCTTTTCCCACCAGCGGATGGCTTCCCCGACATCCCGTTCTCCGAAATCTCCATTGTCAAATCTCGTCCCCAACGTGCATTCAGCCTCCGCATCTCCTCCGGCGGCTGCTTGTTGGAACCACATTTTTGCCTCTTGGACATCCCTGGGGCATCCCGTCCCTTCCAGCAATGCCATTCCAAGATTGGTCATCGCGTCTTCACAGCCGGCTTCAGCCCCCTTTCGGAACCACGCAGCCGCCTGATTGGCATCCTGCGAAAAACCATCCAATCCAGCCCGACAATATTCGCCCAGCGTGTTCATGGCGACACCATAGCCCTCTGCCGCCGCTTTTTCCAGCCACTCTTTTCCAGTTTTCGTGTCCTTCTCGAAATGAAGCCCTAGGCACAAATACTTCCCTAACCATGTTTGAGCCTCGCTGTCCCCGTTTTCTGCGGCCTCCCGCAACAGCATGCGCCCCCGTCGAATGTCCTGCTCGGGACCTTCTTCGTAAAAATATGCCAATGCAAGACGGGTTTGTGCATCCGCACATCCAAAATTGGCTGACTCGCACAACAATTGCCTTGCCTTCTCTTCGTCCGCAGCGATTCCCAACCCACTCTCATAGCAACGCGAAAGCCAAAACTCGGCTTGTCCAGGCTGCATACCCAAGTCCTTCGCTCGGGAAAAACATTCAAACGCGCGCTTTTCGTCTCGCCCTATGCCTTCCCCGACAAGCAAATATATCCCTAGGCGAATATAAAGAAGGGATTTTAGCAAATCTCCGCCACCAATCATTTTGCCAGGAAATGCAATCGCCTTTTCGAGATAATGCACACCCTGGGTCGCATTGCGTTCCAAGATGTCGCCCGAAAGATAGGAAAATCCCAAACAGGCTAATTCACCCGTGGCCAGCTCATTTTCCATCCCTTGAAAAAGACGAAAAAGCGGACGCAGGATTCTGGCCGCTTCCACCATGTCTTTGCGCCCGTTCGTCCCGTCAAGATAATCTAATCCCAGAAAAAGGCTTCCGTCGAGGGAGCCCGCCTTTACGGCCCTGCAGTAGAGTTCGCGGGCCAGCTCAGGCTTTTTCACCATCCGGCGCCCTTCTTCCAAAGCAGAGCCCAACGTCACAAGGGCATCGGCATTCCCATTGGCAATCGCTTTTCTGAGCCATTCGATGCATTCCTCTGGTTCCACGGGGTCAAACTCGCTCTTGGAATTCAAATGGATGTCCGCAAAGGCATCCATGGCATCCGTGCAACCCAGGTCTCGTGCGGCGATGCAGGCCTTTTCCAGCGTTTCCTCGTCCACGTCCCCCTCTAATTCGTACCGCAAGCGGGTCAAATACCAACAGACAATCGGATCTTCTTGGCTCTCGATGCCTTCCAACTCGCGAAGTGCGGAACGGCGGCGGCGAACCCGATCATAGGCCATTGCCGCAGAAAATTTCTCCGCGTCAGCCCCCTCCAGCGTCGTCAGGGAAACCTCGTCCACGGGCTTGCCCAACACGGGAATGTCCGCATCTGCCCCAATTCCGCAGCCATCAGACGGGACGACCGGCGAGGGACGGGCCGACGAGGGGGGGGGCGTTTTCAGAAACGTCTTGAGCGTTTCGTAGAATGTGTCGATGTATTGCGGAACATAGGGGGGGCCGTTCATGAAGCGGACCTCTCGGATGTCTTCGGGCAACCTTTCGGGGAACGAGGTGAACCCGCCAAGCATGATGGGGATGACATTCTTCCGCTGTGCGAGGGCATGCGCCAATTCCCGCCGGAGCCAGTCGTTTTCGGGAGGAAAATCAGGATCCATCGAACGATCGAAGCAACCACGGCTCAGCACAACGATGAAATCCGTGCATTCGTCGATCCGAGAGAGCAACGCCTCGTCGAACCGCCCGCTTCTCAGGGCATCAATGTCGAAAGTCACGTCATACCCGTCTTTTTCGAGCTGGTGGAACAGATAGTGGGCCGCCTCGAATCCTCCATTCCGACGGTAGGAAATGAAAATGTCGTGCTTCGTGTTCTCTTGGCTCATGGTCTTTTCTCTTTTTTCGTTCGTTCGTTTCTTCCCTGCCTGCCTTTACCCATCACTCTCCCCCCCCCGCCCCCCCTCAAATGACGCCTTTATCCGTAGCTCTCGTCATACGACTCGCCCAGCCGATCGTAGCAGTTCTCATACGCCGCCTTCAGTCTCTCGGGCGTCTGCTCGAAACCGAAGTTCCTGTTGACGTATGCCACCTCTTTCCCGCAGATTTCACCGGCGGGGGCAATAAGCCGGAGAATCTGTCCGAGAAGTTCATTCTCGTAGAAGACGTCCTTCTCTCCATGCGCCTCCTTGTTCCAACCGCCCGACTCCTCGATGGCATCGCATCCGCTCAGAAAGCTCCCATACTTCGCCTTGAAGCCTTGCGTCAACTCATCCCATGACTCCATGTGGTTCTCCTTGCATTTTCCTCTTTCGCCGCTGTGGCCTCGGACACGCAACGCACCGAACACTAACATTGTCCAAACATCTTTCTTCTCATCCAAGTCGTCCGCAACTCATTCAACCATACCCCACCCGAGTTGCAATCTCAAAACTCTCCCGGCAGCCATTTTTCGCCCCCAAAATCAGCCGATTGAAGACTCGCCTCGCCCCCATATCTTAAGCGCTCTGGACATTGCCTCGAAATGTCCGTCTAGTGTCTCGTTCTATTAATGTTTGACAATATGCATTTCCTGAATAGCGTCGTAGAATCTGCAATTTGCGTAAAAGGATATTGCAAAGGACTAACCAGACGAGACACTAGCAAACGAGTCGTGGTCGCGTCCGGATTTCGAGCGCATGTTTTCTTAAGATGCTCCAGACCATACTGTTGGGGAGAGCGATTTTCTGAAATATTGTAGCCGTTTCGAGATCATGATTTTTGGGGCGACTTTCAGCCACGTCAACCAGTTGGGGCGCGACAAGAAGGTCGCCCTTCCCTGTCTTGCTACTACATGTTTTTGAAAGTGTTCAAGATCTAGGATACTACCGGCGAGCCGTAAATATTCCAAGGTCCTCTCCGTGGGAATGGTCGCCCACTCGCCCCGACACTTCCGCTGGACGGCCTCGACCCCCGCCTCGTCCGCCGCCCCATCAACAACGGCACCCAAGCATCCCCTTCGTCTTCCTCGGCATTTGCGACGCCACGGAGAGTCCGGTTTTCCGTGCTCCACGTGACCACGAGCCCCTCCGGCCCGTTCGCCTCCAGAATCTCGCCCACGGCCCCCAGCACGTAGCGGTACAGTTCCCGCGACTCCTCCACCCAGACGCTCTCGTCGTCGTCCACGAAGACCGCCCGCAGATGAACCCGCCCCCGGCACTCCCGCACCTGTCCCCGCCCCTTCGCATGGAACAGCGGATGGTTCCGCCAATCCTCCGCCTCGTCATACCATCCCCAGGCCAGCAATTCCTCCAGTCCCCACCCCAGGCCCCAGCTTCTTTCCAACGCCTCCTCCAGCGGATTCCACGCCCCGTCGCCCCCCCCACCCCGTGCGTCCTTTCCTCCCGCCCATGCCGTCACCTTCGGAATGCGTGTTCATCCATTCTCCTCAATTGAGCTGAGCACTAATTCGGCTTGCGTTTGCTTGCCTACGGCCTCATTTGTGTGAGCGCTACCGTCCTTGATTCGCCTCCGGAATGTGCGATTCCAAAACCGTCAAATTCGCCTTGGCGCAGGAGACTCCATCCTGTTGGGCGAGTTCGAGCATCTCCTTGATTTCCGCCGGATTGAAATGCATCGGGAAAACCCGGTGCCGCCAGTAGAGGACCGCCATGTTGTGCAGGCTGCGGACATCATGCCGGGCCGTGCGCATCGCAACTGCCTCCTTCCGGCTCGGGAAGGAATAGAACTCGCCGAGAAGCGTCGGTTTCCCTTTCCCGTCCCAGAGAACGTACTGGTACAATCGGACCTCCCAGGCCCCATCGCTTCTTTCGATGGCGAAATACTCCCCGCCGTCGCCCGGGATGGCCCACATCGGAATTTCTTCGCCCTCTTCCTCCGGTTCGCCGGTCATTTTCGCATGGACCCCAGGCGCCATCCGCGTGAAAGCCGCGTCGAGCCGCCCTACGGCCCATTGCTCCAGCTCCGCGTTGATCCACCGCATCGTCGGATTGAACGGGAACGTGCCTCCTTCCGCGTCCTTCTTGCGGTAAAGCCCCTTTTCGTCCCGCTCGAGCTCCGCCTCGAGGGTCGCCTCGAACGCCTCCATGTCGAAAGGCCAGAGCTCCCGGCGTTCCTCCTCGCTCAGGCCGTCATCGGTGAAAACCATTTCACCGCGCAGCCTCTCCGCAATCTCCGGCGCATTGCCGTACCCCAGCATCATCAGCGCCATCAACTCCTCCCCGTCGAGATTTTCGGGTCCCCCCGTCATCTTGTTCCGCACGAGGTTGTAGGAAACCCGCATCCGGTCCACCAGCGAGGCCGGGATGTCGAACCCCGCCTCTCCACCGACACCTCCCCTCCCGCACCCCGTCGCCACGAACACGCCCCACGCCACGGCAATTACTCCAGCAAGAACAGCAACTCTTTTAAAGCATTTCTTCATGAATGTTTTCCTTTCATTATGTTTTTCCGTACATCCAGCCAAGGGGACCTCTTCCCTTCCCTCAATTTCCTCTCAGCTACATCCATTGATGCGTCTCAAATTCAGCTTCTGTTCCATTCCGACTTGCCCCTCGTTTCCCCGTCCTCATCCGCAGCGTCATCCTCCATATTTCCGCTGTTTCATGCACCTCTCCTATCCCCGGCGCCACCACATTCACTTCCGATGCAAGAAATCGTTGAACAACGCCACAAGGAACCCGACGTGCAGGAGGACCACCTGGCGCATCGCATGCACATGGGCATTCTTCCCAAACTCCGGGCTCCATAGCGATGGGAATAATGTTTTTGCTTTGGACAAGACATCCTCCCACCCCGCATGGAACTGGAGTGTCGAGCAATAACTGACAAGGAAAACCAAGGAAAACAGAATGAAACTCGCAGCAAAATTGAGCTTGCTCCGCACCACCCACTCGGGGAAGGCCAATAGATACCGCCAAATGGGAGCCAGCAACAAGCGGTGCATGTACCGCGATTGGCGCGTCAGGAAAGCCGCTTCTTCCCTCCGTC